>Ga0098033_1001254_pt1 | contig 10562 bp, 23 predicted proteins | sample 1_EtaG_FD_75049 | JGI IMG/M metagenome (GOLD analysis project Ga0098033, IMG submission 75049) | Marine viral communities from the Subarctic Pacific Ocean - 1_ETSP_OMZ_AT15124 metaG | ecosystem: Environmental > Aquatic > Marine > Oceanic | place: Pacific Ocean | collected 2015-01-07
GAGATCTATTGCGAGAATGGAATCCCTAATGCATCTGATGTTAATGAGTTTCACTTTGATGGAAAGTATCATGTGTCTTATAATTGTGAGAAGTGGTTCAAGGTTGACAAGTACGTGAATCTATTTCTTCAAGGGATGGGATTCTCAGAACGAATCTTCCATGAACCACATAACGGAGCCGTAGTCGCGGTTCACTGGTCATAAAATGTTTACACTGGTCCAGCATAGCGGATGGGCAGCAGCAGGGAAGTGGGACTTTAAGAATGCAGTTGAGCTAAGAACTCTCAGCGGAACAAGCGCCGAGGATATTAGAAAAGCTGGAGGTCTTATCTTTGATACGTACAGTGAAGCTTCCATAGCAGAGCATAATGAGAACTATCCTCCAGAGCTTAAGGGAATGATTCCGAGAGTTAATGGAAGTTTCTCAAATAAAGAAGTTCAAGGACAGAAACTCTACATTCCTGAGGTGAAGTGATGGGAGACGTGATTAGGCTTTGTGATAAGCAGCCGGCAGATCCAATCCTTAGAAAGGGTGATCTCGTTCGTTTAGTCAACATGGAAGAGTTTGCAGATATTGAGGCTTCAGACGATGAGGAGCTTCACGAATTCTACTGTAGTGCCGAAGGCTGTACGGGAATCGTGACCTGTATTGATATGATTCTACCTCCATCTCATCAAGAAGCACCGGGACAGGCAACGTATCTTACAGTTGCAGTTCCCTGTGAAGAAGACGAAGATGAAGAGGGTGGGTGGCATGAGATAGATTCTATTTCAATCTTTCACGTAAGGAGGATTATCAGTGAAGAAACAAACGAGTTTAAAGGATATCCTAGTACGTAATAAACTGTCAGCCTATTATGTATAATAGAACGTAGGAGGTTTCACAAAGTGGCTATTCCAAAGCGATATAAGAAACAGGTTAAGTCAGCACTATCTGGCAAGACAACACAGAAAGTTCAAAAAGAGAATTCAGCTCAATCAACAAAGCCAAAGTCGAAGAGAACGTGGTCGTTGAAGGTGGGTGATTTAGTTGAGGACGAGTCTGGAGAATGTGCAATCATTATTGGAACGAATGATCAAGGCTTTTATCAGTGCCTCTCTACCGCAGGAAGCAAGTGGAAGAAGGCAGCGAAAATTGTGATAGTTCAAAAGGGTGAGAAAAAAAAGGAAAATCCTGATGACTCAAAGCATGCAAAAGAATAATCAACAATGGTATAATAGTATTGTAACCAACCAAGGAAAGGTAACATAAATGGCAAACATGGACATCAAAACTTTTATCAAGGTCGCATCAAATCTTCCTGCAAGTCAGGCAGTTTTGATTCGTGGACCACACGGAATCGGAAAATCCCAAATTGTGGGACAGATTTCGTCTACGATTAACACTGAGACTCTGGAGGGAGGACTTCCGCTTATTGATAGGCGTCTGGCTCAGATGACTGAAGGAGATATCATTGGTCTTCCTGAGCTATGTGATGGAGTTACACGATTCTGTCCCGTTGATTGGATCCTTCGTGCATGCCGCGAACCGGTTACTTTGTTTCTCGATGAGATTAACCGAGCAACTATTGAAGTTCAACAGTGCGCATTCCAGCTTGTTCTGGATCGTGAATTGAATGGCAACAAGCTCCACCCTGATACTCGTATCTTCTGTGCGGTTAATGCCTCACCAGAATACCAGGTCAATGAGATGGATCCTGCACTGCTGGATCGATTCTGGGCTGTTGATCTTGAGCCAACCACAGAGGACTGGATCACATGGGCACAGGACAATAACATTGATGATGTCACTATTGACTTCATCCGTCACTATCCTGCACATCTCCGTCACACTGGACAGATTGAACCTGGGAAGATTTACCCAACGCCTCGGTCCTATGAGAAGCTGGACAAGGCTCTTGGCGGAATCGGATGGCAGCCTGCTAACATCGCAGGAACCGAGCCTCCTGAGGGATTCTATGCTCTAAGTACTGGTTTCCTCGGAGTTGAGGCCTCCATTGCTTACCGTGATTTCGTACAGAACTACGACGCACAGATCTCCGCAGAGGATATTCTCGATAAGTGGAAGGAAGTTAAGAAGAAGGTTGCTAAGATCTCAAATGATAAGCACAACGCAATCATTGAGAAGCTGGTGGATCACTGCAAAGTCAATGAGTGGACTCCGGTTCAGGCAAAGAACGCTTGTGCATTCATTAAGGATCTCTCTGGTGAGATGATCGTTAGCTTCTTCAACTCAATCCTTGAGACGAATAATGTCCCCAACATCCGAGCAGTTCACAAGTTCATTGGGATGCTGGTGGTGGAAACGGTGACTGCTGCTGAGAAGGCGTGAGAAAGAGTTATAGACCAAAGAGGGGGGACCTAATAAGGTGGAAGGAATCGGGATGGAGCGAAGAATGGCTTTTCTTGGTTGTGGCCTGCTCCAAGCATCCCGGTACCCCTCTTTGGTCGCTCACGCTTTTAGGCAAAGGAGAGATAAATGAAGTTGTCAACAAATGTATTGGCGGAGTCAATTGCATGCAAAGGTGCCATCATTGATGGTACAATAAAGGCATAAGGGGCAAACTATGGCACAGGCACAAAGTACAGCGACTGATCTACCTGCCGGAGATATTCCGGCTGAGGATCTTGAAAAACTACTTGGTGAGGCAGAGGAATTTGATCTTTCTCCCCACCTCGTTAATCTTCTTCTGAATGAACCATTCTTTAGCACTCTTCTTAGGAAGGTGACTAAGATTAAGTCTATGTCTCTCTCTACTGCAGGAGTCACGGTTAGAGATGCAGAGTTCATTCTTCTATGGAATCCAGTCTTCGTTATGGAGCTGGAATCCATGAAGGTTCGTGGGCTGCTTAAGCATGAGATGTATCACCTAATCTTCAAGCATTGTACGGGTCGGAAACAAGATCCTCACATGCTTTGGAACTGGGCAACAGACCTAGCAATCAATAGTCTTATTTCAGAGAGAGAGCTGCCTGATGGAGGGCTTCGTCCAGGACGACCTCTTGATCTTAGCAAGATTACAGATCCTGCCCAACTTGAAAAGTGGAAGAAGGTATCAGACCTAATTGAATCCCTTCCTCTTGAAAAGGCATCTGAGTGGTACATGCTCAAGCTACAAGAAGACAAGGATGTTCAGGAAACCATCGAGGGAAATCAACCTGGGAAGTGTAATGGAAATTGCCAGCCCGGAGGGAAGGGCGAGCCCTGCAGTGGTGAATGTAACTGCGGTCTCCCTGGACACAGTGATGACCATGAGGGATGGGGAAACATCTCTGATGAGGAACGTCAGATCGCAGAAGGAAAGATTAAGCAGGCTGTCTCAGAAGCTGTTAAGAGATGTGATCGAAATGGTCAATGGGGCTCAGTTAGCTCTTCAACTCGTGAAACACTTCGTCGCATGGTTAATGATGCAGTGGACTGGAAGCGAGTTCTGCAGAACTTCTGCGGCATGAGTCAAAGAGCTAATAAGTCTAGGACGCACAAGAGAGTTAATCGTAAGTATCCCTACATTCACCCTGGTGTTCGTAGAGGGCACAGTGCATCCGTGGCGATTTACATGGATCAGTCAGGCTCTGTAGGGAATGATGAAGTAGAACTATTCTTCGGTGCTCTTAATCAGCTTGGAAGGATTACAAAGTTTACTCTCTATCCGTTTGACTACAGTGTGGATGAAAAGAATGCTCTTGAGTGGAGAAAGGGACAAACACTTCCTCCAATAAGGACAAGAAGCGGAGGAACAAGCTTCCACCCAATTGAGAAGCACGTTAGAGAAAATCTCCAGAACTTTGATGGACATATCATCTTGACTGATGGAGAGGCAGCTGACCCGGGACCGAGTCGCCAGAGGCGATGTTGGGTCCTCCTTCCAGATACGAAGCTTATGTTTAAGCCTCACAGAAATGACATCGTAATCACGATGGACAGACCACCTCCGAGCAATTGCTCATAACTGCATCAACCTAGCAAAAAGGAGAGTAGATGCGAATTAAGACAAAAGTAGATGAAATTCCAGTCGGGACCAACATTCTAGAAGTGGAAGTCCCTGATCAGCTTCGAAAGAGGATCAAGACTGGGGTTGAGTACTTTGATGATGCTCTAGGGGGAAAGGGATTTACTCCTTCAATGGTTACCCTATTCACAGGAACCCCCGGAGCTGGCAAGACAACGATGATGCTAGAGTTAGCAAATAGTCTAACCGGACATGGAGCAAATGTTCTATTCAACACAGCAGAAGAATCTCTCTATCAGCTTAAGATGACAGTTGAGAGGCTCAAGCTACGATACGGATTCAACGCGGGACAGGAAACAATGGTCCCCCAGCTGCTTGAGAATTGTAATACACTTAGAGATAAGGATCCAAAGAAGCCATTCTTTCTAATCGTTGATAGTCTTCAAACACTTAATGACGGGAAGTATGGAGAGCACAGTACTAATTCAAAGACTGCAGAGAGATCTCTTCTTCAAATCACAGACTATTGCAAGGAGAACTTTTGCAATGCAATCATCATCGGACAGGTCACAAAGAACGGCCAGATGGCAGGGGCCAATGTTCTAAAGCATATGGTTGATGCAATGATGTCACTTGATGTGGAAAGGAAGGATGATGATCTGATGGGTTGCAGAGTCCTCATGACTGAAAAGAATCGGTTCGGTGGAGCTGGACATATCTTCTTCCTTTCTCTCAGGGAACAAGGATTCACGGAAGTTAGCAGAGTCAGCATCACGTAGTGAAAAGATGCATAATACAATTCAGTATCAAGGAGATATGATTAAGCATGAAAATAAAGACAAGAGACAACGTTAGAAATACGCGATATGGTTTGGGATATACCTCAGCTGAAGTCGCTCTAATGACCATTGCAAATCTTGCAGGCGCTCCATACAGCGTCTTAAAGACCATGGTAGAAGATGCAGACGTCAAGGGTATCAACCCAAGTACGTTCAAGCTTAATGGCCGGAAGATGGATAATCTTCTCAATGCACTTTCAAATAGAGATATTACAGTCCAGGAGTTTCGAGAAGAACTTCAGGGTGAACTGGATCGAACTGATGCAAAGTTTGACTCTATCGTGATTTGAGGAAAATGATGTCGCATACGTGGAGGGCAATAGTTAGAACGAAGTGGGGAGATATTGAAGTCAGCATTCAAGCTCCTAATCAGCACATCGCTCGTAAGCTACTTGAATCAAAGTATGGAGTAGGTGTGATCATTGGCAACGAGGTGAGACAGACATGACAGAGAAGAGTGAAAACTATCATATGCCGGACCCAGAAGAGGTTCAAGATGCGGTTGTATTTATGAAGAGTTGTTCGAGTAAAGATCTTGTCGAATCATGGAATAGAATTACACTTGAGTGGGACGTTGATTCAGTTATCACAGTGCATAGATTTTTGTGCGGATCTGGAAGAATCAATGATCTCGTTAGCGAATATAGCGTAGAGGATAAGGATTAGTAAAGTGGATGAGTATAAGAGTAAACATGTAGGTTCAAGGACTCTTCGAGGGGAGTCTCATCCCGGAATGATTGTGAGCACAAGAGTAGATAATCTTGGAAAAATCTCAATCGACTTCGGTAATAGTATGATACTTAGAGTAAACTATTCAGATGCTCAGGAGATTATAAACTTGATTGGAGAATGCACTTGCTTGATTAAAGAGCAGGGTCTTGAGAACAAGTGTGACTTTCCAACGGGTTCTTCAGAAAGGGAGCTAAGGGAGCAGAAGCACAAGGCAAGACGATCAGCAATGGAGGTCCCAGCAATGGGGAATCCCAGCATAGATATGAAAGAGCTAGGTGAGATTCAAAGGGTAGATCCTTTTGATAACATGAAAGAGATCGCAAACGATCCAGTAGAGTGGTAAGAGAAAGTATATGTCCGGTCGGGGAGATTTTATATAGTTTGAGGTGACCTCCGGGCCGACTTCCCGGGCAGTAACCCTCTTTTTTCTGGGCCGTTAGCTCAACAGGCAGAGCAAAAGACTTTTAATCTTTAGGTTCCGGGTTCGATTCCCGGGCGGCTCACCATCAAGCCCATGCAATAGAAGTTCAAACAATGGTATAATATAAACATGATAAAAGCTAAAGCAGAAAAAGAAAGACGCGGGATCGAAATAGATCTCAGCGGCCCTGAGGGCAATGCTTTTGTCCTCATGGCATACGCTAATCGATTCAGCATTCAGCTTGGTCACACTGACTTTAAGAGGGAGTGCATCCAAAGAGAAATGCGACTAACTGATTACGAGGGACTACTCCACACATTTGATAGAGAGTTCGGAACCTTCGTGACACTTTGGAGATAAGATGACGACAGAGCACCCATGCGGTACTACATTTGAAAAAGCCGTAGAGGAATGGACTAATAACATTAACGAGTGGTATGACTTGAAGGCTACACCTGAAGAGGTGATAGAGGCATTCAACCGTGATTTCAAGGATAAGATTGCATACGACGGAACAAGCTATGTAGATATGTTCCTGAAGTATGACAGCGATGGTTCCTGGTCACCGTGGCTCGACACCGAAGACAGGGAGCAGTTCGCAGACTCCGTTGAGAATCTTCGCGGGAATCCTCCGCTGCCAACGTATGCAGATCTTGGAGGGACCCTATTGAATAAGGTTCCAGACCGAATCTTCTGGAAGGAGGGGCATGATGCCTAGTGTACTACGAGGCTAAGTCTCTGGCCGTTAGCAACGGAAGAACCTACCATCTCGCAGCTATTCTTCGGAGGAATGGTCGTGTTGTGAGAATCGGAGAGAACACCGATAAGACTCACCCAAGATTCAAGAGGCAATACTCTGATGGATCGTTTGCGTCGCACATGCACGCAGAGATGAATGTCCTCAGATTCGCAGAACCTGGTGATGAGATTGAGGTCATTCGATTTAGAAAGTGCGATCATGCTAGAACCATGGCTCGACCATGTCCACTTTGTGTAGGTCACCTCCGAGAAGCAGGAATCAAAAAAGTAAGGTACACAAACTGGGAAGGCGAATGGGAAGAGATGAGCCTATAAAGTCTGAGTGGTTCATGTATGTCGTTAGATGTTCAGACGGAACACTCTACACAGGAATCACGACTGATGTGACTCGACGAATCGACGAGCATAATGGCTCGAAGAAGGGAGCGAAGTACACAAGATCCCGACGACCGGTTGAGCTAGTTCACTGGATTGACTTCCATAATAGATCGACAGCATCAAAGGCAGAGGCAAAATTCAAGAAGCTTAGTCGAAAAGAAAAGCTAAGAATCATTTCGGGTGAACTTTCAGATGAGAATCTTGAGAATGTTATCGGCGGTCAATCCCGAGAAGCATTTGAGCGCTGGTGGTGTGAGATGATGAATAGCCGCGGGATTAACAAGCTAGAATAGGCGCATGCAAAACTGTCATCAACAATGGTATAATAGTAACATAAGGCACCTCGCCCCAAGGAGATTACGTGGACGGACTCATATTTGGTTTAGTTGATAACGGTGTCGTTCTTGCTGGAATGTATGCGGGTATCGACATTGAGGGATGGGTTGCCAAAAATCTCGGCAAGAAGTCCAACCCTCTACTCGGAGCAGTCATTGGAGCAACTGGCTTCAACGCTATTTCAGACGGAGCTGCTGCAGCTCTTGATCCTGCAATGCATGGAATGACGCTCGGAGTCATGCTTGGATGTGTTATTGTAATGTTCGCAATCCCGGTTGTTGAGAAGTTCAGGGGGAGAAAGAAGAATGAGGATTAGAGAGAGCGTTTGATTATGACATGTGGAAAGATCGGAGAGATGAAAGTCGGTGATCTTGTGAGAATGAAGAGGGGATACTCTGCCCATGGAGTTGTCATCGATATCAGAACCAAGGGTATCTTAGTTCAAGATGGTGCCTGGGTGAAAGTTCTCTGGTCAGATGCCGGAAGGAGCAGTGAGCTCATGAAGGACTTAGAGGTGATTCAGTATGGGAATAGGTGATATAAATGACTAATAAAGAGATTATTCGAGAAGCTTCTGCAGCAGCTGCCGAAGAACGCGGAATGGCTGCCTCATACCAACGCGGGTACAGTGATGGGTGGTCGACTCCCTGGTTGCAAGTGACTACCGGTCGCAACCCAGAATATATTCGAGGGTATGAACAGGGCGCTGCTGATGCCGAAGATGCTGCCCGGATCGCCAAGAAGATGAAAAACAAGATGACCAATAGGCATGCAAAACTGCCATCAACAATGGTATAATAAAACCAAGGAAAACAGGGGAAACTATGGCAAACCAAGTTCACATTATTAGTCCGCGGAGACGCGATGCAATCATTGATGACCTTCTCAAGCTTCATCCAACGGGTCCGCGAGGAAATCTAGTAAAGGATGATTATAAGAGAGGTCACCAGTGGTCGAATACGCGAGGTGGATATGTCAATATGACAACACCTGCCCGCGATGGAAGGGCCTGGCCACACTACGGATATGATGTTGAAACTCTTCAACGTGTCTGGCATGAGGCAGATCAGGGAAATTATCGATCCTATCTTAGGAATCGGTGGGGAAGTGATATCGGAAGCAAGGCAGTTTCTCGTAGAGAGAATAGACTTCGAGATCGCCTACAGCCTGCACATGATGCGTTTGTTCGACAGAACACCAGAGGCATTTGGGAGTGTCGAGCTACCTATGGTCTCAGGCTTTTTGTGATGGCCGGTAGCAGTGAGACAGCAATTCTTCTCACGAAGACGATGCTGGCCGGATGTGGGTTCAAAGTTGATGAATATATCAGGGCGAACCTGGTTAACGTTCCAGATCCCAAGCTTCTTGCTCACTATAATAACAAGAATATGGAACGAGTAGCAAGTTCTCTTAAGTCTTCTATCCAGACGATTGAGAAGGAAAAGCAAAACGTCTCGACGTACAAGGAAATGATTACTGCTTTGGAAGATTTTGGAGCTATTCAGCCTGAGATGCTTGGAGCGTCCAGTGCTTAAGAAGTTCGAAGGAGTTTATTGGCATGAAGAGGACCGAGAGTTCGGACCTTTCAAGCTTAGGATTGGTGGCACGGGGGACTTTGTCTCCCTTATTGACCCGGAGGATCCACGTAGTTGGCCCCCGGGTAGGGTTGAGTTGGTTGAAGGTTGGGACAACCCCCATGCCATTCTTTTTGATACGATTGACCAGGCAAAAGAGGCAGCAGCCCAGGTCTGGTCAATCGAGGGATTTCACACGTCAGTGGAGGCGACAAGACACCGATGAATCTTTACACGAATAGCTTTGTATATCGTCAGCATGTGAACAGTAGGTTCTCTCATTTTAACGGAACCCATGAGGAGCTCATTGAGCTTGTTAGGGAGAACTGGGACACTAGAATCACAGGCTATCGCAACGGTGTTTGGCTCGTGACTGTTCCTCCCACAGGATTCTTCTCAGGAGTTGTTGAGCTCGAGGAAGGACAGCCCATTTTTGGTAAGTTTGAGGCCCGGCAGAAGGATGAGGATCCTTCAAAGGTTGTAGTCACGGGTTCACGTGATAAGCTTCCTGCTGGTCATGTTCAGATTGTAGTGTACAGTACGAACGTGCTTGCTGAGAGTAATCAAAATGGCGTCGCTAATGACAGTCCAGATAACTGGGAGATCGTTTCAATCAATGCATCTCCCACTGATGGTCCACTTCCCATCACCCCAGCCGCATTGATGCGCAATCACTTTGGCGGAGCTGGTGGAACTACTACCAATATGACATCAGAGGAATTCGTAGCGGCTCTTCAAGAAGCATGGGAATGCTGGAAGAGCAAGGCGATGTGCGGATAGATTATGAATCAGCTAAGAGAATGGGATGGGAACTGTCAGAGATGTAGAGTTCCGTCTCAAATACACACTATGTCTATCTTCGATGTAACCTTGATCTGCATGGATTGTGCTGATCGAGAGCAGAAGCATAACAAATATCTAGATGCCAAGCGAGCAGAGAGAGCGGCAATTAAGAGGGGCGACATGAACTTTCCTGGAATCGGGTACGAAGAGCCTGACAATGAAGGGTGACACTGAAAAGGTGAATCATCCATCTCACTACAATCAGGGAAAGATTGAGGTGATCGATGCTATTGAGGATTGGGACCTTAACTTCTGTGAAGGAAACGTGATCAAGTATGTTGCTCGACACAGACACAAGAGTGAGCCTATTGAGGATCTCAAGAAGGCAAAGTGGTATCTTGAGAGGCTGATAGGGAAAATTGAATATGAAACCCGGTGATTTTGTGAGACTTAGGAAGTCACACCCGGCAGTGAAGCGATGGCGCAAGCGACGGGGCCTCGCCATTGGACGGTGGGCGGAAGCAGGCTCACCTCTTCTTCTTCTCTTTAGGCCTGATTATAGTGATACTCGATGGGAAGTTCTAGGTCCGGGCGGTCAGCGCGCATCCTTTGATGACTTCTTATTCACAACACGAGGTGTGCTATGAAAGTGGGTGATCTTGTTAAGACAACCATGTGGGGGAACGGAATGGTGCTCGAGTTGAAAAGACTTCACAACCAACCCAAGAAGAAGGTTATTGCGACAGTGCTAGTGGAGAGGATAGTCCAGAACACGCACATTCGACGTATA
>Ga0098033_1001256_pt1 | contig 10548 bp, 12 predicted proteins | sample 1_EtaG_FD_75049 | JGI IMG/M metagenome (GOLD analysis project Ga0098033, IMG submission 75049) | Marine viral communities from the Subarctic Pacific Ocean - 1_ETSP_OMZ_AT15124 metaG | ecosystem: Environmental > Aquatic > Marine > Oceanic | place: Pacific Ocean | collected 2015-01-07
ATGCTAAACATTTTCGACCACACTCCTTCGGTTCATGGGAACCTCGGCAAGCCAGCAAACACCTGCCGCATTTCGACGGTTGGGATCTCGGATGACACAAAAGGATCAGAAAAAATGTTCTTTTTACTTGACAATGTGTCTGAGATCGGTTATATTTATACTGTTAATAAAGAAAGACTTAAAACTAACCAAAATTTACTCAAAGAAATAAGGAAAGAAATTAAGAAAAAGAAAACACAACAGGATGTTCAAACAATTTCGTTTGAGGTCCACTCAACAGATTACGAAAAAGACATAAAATACATTTTGAAACATACATCAAATATTCAATTAAACAACAAAGGAAAAGAATAAAAATGGCATTAGATATTAATGAAATTAGGGCTCGATTGAGCGACGTGAATAGCAAAGGAAACGGCAGCGGCCGCAATGTTTTCTGGAGACCACAAGATGGTAACCAGGACATTCGGATTGTTCCCACTTCTGATGGTGATCCCTTCAAGGATTATCACTTTCATTACAATCTTGGCCCAGACAATCGAGGCGGCGTACTGTGTCCTAACCGAAATTTCGGTGAGCAGTGCCCAATTTGTGAGTTCAAGGATCAGCTTTGGAAGGATTATAATCGGACACAAGATTCCGATACCTTTCAGATGGCAAAGGATTTGACTGCTCGTCAGCGATTCTTTACTCCGGTTCTTGTTCGAGGTGAAGAGGCGGATGGTGTTCGTCTTTGGGGCTTTGGAAAGGAAGCATATACTGCTCTACTCCAATTGGTTCTCAACGAGGAGTACGGTGATATTACTGACGTAGAGGATGGGACAGATCTCACTCTTCAATACGGTAAGCCACCTGGGGCACAATTCCCCAAGACAACTCTCACCCCTCGCCGTCGCACTACCCCGTTATGTGATGATAGGGTTGGAGGCGAAGAGCGTTGTAACGAATTGATGGAAAATATTCCTGATTTCGATAGTGTTTTCCAGCGCAGGACTCCTGAAGAAATGGAGGAAATCTTTAACCGATTTGTCTCTAGTCTAGACGGGGATACCACGGTGGAAGGTAGCGATCTTGAGGTCGAGTCTACGACTAACGTTGTGGACAAGGCGTTCAGCGATCTAGTAGGGTAGTTGATGCCCGAAACCACAGGAAGGCATGGGTTTGTGGATGCCTTACCCCATTTCAAAACGGGGTCTTTAACGAACCGCTGGCAGACCGGTAAAAGTCTGCCGCTTTTCAAAAAGGAAACATCATGAGTAAAAAACAAAAACAATCGACCAGTATTCACTCCCTGTCTACGCCCGCATCCCGCATCCGTTCAGCGCTGAACGAGGGATACGTGAAGCCACCGGTAATCCCCGGTGTAAAGATTGTGGACTTTATTTCCCAGTCCCCGCAAACCTTAAAAGAGCATGAAGATTTGTTAGATCACGATCCGCGAGTCAGCGCACTCCACCCACACCATGTAAAAGATCTGGCCCACGATATCAAACGCCGAGGATTGACAGACCCGCTAGTTGTCATCTCTCCCCCGAAAGGAGGGCCAGGTAGCTATAGTTCTCTCAATCATCATAGACTTGAGGCTCTACTACAGTTAAACGTGACCACCGTCTTTTGCTGGGTGGCAGAATTGATACCATACAATGACAGCACCGGCCGCCGACATACTTATGAGGAGATTCTTGAAGATTTTACCGGCGCCGGGGTCAACAGCTTAAACGAAGATCAGCCACCCCGATTGCCAATGTGCATGCTTGATCGTATTCGCCACCTTAGTAAGAAGCACAGATTCGGAGCTTTTGGGGAAGATTCTCTCACTGGCGCCAAGCTTAAGGACGATGAACTTAGGAAGGCAGCTAGAGAATTTGCCGAGGCGACTTGGGCCTCTATGCCATCGAACATAATTGGTAAGATTGTGTGTGGATTTATGGACAACGTTAATCCTAAAAAATACCAGCACCACGATGCTAATTCTGCAAGAAGATTTCTGAACCGGAAAAAGAGCGAGTTTGGATGGGATATCGAAGACAATATTTTGTCAGCGCTTGCTCACAATGGTTCAGTGGACAAAAGCACTGGCATTTGGCTCAAAAATATGAAGCGTACACTAGACAGACTTGTCAAGGCCGGCAAGCCCCAGAAGGAAGCCGAAGATCTTCTCAAATTTCTAGAAATCCACTTGTACACCTACATCCTGGATCCAGGCTCACCAAAAAAGCTGCTTGAAAAAAGAAATGAAATGCTCGCGGAGATCGCAGATATCAACAACGACCAAGTCCTGTATGGCCACTTCAAGGTGACTAAGATTCTTTTTATGCCCCAGATTCTCGAACCCAGGAATCAAAAAGAGAATAAACTTGTTGTCTTCAACTGGAACAACAAGACAAACAGTTGGGTATAGGGAGTCGGAGTGTCAAGATTGAAGAAAGAAACAAAAGCAGGAAAGCTTTCCGCTGCTGATTTAAGATCTCGACTTAATAAGAAAGCAGGACTCAATATAGCTCACAATCTTCGGGAGGATAACCCCACGGAGGTAAAGGAATGGATCCCGACAGGATCACGCTGGCTAGACTCTATTATCTGTAGAGGCAAGCTCGCCGGAATTCCCGTAGGCAAAGTGTGTGAAATCGCAGGGCTCGAATCAACAGGCAAGTCATACATGGCATGTCAAATCGCAGCCAATGCTCAGAAGATGGGTATTCGAGTGGCATATTTTGATTCTGAATCTGCCATTAGCCCAGACTTCTTAGAAGATACCGGTATCGATGTCAAGGAACTTCTATACATCCAGGCAACTTCAGTTGAACAAGTCCTAGAAAGTATCGAAGAACTCTTAGGAACAGGGGAAAAGTTTCTCTTCATATGGGATTCGCTAGCGCTAACTCCAGCCATCAGCGACATCGAAGGTGACTTTAATCCGCAATCATCGATGGCAGTAAAGGCTAGAATCTTAGCTAAGGGAATGTCAAAGCTTACTATTCCAATTGCCAATAGTCAGTCAACATTTCTAGTATTGAACCAGCTTAAAGCCAACATCACCCGGTCACCCTCCGAGGCGATGACAACTCCTTACGTTACTCCTGGCGGAAAGGCAATGATATACACATATTCACTACGCATTTGGCTCACCGGAAGAAAGGCGAAAGCTTCGAGAGTCCTAGACGATAATGGATTTCAGATTGGTTCAGAGGTAAAAGTAAGACTTGAAAAGTCACGCTTTGGAACGCAGAACAGGGCATGCAACTTCCGTATTCTTTGGGGAGCAGACATTGGTATTCAGGATGATGAAAGTCTCCTCGATGCTATTAAGGGTACCGAATCAATAGAACAAAGCGGAGCCTGGTTCTCACTAGTATACAAAGACGGCACAAAGGATAAATTCCAGGCAAAGAACTGGGTTAATAAGTTGCAAGACGATAAATTTAGACAGAGAGTTTACGATATAATGGAGGAAGAAGTCATTATGAAGTTCGACAAGAGGATTGGTGAAGCATCCTCCTTCTATGATAATGACGACGCAGACATCCAGATAGAATAATGAAAATCACAGCGAGACACAAGAAGTATATGATGATGGCAGCAAAGGTTGCTGGTCAAAACCGAACTTGTGTCCAACATCGGCACGGCGCTGTCCTCGTGAAAGGGGGCAGCGTCATTTCTTATTCTACTAACCAAAATGCATTGAAGTGGTGGGCTGCAAGATTTCGACATAGAGATCGAGGCCATGCCACAAAGCATGCGGAGGTAGGATGCATCCATAACATTGATCGCAGCAAGACTACAGGGTCTACATTGTATGTGGTCAGGATTGGCAACACTGGAAATCTTTTAATGTCAGAGCCGTGTCCAATGTGTAAAAGAGCATTGGCTAATGCGGGAATAAAGAAAGTATATTACACACTTAACGAAGAAGAAATGGGAATATTAAAATTATGAAAAGAGCAATGATTGTTGACAGCACTAACATTTACTTTCGATCTTATTTGGTCGACCCAAGTTTATCATTAAACGGATCACCAATTGGAGGATATAAAGGGTTCATTAAGAGCCTGCAAAAGCTTTGCAGAATTATAAAGCCAGAGGAGATCATCCTAATCTGGGATGGTGAGGGCGGATCCCAAAAACGTCGAGAGATCAATAAGGATTATAAGGCAGGCAGAAAGCCTCTGAGATTCAATCGTCGTGAGGTCCAGATGACCGAGGAAGAGACAGAAGAAAATATGATTTGGCAAAGAATTCAGTTAGCAGAGATGCTCAACTGTATGCCTACTGTAAATATCATGATAGATAAGATTGAGGCCGATGATGTCATTGCTTATGTTGCTCGTCACCCCAGGTACGCAGACTACCAGAAGGTGATTGTGTCTTCAGACAAAGACTTCTTTCAACTCTGTGATGACAAGACTGTTATTTATCGCCCATCACCCTCCAGGGGAGCCGACGCAGTTGTAGTTACGGAGAGGACGTTACTAGAAGACTATAATATTCACCCCCGCAACTTTGCTTTAGCAAGAGCTATTGACGGAGACAAGTCCGATAATCTTCCAGGCGTTAAAGGAGTTGGCCTACCAACCATCAGTAAACGCTTTAAGTTTTTCGAAGAAGATAGAGATATTCTATTCAAAGAACTCTATCAAGCGTGCGAAGAGGAAGAGAAGCCTGCCAAGGTACACACTGGCATTCTGGAAAACAAAAAGTTGATTGAGGAAAACTATTCCATCATGCAACTCTACTCTCCCGCCATGTCAATCCAGGCTAAACAAAAGATTGACTATGCGGTTGAAGAATTCAAACCAGAGTTTAACAAGACAGAAGTTATCAAGCTAATGTCGAAAGATGGGTTCGGAGAACTTAATGCCACGGGCCTCTTTACTACCTTCAGGCGTATCGTAACAAATAAAAAATAGTTCCTTGACATACCCACCAACGTAAGTTATATTCTATGTGCTAGGGGAAATTAATGAGTACAATTAAGCGAGACGATTTTAGTCGTTTTGGTAAAGACTTTCAAGAATCACTTTGTCATTTAGTCCTCAAGGATCGCCCGTTCGCTGATCAGATATTTGAAGTACTCGATATGAATTTCTTCGAACAAAAATATCTTCAAGTGTTCGTCTCTCTCGTGAAAGAATATAGAGAGGAATTTAAGACACACCCAAATGACACTGTCATGAAGTCGTTGTTGAGAACAAAACTTGGCAACCAGTCGGATACTGTCAAACGTCAACTGCGTGAGTTTTATGCTCGTATCTCTCGCTTTGAAGATGAACATGCTGAATATGTAAAGAAGACAGCCCTAGATTTTTGCAAGAAACAAAAACTAAAAGAGGCGATGTTAAAATCTATTCCTCTCCTAGAGGAATCTTCGTTCGAGGAAGTGGTTAGCGTCATCACTGACGCAGCACATCTAGGACTAGACAGTAACTACGGTCACGATTTTGTTTTGGACTTTGAAAAGAGATTCGAATTACAAACCCGAGATCCTATCACAACAGGATGGACCGAGATAGATAAGATTACCCAAGGAGGCATGGGCTCGGGTGAATTGGCTGTTGTGATCGCTGCCACAGGCGGAGGAAAAAGTCAGTGCCTAGTTCACCTTGGCACCCAAGCGATCAAAGAGGGTAGAAATGTTGTATACTATACACTAGAACTAGCCGACACAGTTGTCGGCTCACGCTTTGACTCTTGCCTCACAGGCGTGCCTCTACGAGACCGCTGGACATTTAAAGAACAAATTTATGAAAGAGTTCAGGAAGAAGAGTTGGGCAAACTAATTATTAAGGAATACCCAACTAAATCTGCATCAGTGGAAACGATAAAAGCACATTTAGAGAAGCTAAAGGTTAAGAATTTCAAACCAGACATGGTTTTAGTAGATTATGCAGACTTGTTGTCCCAAAAATCAAATTTTAAAGAGAGGCGCCACCAATTAGAATCAACATATGAGGAACTGAGAGGACTAGCCCAGATGTATAACTGTTGTGTTTGGACGGCCTCTCAAACTAACCGCTCTGGTATCAATGCTGAAATCATTACGATGGAAGCTATCTCGGAAGCATTTAATAAGTGTTTTGTATCAGATTTTATCTTTACAGTTTCCAGAACTCTGGAGGAGAAAGAAGTTAATGCCGGCAAAATGTATATTGCTAAGAATCGCAACGGCCCAGACGGAATAATTTATCCAGCTATCATGGATTACTCAAAAGTATTAATAGATGTCCAGCCCTCCACGGGTGAGTCTATCGGTGACGTTGCAGAGAGCGCAAAGAAGAGGCAAGAAGAAAAGTTATCATCAGCATACAAGAAGTTTAAAACTAAGAAGAAGAAAAAGAAGGAGGAGAAGAATGCATAGTGAAGAAGAAGTAAAGTCAGCGACATTAAAATATTTCAAAGGAGACACTCTCGCCACTAACGTATGGATGACCAAATATGCCCTCCGTGACCTGGATGGCAGCTTCTTAGAGCTGACCCCATCAGACATGCACGACCGGCTTGCAAAAGAGTTTTCCCGTATAGAAAATAAGTACCCAAATCCAATGTCTCTGAAAAAAATTCGGGCCCTATTTTCAGATTTTAAGTTTGTTGTTCCACAGGGCTCACCCATGAGTACCGTTGGAAATCCCTTTTATCTTCAGACGGTTGGCAACTGTTATGTCATCGATCCCCCCGAAGACTCATATGGCGGTATCCTTAAGACTGACGAACAACTTGTACAAATCGCAAAACGCCGAGGAGGGATTGGTTTTGATATATCCAATATTCGGCCTCATGGAGAGCCCACCAAAAATGCTGCTAGAACTACAGATGGGATTGGTGTCTTTATGGAGCGATTTTCCAATTCTTGCCGAGAGGTCGCCCAGAATGGTCGAAGAGGGGCACTCATGCTCACCATTTCGGTCCATCACCCCGATATTCGCACATTCATCAATATCAAGCGAGATCTCAAAAAGGTAACAGGAGCAAATATCTCCATTCGCGTTTCTGACGAATTTATGTACGCTGTAGAAAATAATGAAGAATTTACCTTGCAGTATCCAGTAGATGCAGAAGAGCCAACCGTGAAGCGGCAGATTGACGCAAAAAAGCTATGGGATGAAATAGTAGAGTCAGCCCATCAGTCAGCAGAACCCGGAATCTTGTTTTGGGACAATGTGACCACATATACGCCCTCAGACGCATATGAAGAGTTTAAAACCACTTCAACAAATCCTTGTGGAGAAATTGCAATGGGCACCGATTCGTGTCGCCTTATGTTAGTCAATACTTTTGGGTTTGTGAAAGGCGCGTTCACAGAAAAGGCAAACTTTCAGTGGACCAAATTTGCGGAAGTAGTTCAACAAGCTCAGAGGCTCATGGACGATATTGTTGACATTGAAGTTGAATGTATTGACCGCATTTTGGCAAAAGTTGACAGAGACCCCGAAACAGCCGCTTCCAAACAAACAGAAATCGATTTATGGCAGACATTCAAGGACAATTGCATACGAGCCCGTCGAACGGGACTAGGGCAAACGGGGATAGGTGATACGCTCGCAGCACTCGGCATTCGGTATGGATCCCAAGACTCAATCAGGTTTGTCGAGAAGCTCTATAAAACCATAGCTATAAACGCCTATAAAGCGTCCTGTATCCTCGCTAAAGAACGTGGCACATTCCCAGCCTTTTCCTTCGATAAAGAGCGTTCTAACCCCTTTATCGAGCGCGTAATTAATGCGGACGATGAGTTAAAAGAACTCTACTATAAACACGGCCGTAGAAACATCGCTTTGACGACCACAGCACCCGCCGGTAGTGTATCAATTCTTACCCAAACTACATCAGGGATCGAGCCGGCCTATCTCTTGGAGTATAAGCGTCGACGTAAGCTAGACAGTTCAGAAGTAAATACGGTAGCAGACTTTGTTGATGATCTCGGAGACAGATGGCAGGAGTATGATGTTTACCATCATAACTATCGTGAATGGATGAAAGCCACCGGAAAGTCGGGGATTGAAAGTTCACCTTATTATAAGGCCACCTCGAATGATATTGATTGGGAAGCTTCTGTGGATTTACAAGCAGCAGCCCAAAAGTGGGTATGTCATGCTATTTCCAAAACTTGTAATCTTCCCGCCGATGTTACACAGGAATTGGTGTCAGATGTATATTTTCGTGCGTGGCAAGCAGGCTGCAAGGGATTTACCATCTATCGCGACGGATCGAGATCTGGCGTTCTTTTGTCGAATGCAGGTGAGGAAAGTGAGAATTTTCCGCAGTACTCCGCTCCGAAGCGACCCGAGAGCTTGGAATGTGATATTCACCACACCACCATTCAAGGGGAAAAGTGGATCGTCCTCACTGGCTTGATGGATGGAAAACCTTACGAGGTATTTGGGGGACTATCTAACTTAGTTGAAATTCCTAAAAAATACGTGCGAGGTAGAATTGAAAAGACATCTTACAAATCCAGGAATGGGAGATACGATTTAGTTTTCGGAGATAACGGCGACACAGGGGCCGTAAGGGATATTGTAAATGTTTTTGATAATCCTAACCACTCTGCCGTTACTCGTCTTATTTCTTTATCACTTCGCCACGGAGCCTCGATCAAGTATACGGTTGAACAGTTATTGAAAGATAAAAACAGTGATATGTTCAGTTTTGTAAGGTGCATTTCTAGAGTGTTGAAACAATACATCGAAGATGGTGAAAAGACTTGTGAAAAGACTTGTGAGAATTGCAGCGCAGAGGAAACTTTAATCTACATGGAAGGGTGTGTCACTTGTAAATCTTGTGGCCATAGTAAATGTGGATAACTTCTTGACAACCGCACAGTGATGGGTTATAATATATTTATAAGGAGCACATATGGCAACGTTTATACCACGAAATAGGTATTTGAAAATTCAACGACAACCTTCTGTAGAAGATACTGTGGAAGATCTGGGCTTGGTGTTACCAACAAGTTACGAGGCCCCCAAGAGTACACATGAGGTTGTTTATATTGTAGAAATATCACCAGATCCGAAACCTTCTTTCTATCAAGGCCAAAGAGCAGTAGTGGTGTCGCAGATGATTGAAGATATTGAAATAGAAGGAGAAATCATCTCTGTTATACTTGAGAACTACGTCATAGGAGTCTTTAGTGACACAGACAGCACAGCGTAAAACTTTATTGGTTGCTGAGATAGCAGAGAATGAGGACGCCACAGCTACAATTTATTTTGAGTACGACGAAGACTTTAAGAAGTGGTTCATGGAAAGTCAAAGTTTAAAAAGATGGAGCCGCAAACGGTTTGAGAAGGTCGTTAGAGTAGCTATAGAAGAATATCTCACAGCAAATGGAAAATCAGCCATCCTAGAAGGCGCCGTTATGGATCCCGAAGAGGAAAACTAATGAATTTTAAATACAGAATAAAGGCATTGATAGTATCTTTAACTCTGCTTCGTAAACGTAGCGGACGACAGCACTTAGACATCCATACCTTCTCGCTATCGTGTGGCTGGGAAAACAAGCTCTTGCCCTATGGTAGACTCTTTTGGAGTTTTATGAACACCACCATCATTAATCTTGAAATGTATTATGTGAAGAAACCAAAACCAACAGACAATACTTTATAAATTAGCAAAAAGTGGTAACAATGAAGAAAGAATTTGATCATCATGATGATCTCACATATGAAGCATCCGAAGTAATCGAGGCATGGGACTTGAATTTTAATTTAGGCCATGTTGCTACTTTTGTAGCGAAAGCAGGGCAGAATATAGAAGACCCTCTTTATAACTTAAAAAAAGCTAAGTGGTATTTAGGGCGGGAGATTCTTAGGCTGGAGAGGGACGCGATTGACTGGAATTGTGATTAAGGGCGGTTAAGAGATTTCGGAAACCGGTATAACTTTTAATATTTTCCTTCTACTTACCTATAGGGGGTAATATAATGTCCGGGATCTTGTTTCTATTGTTTTCGTTTCTCTCATGTTGTGTGCCAACATTAGAAGATTTCAGTGCCGAAGAGTGCGGAGGACTGGTAGGCGATATTGCTTGCGACTTTGACTTAGTTGACATGCACGACGAACCAAATACCTTGTGGGAACATCACGAGAAAGTTATTGTTTTAGATTTCTCGGCTATTTGGTGCGGCCCCTGTCAGGCTGCTGCTTTCTTTTCAGAGCCCATATTAGAAGCTTACCCAGAAGGCGAAATAGTATGGATCACAGTATTAACGAGCAATATGACGGGAGGTATTCCCAACGCCGCTGATTTAGAACTATGGGTCACCCACTTTGATCTTATGGATGAGAAGTCAATTGTTCTCTCGGCTGATAAGACCCTCTTGGCGGGATACTTCATCGACGGATATCCTACCTTCTACTTTATTAACAAGGACATGGAGATAACTAACATCATGGGCGGTTGGAGTGGTCCTCTTCTGACGCAAGCGATTGACGATGCCTTTGCCTCGACAGAAACTTCAGATTAATAAGCACAAAGAAGACTATTTATAGTATGAAGCTCCTACTTGAAAATTGGCGAAAGTATTTAAATGAAGTTACCTTTTCAGATGCA
>Ga0098033_1001257_pt1 | contig 10545 bp, 21 predicted proteins | sample 1_EtaG_FD_75049 | JGI IMG/M metagenome (GOLD analysis project Ga0098033, IMG submission 75049) | Marine viral communities from the Subarctic Pacific Ocean - 1_ETSP_OMZ_AT15124 metaG | ecosystem: Environmental > Aquatic > Marine > Oceanic | place: Pacific Ocean | collected 2015-01-07
GCTTTGTATCGAACCTCCGGGGGGCTGTTGACGCTGCCAGATCCCTGGTTGGCGACAAGGAAGGAGAAGAGGAATGAGTAACAACGAACACTCACCTGGGCCCTGGAAAATAGAGGACCGCAGTAGTTGGGCTTCAGGGAGGCCGGGGGATGACGCCCACGTCGTGGACAAGGACGACGGTATGGTCGTCCACATCCCTCGCGGGGGCCCTGCCGGCAACGACCCCGCAGCCCAAGCAAACGCCCGACTCGTGGCCGCTGCCCCCGAGACAAAGAAGCAGCGGGATGAGTTGCTGTGGACGCTTGAGTATGTACAGGGCGAGTTGTCGGGGTGGACCGCTGTGCAGTTCGGCCTGACCGAAGTACTCCGGGTTATTGACTCGGTTATCAACAAGGCAACGAAGGAGGAAGCATGACACCTAACGCATCAGCACTACAAGCACCCGAGCCCGTCGATGACTTGCGTGACCTCGCAAGCTACCCGGTTGAGGGCATGACCTCGTGTCGCCAGTGTGCAGACAAGGACCAGCTTATCGCTGGCCTCAAGCGCATGAACGCACAACTCGCAGCCGCGCTGGATGCGCTGCGCGCGGAAAGAAAAGACACCCCTTCGGGGTGACAAATAAAAGTTGACAGATTCGATTCGATGGATTACAATTGATTGTGTCGATGGCGATATTGCCGTCGGCCCCACCCCAGGAGATAACATGGACACAGCGTCACGATTTACCTCAGTATCCGAGCGTCCCGGCTGGAACGCACGCTTCACCACGGGCACCGACCCCTTCGGCAAGGCTCACGTGAACGTCTTTAAGGCGCTCACTACTTGCATGGCTGGACCTGACAGGCTCTCGCTCAACAGCGTTTACGCTGAAGTGCGGGACGAGGACACCATCTTCCTCTCAACAACGAACGGGCATGTGCTCCTGACTATTGAGTGCAACCTGCTTGAGCATGGGCTGCCAGCAAACACTTACCTGTGCTACACCGCTGAGTCAGTCAAGGCTTTCATTGACAGCAAGGGGTACACCCCGCTCGTGGCTACGGATAGCGCAGTTGACTACCCGGATATTCGGCAGGTTATCCCCTCAACCTTCGACAAGCCTCACCCCCGCATGGGCTTGAATGCTAACTACATCGACACCCTTGCGAAGGTGTTGAAGTTGTTGGGTCTTGTCGGCAAGAGCAAGCAGAGGACAGTGGTCATGCAGCACAACGGATCGCTCAGCCCGATGCAGTTCACCTTCGACAACGATGACAGGGAGGTGATTCGAGGGGCCTCGTTCATCCTCATGCCGATGCGAATCGACTGATACCTACCACCCCTACGTAGCCTACTAGCCTAGTAACACTACTAGCCTAGTAGGCTACGTCAACCTAGAAAGTAGGAACGTTGTTCCTTCTGCGTAGCCTACTAGCCTAAGGAGTATTCATGTCTGTCGTTCACCTTCATCCTGAGCACATCGCAGCAATCGTCGGGAGCTGTGCCACCTATGACCGGATTAGATTCGAGGGGCTTCATGCCCGCAACCTACTAGGGCAAGCGGGGTGGCTCGCTCACGCAAACGCACGTTCACACGAGGACAGGTACGGCGAGGAGACTAAGCCGGTGGAGGTTTGCGCCAGCATGATTAACCGCTGGACCTTCGCGCCGCTCACTCCAGTCGAATGCCTCATGGCGCTCAGGTCTTACGAGTATCAAACATGCGCGCTCGAATGCTGGGGCGACTCCGATTACTTGGGACGCGAGACGTTCGACACGCTGCAATCATCCGCGATTCGTGCGCTTACGCAGGACACGTATGGGTGGTGCATAACGCAGCCGCCCGCAGGTAGCGAGGGCGTTATCCGAATCATTTAACTCAGCCCCTTCGGGGCTCCCAATTCGATGTTGACAAACTGCCCGGTCTGTGGCAGAATTGATTGAGTCGGTGGCGGGAACTGACTCGGCGTTGCCTTCCTGGCTTCGCCGTCCCGTCACTGACACCTAACCCCCAGGCAAGGAGATGACATGCCTACTAAGTACAGTGGAACTATGACCGAATTGAAGCGACTCGATACCCGCGACGGACCCAGCGTGGTCGTGTCGTACTGGACTAATGATCAGGGCGAGAGGTACGAGCCGCGCTTGCGCTTCGTACTGGGCGAGAAGAACCGTCCCGTGAAGGGGCTCACCAAGGCTCAGGCTTTTGCAGTGCGGGATGCGTTCAACGCTATCTGCGCTGAGTGGGGCTCGACCGCAGCGCCTGCCGCTCCCAAGCGCAAGGCTGCGAGCAAGGCGAAGAAGGCGAGCAAGCCTAGCGTTGACCTCACTGCGCAGGCCGCAGCTGATGCCATCGCTGACATGTTTAAGAACGCCTAGCAAGACAACTAACGGGCGCGGGTGGCGTCCAAAGAAGCTGGCCCCAGGAATGGGCACCTGGGGCCAGCACCACTCACCTAACACTAAGGAGAACAGCGTGAGCACTATCGAGAAGTCCAGACGGCAGCTCTTTGTTGAGGAGCTAGAGAGCAAGGGAATCTTTGTCAGAACCTATGACGAGCCTGGGATGAACAGGCTTTTTCAGGCAGCCAGTGACCTGCATCGTGAGCTTTGCAAGTACGACAACACAAACGTTCAGCTGTGGAGCGGCGTCACTGTGATTGAGCTTGTGGATGCTTACGCAAAACATCAGGACTTAGCTGTCCTCGGGGACAGGGTTGGCCGGTGTCCCGGCGACAAGCTTGGGGACACATGTCCGGGGCTCAAGTCAGGCGTTAGCTCTGATTGTCCTCACTGGAACGGGGGAGAGGATGGGCGTGTGCCATGAATGACTACCTACACAAGCAGCTGTCGGAGGAAGAGGAGCCCGAGTACAGGCAGTGGGCAAGAGACAACTACAGGGCTGGCGCAAAGATTGAGGAGGTTTGGCATCCAGCGGTGCGGGATGAGTGCAGGAAGATTAACTCTGAGTTTGTGAATGCTTTCGCCGTGGTCATCCCGCGTGACAAATGAGTGGACAGTAACCGTGACCATTCGCGGGAAGACGGACACGGTGAGCCTGCTTCTGTTCGATGGGCTCACGTGGGCTGATGCCCTAGAGGAAGTGGTCGAGTGCTACTGCCCTGTTGGGGACAGAGAGCTAAGAGAAATCACAATCAAGGTAATGAGAGAGGACGAGCCTCATGACACCAGACACTAACGAGGTACTAACAGTTCTTGCACACAAGCAAGACGAGCTATGGGACAGGGATGCGCGCTTGTTTGTGAAAGAGAAGCTGCCCATCCCTTTTGCTTACATCATCTGGGCGCATAGAAAGAACACAGATGTAGAGATGGTAGAGCTAGGGGCCGCCCCTTCGGACTGGCCCTTCGAGATAGTGACACAGAGCACGCGCATGGGAGGGAACCCTACGGCAGTGGTGACCGTGGGCATGGGCACGATGCTGACCCTCTCGCAGAACGAGGAGGATGCTCAGACCCTCATGTCTTTGTCGGCTGGGCTTAAGCCAACAGACCTAGCGGGCTCAAGGGACCACCTCATCTCGCACCTAAAGACAATCTCTTCTGCGCTCCCCAACCGAGTGATGGGTGCGCCGATAGAGAGCGACGGAAAGCTTGGGCCCATGCTGGACAGCGGCTTCGACTCCTCGATTGTGGAGGGCACGCAATGAACCCCCACCACTACGTTGTCGAGGGAGCAGCAAGCCACTTCATTGACGAGTGCGCAGTCATATCCAAGTGCATCAGGTGTGCAGAGCATGTGGACAGGAAGAAGGGCTGGGTAACGATAGCTCAGGTGAGCATGAGCCAGTCGTCTACGTCGCCGCTCTTGTGCGGTGGCGTGCTGTGCGCTGCGTGTCATGGCGCGTTCGTAAAATGGATGGATAGCGCGCAATTAAATGGCGGCGATTCGGGTTGACAAACCGAAACCGATCTGTCATAATTGATTGTGTCGGCCGATGGTCGGTCGATGCTGACAACAACGAGACAACGGGAGATAGGCATGAGCGATATTTACGGGATGAGGCAGGCCGCAGAAGAGATCAGGTCGCTTGCGGAGGGGATTGAGTCGGACCTGGATGGGATTGAGTGGGCGGTAGATCAGTGGGACGAGCTAAAGGGCAACTACGAGAGTGCGGACTCCATCAAGGAGGAGATTTGCAGGGCAGAGGAGTGGCTAAACCTTGCTGGCGAGACGGGGCTTGATGCTGATGAGGTAGCGAGGGAGCTTGATTCCCTTGACGGAATCAGAACAGTGTTCCTTGAGTACGACTGCGAGGTTCGCGATGCCATATCGGCGGATGCCGCTGTCCAGAAGCTGGCGGGGAAGGGCCCCGATGGCGAGGTTATGGCCGCAATTCAGATACTAATAAGCGCACTCCACAAGGCTGGGGTGCTAGGCGGGACGGGTACTGTCCCGGCCATGGCGACAATAGAACCAACCGTCCCGGCTTCTGATGAGTCGAGTGACACCAACAACAAGGACAAGGAGTAAGACATGCACGAAGTAGAAACCATGATGTATGCGGGGATCACCCCATGGCACGGACTCGGAACCTACGTGGGAGATGAGCCCCTCACCTCAGACGACGCCATCATTCAGGCCGGCCTCGACTGGACCGTAAGCAAGCGCGACCTGTTCGCCTTTGCTGACGGCAACGCTGTCCCGGTCGATAACCACAAGGCTATCGTGCGAGACACCGACGACAGGGTGATGGGTGTGGTTGGAAAGAACTACACTCCCATCCAGAACCTCGATGCCTTCGGGTTCATGGACTCCCTCGTGAAAGAGGGGGCCATGCGCTACCACACGGCAGGTTCGCTGAGTGGCGGGCGCAGGGTGTGGATGCTTGGCAAGGTGGGCGAGAGCGAGATTGTTCCGCAGGACAAGGTTGAGCACTACCTGTTCCTCTACAACGGCTTCGACGGGAAGACCTCCCTGCGCTGCCTATGGACAGATGTGCGTGTGGTCTGTGCGAACACTGCGAGGGCTGCCCTGTCGAGGGGAGAGAAGACTGGCGTGAGTGTTCGTCACACTCGCAATGCAATGGCGAACATCAAGGAAGCGCAGAAGGTGCTTGGCCTTGCAGTCGATGCCTTCTCTGAGAGTGCTGACTTCATGCGAACACTGGCTGACACGCCGATGCCGACCAGTGATTGGGTCGACTTCTGCCTCACGCTGGTTCCTGAGCCGGCCACCGACGAGGATGGAAACATCAGCAAGCGTGGACGAACTCGTGTGGATAACCAACGCCGAGAGCTGACGAGCCTCTTCCTTAGCGGCACCGGGGTGAGCATCCCTGGTGTGGCTGGCACTGCGTGGGGTGCATACAACGCACTGACTGAGTACGCCTCGTTCCATCGAACGACTCGTGGCTCGCAGGACAAGCGGTTCGAGTCCCTTCTTCTGGGGACAGGGAACGACTTCATCCAGCGCGGCACCGACATCCTTCGTGACCTAGCTGCCTAGCTTTTATTGGTTGCTTTCCCGCACCCTTGCTGATAGTGTCGGCGGGGGTGTGGGAAGCCACCGGAAAGGAGAGGCGATGGACATCGAGAGATACATAGCAGCGTACAGGAGGGGCGAGAGCCTCGACTCCCTGGCAGCAACGGCCGGCGTATGTAGGACGACACTAACAAAGGCGCTGAGAGAGCACATAGCAATAAGAAAGGCAGGCCACTCAAGGCCCACCCTGAGAGAGCTGGGGCCTGAGTGGGACGAGCTAGGGCTTATACCTGACACTCTTATTGCGGAGAGAGTGGGGTGCTCAAGGCAAAACGTTGCGAAGGTCAGAGGAGCGCGAGGAATTCCATCATTCAGAGAAACGGTACACAAGAATGCCAGAGCTAATTACACAGACAGAACTAACGACGTTTAGTAGATGCGAACAACGACACAATCTTAGATACAACCAGAGGCTCACTCCCTTCGAGGAGCACCCGGCGCTTGCCATGGGCAGCGCTTTCCATGAAGGGGTTGAGAAGAAGTCTGTCGATGCTGCCCTTGCTTCTATGCGAGGCGGCGAGCCCATCTGGGAAATCTGGGAAGGCGATGCTGCGAGGGTGCGCGAGTCTATCGTTTCAGCGATGGTCGGAGGGGCTCTTGCTCGATGGTCCGAGTGGCCTTCGAGGCAGGAGTTCCAGTTCGACCTCCCTCTGAGGCACCCAGACACAGGGAATTCGAGCAAGCGTCACCGCTTTAGTGGGGTCTTTGACGGAGTGTGGGCAAGCGGAGAGCACCCGAGCTATCCAGGGAGGATTGTTCTTGGTGAGTGGAAGACAGCCTCAGTGGTCAATCAGGACTACATGCAGCGGCTAGAGATTGACTTCCAAGTGAGCACCTACCTCTGGGCTGCGAGCGAGCTGTTCAAGACTCCGGTGCGTGAGGTTGTGTACCGGGTAGTAAAGAAGCCAACCATTAGACAGAGGAAAGAGGAGTCAGTCGAGGACTATGCAGAGCGAGTAAAGCAAGACTACCTAGAGAGGCCAGAGCACTACTTCTTCGAGCAGATTGTCACTCGCACTGACGAACAGCTTGAGGCGTGGAAGAGGCAAGCGTGGGCTATCCACAAACGCATCCTTCAGATTAAGAGGGGCGCGTTGCCGCCAATCAAAAACACGCAGTCTTGCATCAGCCGTGGTCGGTGTCCCTACTTCGACCTCTGCGTTGGTGCCATTGACGAGACTGCATTCAAAAAACTCCCGACAAAGCACCGGGAAATCAAGGAGGTAAACAATGGGAATCCTTCCCGACAAGCCGTCCCCGCCTAGCGAGAGGATGGCAGACTACAGCTGGCACTTTTACGGTGAGCCCGGGGTGGGCAAGACTACGCTAGCGAACCAGTTCCCGAGCCCTGTCTTTATATCGACAGAGCCTGGGACATCAGGCATGCACGCCGCCGCCGTCCCAATCAGTACGTGGCAAGACATGAAGCTTGTTCTTGATGCGCTCAAGACTGAGCCCCACAAGTACAAGACCGTCGTCCTCGACACAGTGGACGTTGCTTACAATCTCTGTGCGACTCACGTGTGTGAGTCCAATGGCTGGGTTGACGTTGCTGACGGCGATTGGGGTCGAGGGTGGCGTGCGGTTGACCGTGAGTGGACGAACATGATTGCGCAGCTTCGCGCTCTGCCTATGTGCGTCCTATTCATAGGACACGAGAAGCGAGAAGAGATCATGGAGAAGATGGGCTCACGGGACGTTGCTACCGGGAGGCACCGGGTAAGCACGGCCCTCCCTCGCAGCGCTAGGTCTACGCTGCACGCAGCTATGGACTTCATCATTCGCTGTGAGTTCACAGAAGAGAACGAAAGGGTCCTCAGGACACAGCCTGTGGAGAGTAAGCGGGAGCGAGTCGAAGCAAAGGCTCGTGGTCACGAGGGAGCGATGCTCCCTGAGACATTGGGAATGACATTCAAGGAACTACACACGGCCTTCAGGGCCAGCTTTACCAAGGAGGGCAAGTAATGCCTAGCGTTAAGGACATGTTTGACAGCATCGAAGTGGAAGAAACAGAGGACGGCCCGGAGAGGAAGCACATGGACAAGATTCCAGATGGAATCTACGCGACCAACATCACAGACTTCTCTGTCTTTAGTACAGAGGAGGGGGACTTCTACGTGTCGTGGTGGTTCGAGGTGACGGACGGGGTGGCAGCTGGGGCACAGCTACAGTCCTTCTCTACCGTGAGCCCAGCTTCTGTGAAGTTTATCAAGCGCGGTGTGCAGCGAGTGACTGGCAAGTTCCCGGCATGGACCGACCTGTTCAATGCAGAGACTAGCCGCACTGGTCCTATTCGGTCTGAGATTGTAGGCAAGTCTGTTCAGGTCACGCAGAAGACCAAGAACAGCAACGGAAAGGACTACGTGAATGTTTATATCGACAAGCTGCTGAGGTCCAACGGAGCCGCTGTTCCGCAGGCCGCAGCGAAGCTTCCTGATGCACCTAGCCCTGGCTCTGGAACCCAGGCTGTTGATGACGACGACGTTGACGTTGACGACCTGTTCTAGGTAAGCGCCCCGCTCCTGTATATAGGCCCGCGTTTCTCGGGGCGCACTGACGGCAGGGAGTTTCAACTGTCACTCCCTTCTCATGTTTGAGAGATCAGGTCTATGCCTGCCGGTGGAGGAGAACGGAGCCCTGCTTAGAAGGGACTCAAGCCGGATTAGTTAAGCCTGCCCTACAGCGTTGCTTGTGTGACTTCGTGTCTCCTTGACTAGGCAACAGTAGGGTCAAAAACCGCACAGGGAGGCACAGCGGTGGCTGTATCAGGTGCCTCACTTAATCAACTAACCAGCGTAGCCACAGTGAAAGAGCGCCAGCGAGGGGGATCGCTGACGCTCTTTCTGTGGGGCAGCTAGCGCCCGTGCGGGGGTGGGACGCGGAGGGTGCTGCCGCCGCGCACCTAGACAAGCGAGGAGGTAAACACCCTGATGTCTAGGTTGGTGGGGGAGGGCCCTGCGGCCCCGCCGACAAACAGGTTGCCGATGAGGGACAGTGCGTTTGTGAAGTTAGCTCTAGTGTCTATGCACACCGTGTACGCCTCGTTGTTTTGGAAGGGGAAGATCCAATCTGGATCGTCTGTCCCGAGCGTAGGGTTTCCGTTGTCGTAGACATTTAGATAGCAAACCTCAGCGTGCCCATTGATTCCATAGATGGCAGCTATCGAACCCGGAGCCCCCGTCACATCGTTTGTGCCCGCGTTGTCGATTTCGTCGGCAATCACGAGGGCGCTCTGGAGGTCTGTTACAAACGGAGAGGCTTTGTATGTAGGCATGTCTACTTCCTATTACGCGGGAGTAAGCAGAATGTTTACTGCGAGGTCTTCGTCTGGCGCGATGTCGCCTGTGATTGATGTCGTACACACAGCAATCCAAAGCTCGCTTGTGTAGGTCACGCCACTGCCAAAGGTGTACTGCACCTTCTTCCCACCGTACCCCTTCAGCAGAAGCTTCACCGCCTCAGCTGCCGCGATGGGTTCGGAGTTGGTAAACCAAAAGCGCACATAGCAGTCAGCAGCAACGATGCTCGCGTCAATCTCAACAGCCTGGATGGTTCCCCCGCTATTGCCTGGGTCTACTTGTGTCGCAGTAAGCATCCCTCCCGTGGGGTAGGACTGCGCATACTTCACAAGAACGTCTCCAGCCTTCGCTGGGATCGTTAGGTGTGTTCCGATTGTGCCGCCAGCCATTGCCTATTCTCCTAGCTAGTAAACAAGTTGACGTTCACGTTGCCACTAGGCGCTGCGCCTCCCTGCGGCACAGAGGACGCAGAGAAGGTGATCGCGGTAGCACACGTGATGCCCTTGTCTACGTACATAACGAGGTCTTCACCGCTGCCGCTTGGGATGACAATCTCAGCAGCCTCCGTCGTTGCGGCCGTGCCGTCCCAGATGAGGACGTAGTTCTGACCAGAGCCGCCAGTGATGTGCGCTGTGTAGACGCTGCCGGGGGCTCCCGTCGCGTTGACCCTGCCGTTCTCGTCAACCTCGACTCCCTTGACGAGATACCTCTGGAGCGCAGGCGATGAGAAGGGAGATGACTTGTATGAGGTTGCCATTAGGTTACCGTTACTAAGTAGTGAACTGTTACGTTGCCGCTAGGAGCGGTCACCCCAGCAGTAACAGCGGTTGTAGTGACCATTGCCTTCATCCCAGCGGAAAGAGTTACGCCTGTGTCGAAGGTGTACTGGACCTTGATGGATGCGTCGGCCTTGAGGATGAAGTTGGGGATGGTCGTCCCTTCCGTCACCGCGCCGGTAGTGTTGAACACCTTCAGGTAAGAGATCGCTGCGTTCAGGGTGTTGTCGATGACGACCGCATAAACCTCTGTCGAGCTTGGCGTGAGCGTTTCAACAGAGATGCCACCGCCGCCGCCCGGATGGACCTGCGTCTGCGAGATAAGCGCCGATCCGACTTGCTCAACTGCCTTAGTAGTGTAGTTGGACATCTATCTAGCCCTCTCCAACCTAGCAATGCGTCGTTCGATTCTACGACGAGCAGCCTTTGCCATGCGAGGACCATTGTCCTCAAGTCGTTTCTTTAGTTTAGCGGCTCGCTCTTTCTTTCTCTTCATGGCCCGCTCAATAGCCCGGTAAATCCCGATAACAATGAGGGAGCCGAGATAGAAACCAAACCAATCGAGCGCCTCGATAAGCTCGTTCGGAACCTCAATCGCGTTATCTAGGCGATACGCCATCTCCGCAGCAAGCCTGCTGTCTCTCTGGATTTGCGAGAGGCCAACAAGCTCTTCGCCAATGTCCTCAGTAACGCTCTGTAGGAGCGCAACCATGTGGTTATTGTTCTTCTCTACAAAGGCAGCAGCCTGCCTCTCTTTGTCTAGCCTCTTCTCACGATTCGTTGGCATTGCCTTGCTCCTTAAGCGGCTCAGTCTTGACCGGAGTCATCGTCATCTCCCGCTGAATCATCATCGTCCCCCGCTGAGTCGTCGTCGTCATGAGCCGGTGAAGAGTCGGCTTCAACCACGGGGGCAGCGTCATCACCACCGCTGAGCCAGATGGCGATGGCAGCGAGGATGGCCGTGAACACGGCAATGAGGGAC
>Ga0098033_1001259_pt1 | contig 10544 bp, 17 predicted proteins | sample 1_EtaG_FD_75049 | JGI IMG/M metagenome (GOLD analysis project Ga0098033, IMG submission 75049) | Marine viral communities from the Subarctic Pacific Ocean - 1_ETSP_OMZ_AT15124 metaG | ecosystem: Environmental > Aquatic > Marine > Oceanic | place: Pacific Ocean | collected 2015-01-07
AACTCTTCTTCCAAAAAGCGCGTATCATTAACAGATCATGTTCGGTCTTGTTGAGAAGGTCACCCATATATTTAATTCCGCAATTACGGAAACAGTTGGCAACACGAGGACTCCAATCAATCTCATCTATTCTTGAGTTCTTCTTGATACGACCCAAGTAGTCTATGCCCTTTATACTATCAGCAACATTATTGTAAATAGTGTTGTCAACGAAAAGATAACGGTCACCACCATGAAGTGACCAGACTTTTGTGCCACCTTCACCATCTTCTTTTGATACAACCACACCAGAATCTAGGTTCACCAAGACATCACCTTTGAACACTTTGTTGTTTTCAGTTTTTATGTTAATCCAATTAGGCATAGTATTCCTCCACGCTGTTGATTACTGTGTTGAGATCGTTGGGTATGTACAGGTCGCTGAACATTCCCATCGGAGTCTTTGCGGAAGTTATCCCGTCAGAGTTTGTTTGGAAACAATACTCGATAGAATCTTTCTCGCGCCTGACTTCGGTGAACAAGACTAAAAGGAATTCCTTTTCAATACAGCCTTCGTGGACTTTACCCTGCACCTTGATGCGTCGAGTGTTGTACTCGCCGCCGGTTGGTTGCATGATCTTGACGATCTCGTCAATGGCCGTGACAACGACTGTTGCCTTCTCGTTCTTTAGGCTTTCGAGGGTGTTACGAATTTGTTTGTTGTAGTAGTTCCAAATATCAAAGCCCTTGTACATTTTCTGGGCTACGTCTATGAGGATTTCACAATACTTTGTGAACGATTCAATGACAACGATGTCGGCGTTCTTCGTGGCCGTTTCAATTGCCTTCTCTATCTCAGGCAGTATTGTCGCGGTGATGGTCTGGAAGTTCTTGGCTTCCTTGAATGGGAAACCTTTGCGCTCAAGATCAATGATGATTGTATCTTTGAGTGGTAGATTTCTCAGCGATGTCGATTTGCCGGTTCCGCTGGAACCAACTATTCCAATTAGGGGTTTATTCATTTTTCAGTTTTAGTCTCAATACGGTTAGGTAGTGAAATTGGTCGATGTTCTCTTCGAGGGCAGAGTCCACAAGTTGTTTGAGTGACATCTTCCACATGCCTTTGTCGCCGGTTGGGTTGTGTTCAAGCATTCCAACGTCGAATTTCTTTGGTGCTTCGCGTACGAACAGTTCAAGTGCAAGTCGTTTTATCTCAGGATCGGTCATGTCTGGAACTTTAGCGGATCGTAGAGTTTTGTATAGTAATCATTGTCGATTACATTCTCACCAAATTCACCGGCATTGCATATTGAAGCGAATCTGCACATGCCAAACTTTGTCTCGCAACAGTTGAAGTTGGGGAGAAACTTTGGCTCTCCATCCAGACTTTCGGTTAGGACATCAACAAACTTTACGATGGTCTCAGTCAAGTGCAGCTCAAACTTTTTCATCCTGTCCTCTGTGAAATCCAAGATGGCACTACGCTGGAACTTGTTCTTGCCAGAGCGAGAGAGGAAGATGCCGTTGATGACTGCCTGATAATTTTTGTCAGGGAAGAGTTTGCGAAGGATCATTGTGTAGACCATGAGTTGCGTGGACACTCGGAAGGCATCCAAGAACCTGTCAACGGCTGTGACAGCTGTTGATTTGTGGTCACAAAGAATTGGTTGTCCGAAGTAGGTTCCAATGAAGTCTATTGTGCCACATAGAAGAACATCGATTGTGCCGTTAGTGTAGAACGGGAAAGCGAACTTCATTTCAAGCAGAGGCTTGCCCTCGTGTTTCTCGACTACAAGACCATCCACATCTGCATAGTTGTCGAAGTATTGAGTGAGACAGTTGGCCAAGTGACCGGCAGTTCGCCAATCAGTTTCAGGCACAATGATTTCAGGCTTTGTGTAATGAGCAATGGCAGCTGACATTGCCTCGGTCTTGTCGCCCGTGGCGTAAAATGATTCAAGTGCCTTGTGATAGGCTGTGCCGTACTCCATCTTGTGATTGAGGTCGTTGTTTCTTAGACCACGAACGATTGTGTAGTACAGCTTCAGGTCACAGGTTGCCTCTCTGTATGCCGAGGCATCTATTCTCAGGATGTACCTGTCTTCACTTTTTTCTAATAAGGTTTTCAAGGTTTATTCTTCCGCGAGTTTTCTTTGTTAGTTGCAGTTCTTCAGCTTCCGGTGGACGAGCGATCTTTAGGTATGGTTCCATGTGGGCTAGAAGTTCTGAGTCTGTCATCTTCTCCAGCCGATCAACTGATACGTCCAGTAGTTGCTCCAATGTCATGTTTTGATGTCGAAGGCTGCCAAGATTAGACAGCCAAAGAAGATGATGAGATAGATTAATCCGATAAGGTCTAGTAGTGTCATTTCATTACTCGTACGCTTGTTTCAGTTATGTCCACTTCGGACTCCGGGCCAATCAGATTGTGTACCCATTCCTTGTCGTCAGGACTGACGGCAACTTTGCGCTCAAACAGTTCCTCTTCTGGGGCTGTCTTGTACCAAGTTTCGAGGTCGTTCTTCCACTTGAGACTGTCGTTGTATTCGTACTCGATCTCACGGCTTGCGAGACGGTTCTTTGATGTGTCCTTGAAATAGACAAGGATTCCACCGTCGAGTTTGCGTACGGAGACACGAGAGCGTAGGAGTGTGTACTTGTTCTCGTCAAAGTTATCGACGATGAACTTGAATCCATCGTTGAACTTGACATAGAGAGTGTTGGGCGAGTAGCCGGTTGACTCTGTGGTCATGTAAACATCCTTGCCTGTCTCCAGTAGACGGTCGAGAATTGGCTGGATTTGCTTCGCCGCTGATGGCGAGTAGCTCGACCGCTTTAGTTTCGTCGATTCCTTGTGAGGAATGGATACTATGAAAGTGTCTTTGCTTTGCATTGTTCCATTAATTCTCTGGCCTTATCATGTTCACCAGCAGCGACAGCCGCTTCAGACAGGAGGAATAGTTTGCGAGCCGACAGTTCCTTGACGGTTGGATGCCACTCTTTAGCTTGATCTTGTGATAAGACACAGCCGTCAGGATACTTTTGAAACAAATCTTCCTTGAATCTTTCCAACTGGGAGGATGGTAGATTCTTGGGTAGGTTGTTCTTCGTCTTGGTTCTCAGCCGGGACTGTATCTGTTGATTGAGAAGGGCAAGACAGGTCGGTTCTGTGTATGCTGAGACTACCTCTTCGATAGTTTCAAAGACAGGGACATAGAACTTTAGTCCCTTGAAGTCTCCTTCGATGAATTTCTCTAGTTTATATTTCATAAATGGGCAATTGTTGAACCCGATGACATGTTAGCAGGAAGTGTGCCAACTTTTCGGGGGTTGGTATTACTGATAGATGATTAATTCGCCCAACACTTTGTATCGCGCGATAATGCTTTGTAGTTCTCTATAATTTCCAGATAGTTCTGTTAAATTTGTTATTTTGTTGGTGAGGTCTTTAGCTTCTTTCTTATCAAAGCCTGTTTCTGTCAGGTAGAGTGTGATGTCGTCGGGCCTTTCTCTCAACGGGGTTGTCTGGACTATGAAGACTGAGATGCGGTGGAACAGGTCTAATCTAAAGCGTTTCTCTTTCACTTCAACGCGGAGGTCTTTGTTGGTTGAGAAGACTAGCCGACAATTGGCTGGTGTGAGTCTGGTGCTGCCTATCTTGCGGAATTTCTTGTGTTGAATGAATCGTAAGAGCTTGGGTTGGAGAGGCAGGGGAAGTTCGCCTATCTCGTCAAGGAAGAGTGTGCCACCGTCAGCTTGCTGGACTAGGCCAGTTGTGTCACGGGTTGCACCCGTGAAAGCGCCTTGCGCGTGACCAAACATTTGTGACTCAAAGAGTTCTGGTTGAAGAGTTGTGACATTGACAGGGACGAAGTTGTCACCGTGACGATGGCGGTTGGTTGCGGTCTGGTTTTGCCTTCGGTTGCCATGCAGGATGTTGGCCATCTCCTCTTTACCCGTGCCGGACTCCCCCGTCACTAGGACGGGGTCGTCTCGGCTGGTCAATACTTGAGCAAACCGAATCTGGTCAAGCATGTGTGGGTCTTCAGTCAGCATCTTGCCAGTCTTCTACGTCAACCCAGTCCACTTTCAGTATCTTCTTCCAATCCCACTCACTAGGATGCCCATCAAAGGATGAGTATTCAAAGGTGAGTTCGATTGTGATTTGTTCTGTTTCCTCCTTTTCAACGGGGGGAGTTTCGTTCTCACGCTGGCCCCAAGCGTCTAGTGAAGTCCAACTCATTGCTTTGCTAGGAAGTTGAGTACACGGTGAGAAGTGCGCTGGGCCAACTCAAAACTCTTCTCTGAAAGAGGGGTGAGTTCTTGAGTGACAGCGTTGTACAGGTTGTAGATGTTGCGGCGATGGTCTAATTCATAGGTTGGATTAGTCCATGTTTCCTCGATTCTCTTTGCTCGACGGTCGCCAAGCTCCATCTTCTTGATGAGAACGGAACCTTCATCCTGTGTTATCTGTCGGTTAGACATTGCCTTATAGAAATCAACGGCGGCAAGCCATTGAAATCTTGACTCCTTGATTGTGTCCCGCAAAAACTTTAGGTCAATGCGGTTGTTGTGTACCTTGGTCACTTGACTTTCCTTGGCCATTGAAACCATGCCATTTGAGCAGATGTAACGCAGTAGACCTGCAGCTAGGGTGACTCCAGTTGAGCCATCATAGGAGTTCTTGGCAAGGAGACGGAATCCAAGGCTGTCTCCCGGCACTATCTCACGCTGCTCACGATCAAAGTCGTAAACAGCATACATCCGACGACCACCAGCTACCGAGTAGGTTTGTCTGGTGAAACCACCGTAGTCTAGGCAAGATTCGATTGTCTCCAGAACAGCTCTGTTCTGAACGATCTTGTATTTCTTGCTTGTTACGGCCAAGCACTCGCCTGTGTCCTCACGGAAGTTGCCGACAAAGCCGTCAATCTTCGTGCCTTTTGAGTATATGGATTGCCTGATGACATTGAAGTCATAGGCATCTGTTTGTTTAGTTTTCATTTTGTTTGTTGTGGAGCTTCTCCACAAGATTGTATATTTGCTGTTCTCCTGTTTCACTTATTGGTTTTTCGAGTACGAAGTACAAGACTTTCCTTCCACTTTGCATGTTTTCACATACGCCTGTGCTTATTGGCTTTATATTTTCTCTAATTATAATACTGCCAATAATTGCAGTCAACATTTCCCGGTAAAATTCACTAATTTCCCAAATGTAGTGGTGCATTACTACTGGTACAAACAATGTTGCTATTGGTTATGGTGCTGGTTTACAACCGGCGCACATAATGCAGCGATTGGTAACGGTGCATTACTACTGGTAATCATAATGCAGCAGTTGGTTTTTATAGTCCACATTTATAGCAGGGCAGATACCCCTCGAAGGGTGAGTCATTCCACAACTCGCCACCCCAACCACCACATTGAGGGCAACTCTCTTTTTCCTGTTCTTTGATTTCTTCTTCCTTAAAGTCAGGGTCTTTGCCCCTGATAGGCTTGGTGTGTCTGTATTCCTGTTTCATTTTACCACCAGCAATCGTAGGTTACAGTCCAACCGTCTGCAAGGGCTTCCTTGGCCCGTGCAATGAACTCTAGGTCTTTGTTGGCATAGTAATTCATGTCCCATTCGTAGGAATCGCCACCAAAGAAGAAGCCTTCTGTCTTTGGTAGGTCTGCCTTGCGAACGGCTATCTCTAACGAGTTGATGTCGTTGATGGTTAGTTTAATTGGTTGGCAGTTAAACTCTTCTGTGCCTCCTTGACTGCGATAGAGTGACTCCATCCAGCCTTGTAGCCTGTTGTGCTTGCGCCAATCGGCTATTACTTTTTCTTCGCCGCCCTTTTTGGCAACGGCTAATTGATCTAGTCCCATTTTGGTTATTTGTTTTGTTTCTTTGCCCATCTAACCCACTTGCGAGGGTTGCCATAGACTTTTCTTGCTCGGTTTATTCGCCGCTTCTTCTGCGGGAAATCTGTTTTGTAATTCATGGTGCGTGATTCTTGTCTGCCAATCTCGGCAGTTGTTAGACCGTGCCGATTGGCAAACTTTTTGAACGCAAGATCGAACGAGATGTAGTTGGTGACTAAATTTTTAGAATCTGCCATAGTCTTTGAACGAATAATCTTCTGGCGGTAGTACCGTTATCGGCGGTATCCAACAATGTACTTTGTATTCTCGTTGATATTTGTGGTATTGTGGGGGATTTTCGTCAAGCGCACACAACTCTTTGTTCTGTCGTGCTGATATTTTATTCGATCTGATTGGTAAATAGTATCTGATGTTATAGATTTTCATGATAGTTTGCCTTCTCAATACCAAGTAAGTCTCGCATTGTGTTCGGATGCCAGTCATGTACCTTGTACCAACCACGACTGTCAATCTGTCTTGTCCAACGATCACCAATAACATTGCCAAGGTATTGTTCATTGTCTTGTTGGAAGAACCGAATAATACGAGGGCTTTGGTGGCATTCAATCAAGAGAGCGTTGAGGCGTGACTTGGTTGTGGGTGTTGGCCAACCAGCGAGTGTTACGAATAGCTGGCCGTTGCGCCGTCGAGCGATAATGTGACCGTGCAAGATTAGCTCGGTCATTGGTTGATCGCCGATGGTTGTTGATGTTCTTACTTGTGTGTTGTCGCGGTTGAATTTGTGATTATTGCAGAATGCGCGAGCTGCGTCTTTGCTTATTTTTCTCATTTGTATCCTTTTGTTGCGGTCTTTATGTATTTGTCGATGTTCTCTCTGTATTGTTTCATGTATTTAGCGATTGATAATCCAGTTGATCGCCAAGCCAAGTAAAGAACTTCGTTGTTCATAATCCAGAGTTCTCGTTCGCTGTTGTTCATTCGCTGGCCTCCAAAAGTGCGCCGTTGATGGGTGAGTAGGCGTTGCCATCTTCAACAAAGATGAGGCCTTTGCCTTTTAGTTGTGGGTCGTCGGTTACGTTGTAGGTTTTGAGGTCTTCACAGTCGTCACCGTAGAAATTCCAACCGTCGTCTGTGTACCAACTGTGCGAGTTGTCCTTGGTTCCCCAAGGCATGATTTCTTGTTGTTGATCGAGTGTGTTATTAGCGTAAATTGTAGCTCGACAATAGTCGAATAGAGATTCATTACACTCAAAGATGCGTGGCTTGGTGTAACCGCCTCGCACATCACAACCGTTGTGGATTTCAAGGATAACCAAGTCTAAATTGTCGATTGAAAACTGATTGTATTGGATAGTCTGCGAGAGCAGGCAGTCTCCATTGTAAGTGTTCTCTCCCATTGGCCCGTCTCCAAGCATTGAGCTTGGCTTTAGGTAGTCTAGGAAATTGGATATGTTTTGATGCCAATTCAAATCAACTTGTGATTTTCGGTTACAGTACCAAGTGAATATGTTGTCTATGCGCTCGGAGTAGTCTAGTCGTGAGGTTAGCCAATGGTACAGGTTGTGAGTTATCTGGATGTCTAGCTCTGGCTGTTCTCTTTTGTATTTGCATATTGAGAACTCGGCTAGTGTGGGAGACTCGGCTTCAAAGTCTCGGCCTTGGTTCTTTTCCCAATGCCTACCGTATGCACCGCCGCTGTCTAACATATGACGGCCCGTGTTCTCGGTTAGCATCTTGATTATTATTTGTTGTGTTTTGTCCATGATTTACCTTGTGCTTTTTTGGTTGTGATTTTCTAGTATTTTGTAAAGTTCTGCGAATGTATAACTTTTACTGGAATCTAGGTTGGCGTAAATTTCGGGCAAGCCGCTTTTAATTGTTGATAGTAGCATTGCCGCCCAATTTCCCCCACAAGCTGTGCCGTGCTTGTTAATAAATTTACAAATTGAATCAGTTTTCATGGTAAAGAGAGGGGGAGGTTTCCCTCCCCCCTTGGTTTTATGCGTTTAGTGCCTCAAATTCGGCATCGAGTTTGGTGATTGCCTTTTCGATACTGGTCAAATCACCGCCCTTTGCGGTCTGTCGCTTTGTCTCAAGTTCGCGGCGCTCGGTGAAAATTGCCACCATGCGCTTGCCCTTGTCTTGCTCACTCGCCAACTTGGTTTTGAGTGCGGTCTTGGACTCGCCCGGAGTGCGCACTTTGAATGCGTCTCCAGCCAATGCTTCCATGACATTGGCGAGTTTTTGGTCGTTTGTCAGGTTGTCAAGGCGCTTGCCGTCGTCGCTGGTCTTTTGGGCGGTCTTGAATGCTCCGTTGTTCAAGCGGTAAGAGATTGCATCTCTGATCCAGTTGTCAACTTCGCAGTTGATTGCACCTTGGTCTTTCAGTTCGGTGAGCCAATCGCGGTAGTCGGAGAGGTCGATTGTGGCGTTATCTCCGTAGAGTAAACCCCAATAGAGGAACTCACCGTCTTTGCCCTTTGTGCTAGTGTGCAGGGACAAGTCTAGTTGCGGCCCGTCTTGGCCATCCGCTTGCACGATGCATACTCGCGCAAGTTTCCCGTCATTCTCTAGGATTTTGGTTTTCATTTTAACAGTACCCCAAACACGGGGCAAAGGAAGATTGTGCCAAATAGGAGGGGGGTTGTCAACCTATTATTTTTTGATTAATGTTTTTTTCAAAAAGTGTCATGGATGGTTGGTGGCTGGTTGGGTTAATGGTTGATAAACATGTCAACATCATCCAGAGGGGGTCGCAAGGTCTCCCCCTTATATATAAATATATATCTTTATTTTACTTGGTATGTCATCGGATATGGGGGAGGGGTTGATGTTGACATGTTTATCATCTGTTAACCCGCGCATTTTGTGGAATTTATTTAATTTTACCATTAGACAGGAAGACTCCCCTTTCGGGGAGTTGTCTTCTCATAGTGTGCCTTCGGCTAGTTTCTCATAGTTGCCTATGCCAAGCCAAGGGATGCGGCAAACCGTGAAACAGTCTTCGCCCTCCTTGTGGTATAGTTCAACTATGATTGCGCCTTTGTAGCTTGCCACCTCTGCGGCAATTCCCGTCGATTTGTGACCCCTAGCAGACGGGACGGTTCTCCGCGCTGATCTGGGGATTGTTGCGTAGTAGTGTGACATAATAAAAATCCCCCCGCTTTCACGGGGGTTGGTGTTCCCCTATCGTGGGTCAGCAGCTTTGGCTGCCTCTAAAGCAAGATCAACCAACAATTCATCATTGACCTTGTATGACCAATCCTTTAAGTGTTCCCCCTGTCCATCGGTATATGGCAGGGCTGTATCCCAATGATCGCCGTGGCAGTTGATAATCATGCCAAGGTCATGAGCCAACACTCGCTTGATTGTGTTGGATGCTTCGCCGTATTGGTTGGTCGTGATTGCGCCAAGCGCATCACGGGCGATTTTCCGTAGTCTTTCGATTTTGTCTTTGTCTGTCATAACAGTTGCCGTTGTGGCAGGGATGAGAGTGGCAGGCTATCAACCCTGTTACAAGCTAAAAGTGAAAATACTTTGTGTTTCTCCCGACCGCCCATCACCCATTCTATCGTGTTCTGATGGGCGGTTTATTTACTTGGCGAAGGGAATGGGGGGATAGGAAAAAGGGTGGCCTGAGCCACCCTTGCTTTTCATGCTTCGACTGTTTTGGCAGCCTCTTTCAACTCTTTGATCGTAGTATCGCGATTGTTGATTTCTTCTTGGATACATTCTAAGTCGTACTCGCTGGGCAAGTATGACTCGACCAAACTTTGAAATGATTGCCAAGACTTGATCTTGTCAAATACTTGTCGTATATGGTAGTCTTTATATCTCATAATTGATTTCACCTCCTTCCGAACAAGACCCAAAGCTACGAGAGACAAGCCAGGAGCACAAGCTAAATCTTTTGATTCCACAAATTAATCTTTTGGTTCTGTAACTTTTTGCCCAAGCTGATCACGACACCGCCCGTCCTACGGGCGGTTTACTTATGCTTTTGTGTGTTACTTGCTGATTCGTACTACTCTCGACCGCCCGTAGGACAGCGTAGCGGCCGAGGAACGAGGCTCCTACGGGCGGTATCTAACTAATACTCTTTAGAGATTAATGCCATAGCATTAACGCTTTCAGGGAAAGCAATTAGTTAGTTACATTATTAGGTTTTTTGGCTTGAAGAAAAAAGGGGAGCAGCCGAAGCCACTCCCCCCTGTTATGACTCCCAGCGAACTGGGAAATTAAGTCAATACTTCCCGCCATCTATCAACTGAGCTACTTTTCCCGCCCAGCAAAACAAGTGCCAGCGTATCCAATTGGTCGTGCAACTCTCTGCCTGTAGTATCTCCAACCAATTCGTTGTGTTCAATAATAGTTTTACAAGCATTTTTGCCGGGGTCAGCTATTATTTCAGCCCACATGGCCGTGGTGAATAGCGTACCTAAGTAAGCATTATTGCAACCCCTATGCCAATAGATTAAGCGGTATAGGATTGAGCCAAGTGGATGCTTACTAAAAACAGGCGGTGTTTTCCTGAACATCCCGTTATTCTTTACGCAAGCTTCAAGCGCAGTACTGCAAGCTATTTGCGTTGGTAGCTTGCTATTTGTTAATTTACTGCGCGCCTTTTCAATAAGCGATAGTGTCGCTTCTAGTGTTTTTTGTTTATTTTTTATCATAACGATTGCCCGAAGGCAAAG
>Ga0098033_1001261_pt1 | contig 10541 bp, 2 predicted proteins | sample 1_EtaG_FD_75049 | JGI IMG/M metagenome (GOLD analysis project Ga0098033, IMG submission 75049) | Marine viral communities from the Subarctic Pacific Ocean - 1_ETSP_OMZ_AT15124 metaG | ecosystem: Environmental > Aquatic > Marine > Oceanic | place: Pacific Ocean | collected 2015-01-07
AGAAAATATTCCACGCATTTCTTCTGTTAAGGTTATAGGTTCTACATCTTGTTGTTTATCCATATACCAAATTGACATAGTGAAAGAATTACCAGTTGCACCCGCCCCTGTTAATCCTTTTAATAATTCATCTGCACCAGAAGAACCTGCTGATAAAACCCTAGAGTCTGCATTAAACGCTGCGCATTTTTTTGATATGTGTCCTGGTTCTGATGCTATAAGTAAAGATTCGTTCCCTGTTATAACTGCATGTTCTAATGTTACTCCACTAAATGTAATTCCAGCAAAAACACGTTCTACTCTACTTCCTGCTGTTTCATCCAAATCCCAATGCGCGACCAATCCATTTGATAAATCGTTTTGAATGGTTTTATATTCTTTATTGTTATATTCTTGATAATTTTTTAACTTAAGTCGTAAAGAATGACCTGTAGTACCTAAAGTAACATCAAAAGTATTTCCTGTAGCACCGTCTACCTTATAAGATGTTTTTAAATACCCAAGTTCTCCCGTTCCACCAATATCAATCACACCGTACTTTTCTGTAATATCTCCTGATATGCCTATCGCATCTCCAGTAACAAATACATACAAATCCCCACCACCAGAAAACCCCCTAAATTCTAGGCTTTTTCCGGTACCGGGATAACCAGAACCACTCAAACCTGCAAATAAAGTAATACCTGTTCCAACATTATCAGCAGTTAAAGCACCAACGCCAATTACATTATTGCCATAAAGATTATCAAGATCAAATACCTGACCAACAACACCGGTTACAGTGTCTACCAATCTCAATTTATATTTCTCCGCAGCAGCATCAAAGAAACTTTGAATATATTCTGCTGTTGCACCAGTTGGTCCGGTTGCACCAGTCGGCCCAGTACCACCAGTGCCTACGGTAGTACCAGGCATACCCCCCTGAACACCTTTCGAACCTTGCGGTCCAGTTGGTCCTGTTGGACCTGTTGAACCTGTTATTACTGAATAATGTGGCATTTATTAATCTCTGTATATTAACCTATTGTTATTTATATGAAGTAAATGTGTGTGAATCATTGTTATTTTTTATCCTTACTAACCACCCTGGCCAGTAGAGTGTCCACGCTTTTGCTTATCGTAATACGTACCCCAAGGATCAATCCCTCTATCGGGCCAGTAAGGCCAAACAACATATGGTGCAGTTCCGACATTACCTGGCGGAAAGTTCGTACCACCAGGCCGTATTTTATTAGCACAGTCCCCCACATGGCCATGTTTAACACCCCCACCGCCACCGCTCAATGGACGAGTTCTATATTTCTTATCGAGATCGCCACCGACCTCTGGACCAAATTGACCACAATCCGGGACTGCTGTACAATTTGCACAATGCGAATTATAATCACCACCTTGTAATGGATCGCCAAGGTGATCACCATCATCAGGATCTGCTTGCATATCAAACGGTTCTGGATTTAATGGTGACCCAGGACTGGCATCACCACCACCAGGTGGATTCCCAGTATCGAATCCATCCCACACACATGCCCATAATAACCGGCAACACTTTTGAATATCTTGACCACAAACACATTCATTGCACCATTGTTCTTGCTTACCCCCCATGTAATGCGGAGAATCTGGATCCAAGCATATTCCTGGGCATTTACAATCTCCTGGATTACCAGTTGCACACTCCCCTCGACAGGATGGCCCACAGTTACTTTCTTTATTGGAACCCTCACCTTGCCCTCCCATTGCATTTTCAGAGTTGTGTTGGCAAGCACATAACGCTTTTCCTGCTTGACACACACAATGCATCTGGTGGTTGAGAACATGTGGATGCCCCTGAAAATTTGAAGTGGGAGAGAGCCACCAGGGTCGTTTATCACCATCCGGATATGGTGTTCTATCATCATCCTGAGAGTTGGGTGGTTGAGGACCATTAATGAGACAATTTGTCAAACAATCATTAACACGGTCTTCACAACCAACAGCATCGTCCGTGTAAACACCTTCAGGATACCCAGGAGTATTATAACAACCGGCATCTGGAATCATACATGGCATATCACTGCTAAAATCTCCAGCACCATTATCATATACGGGATCACGACCAAGAAATACTCCAAACCACCCTGGCGTTGTATAAGGCGTAGGCATGACCGGAAAGTCCGGGTCTTTTCCTTCAGGAATCGTACCGCCGCAAGGATCATACCATTGGTAATTGCCATCTTCTTTACTCCAAGGATCCTGGGGATTATGAACATCCGGACGTTCAAATGGAGGGGGTTTATTATATCCATAATCATCTGGTGGGCAGGACGGTACATAAGTACTTCCACATCCGTCCTCATCATATATTATATCCCCCATAATATCGGGGATTTCTTCTTGTGTTTCTAAATCACCTTTACCAAATGAACCCCACAAATCAGAATCGCGTGAACTCGCTGACTCATATGGTAAATAATTTAGCCATCCCTCCCAACAATTTTCCGCACATGTGCCATTTTCATTCGTAAATGCTTTCGATGTACAACTATGAAGATTTTCCCATGGATGCATCAAATTTGATGCAGGATCATAACCAGGCCAATCTTCATTAATCAAATTTGGGTATAGTGACATATAACCATTTGCGGTAATTGACTTGCAAACACCTTCTGATGCAACTGGAAGACACGTTGAATAATATGCAGTTTCATAGGGCTTTTTTCGACCTTTATGTTGAAAATTGGGTATTATTCCTGCCGAAAAATCATAGCGACAAAGAACACAACAATTGGTAGTCAGTAACGGTGTTGTACATTTTTCATTAGTAAATTCAAACCGCATTGAGTGTTGTGCCATAAAACTATCTTCAAATACATTACCACACTCGCTACGTTTTTTCTCGCTGCACCCTAAATATAAATCCCCCCATGTTCTATTTTTAAGAAACGTATGACACCCTCCTACTAGGTCAGGATCATCAGTTTGTTTTGAATATACATATGCCATCTATAATATCCCTACTTCGTGTTTAAATATATTTAAATATTTATATGGAGTAAATGTGTATAAATTAATGACTACCCCCTGGTCCATATGGGTTAAATCCCGGAATGCTCGGATTGAACGGCCAGTGAATGTCTGGTCCCATGGAATCAGGCTCAGCGTCTTTTCTCGTACAATCTTGAATTTTATGTCCGCCTCGATGTACGCCATCGGGACCGCCACCACCCCCCACACCACCACCACCCGGCTCACCGAAGCCGTGATCCGGATCAGTTGGCCACGAATGGGGGTAATCTGAGTCTATCCAATCTTGATCGCGTATCCCGTCACAAGCCGGTATATTAGTACAATTCAAACAGGTACTCTCATAATCATTTTGATTCGTGCCACCTTCCCCGGGGCCCCCGTCAGGAGTATCTGGATAAAATTTAGTTGGGTCGTCATCCCCGTCATCGGGACCGCCACCACCCCCAACGTTTGAATATTTAAAATTACAAGCACTCAGCATAGAACAGCACTCGTTATGCTCAGTCTCACCACACACACATGCTTCGCACCACTCCGGTACGGGCAGCCAGTGATCATCGTCAACATAAGAACATTTACCAACACACCCATTACCATACAATGCATCTTTCTGCTTTGGTCCACAACTATCGCCACCGCAACAGGCTATACATTCCGGATCCGGCATCGATCCCTGCTGAGCATTTTTACTTGGAGATCTAGTACCAGGATTACTTGAACCAGGCGGGCTGCCCCTTTGACCCGATCGCCCATCGCTCACGGCTCTCAAACATGCACACAATGCTTTTCCTGCTTGACAATAACAAGTCATCATATTCCTAATATCTTGCGCGTGGTGCCCCCACTGCGGATCACCATACCAAAATGGATGTTGATACACCCCACCATTATTATTATCCGGGGGTGCGCCGCCGTACCCCGGGAACGGGTTTGTGAGAATCGGAGCAGGATCATATGACCTCTTCTGCTCAGCCCTTATTAAACAATTGCTTAAACATTTTCTTACTGCTCCCTGACAAGCACTGTCTCCTCTACCCATATCCCCGTGCCCGGGATATTCATCACACATTGGATCGGGTATTCCACAAGGCATGTATCGGCTGAAATCTCCCGCATTGTAGTAGGATGGATGTACAGGATCATCGCTACACCCCCACCAGCCATCAGCGACATATGGTTCCGGCCAGACTGGATCCTCTTGACCATAATCTGGACTCTCTTTATTAAATCTGCCATCGGGCGGACAATCTTCCCAACGCCAATTTCCATATTGACCGTAATTATCTGGATCCTTGGGATTACAAGGTTCTTCCGGCTCAGGCCCGGGATCCTCGCCGCCATATATGCAGCAATAACTGTTTGGTCCCAATCCACGATATTTCCCTTTTCTCGGTCCCGAAGGTGTCTTGCAACAAGCCGGATATTCCCATCTTTCGTCACCACGCGGGCTGTTCGGTTGGAGTCTTTTCTTTCCCGGGCTGTATATTGGATCATAGCCCCAAGGAGTATTCTGTCTCATTCCTTCATACTCTTCTCTCTTGCCATCCCACATACTAAAGTCAGACCACCAAATTGGTAAAGTTCTCGGCATACCAATCGGCAATGGAGGTTCTCCACCACCAGATTTACATATAATTTTTATTATTATTTTACCTGAGTTAAATACACCGTGAGTAACAACCCCATTAATTTCTTCAAAAGTATTAGAAGAAACAGTTACTCCAAAATTTACTCCAGTTGTACTGAAGAAAAACCCAGGCTCACCCGTGCTAAATATCACTGTATGATTTAAAGGCGAAGTTGGACTTCCACCATACATGCTTTCGTCATATATAACCTTTTCTTCTTCTATCCCATATTCATCCATACCCTTTAAATACACCACTACATTATCTAATGGTCCCCCAAAACCACCATAATCTTCATATTCAACATCTCTAAATTCTACCGATTCTATAATAGCATAATCATAGAGAAGAGTCTCACCGTTCGGTTGTGTAATTACATATGGTACTTCTTCTAAGCCCTGCACCATCGACGGCATATACAAACGTGTTTGTATATCGTTATCTAAAATCGCAGAATCATTTTCAAAATCAATTATAATATTAGTTCGTTCACAATCCGTTGTATCGGGAATATATTCTTCGCAATCAACCCCACAATGTTGTCCTGATGACCAAGTACAAATTGGCGAGTTACAATAAAGGGACGTAACATTATCTACACAGGCTCCATCCTCACAACAACACATTCCAGTTTCGGTGCCTTCATCACAACAATCTACATCCTGACAAGTAACATCAGAACCATAAAAAAGACCACCACTCTGATAACATTCTTGAGAAGAAATAAAGGAACAATCAGAACCAGTGCAACACGCTCCCAATGCGTGTGATTGCGCACAACAATCTACTTCCCAACAATATGTCCCATCTCCCATATAAGTTCCATTAAATAATTCGCAATATTCTTTAGGCAGTCTATCGTTACATGAGCCGAATTGGAAACAACAAGCACCAACACCTATTTCGGTACATATTGGAACACAAGGAACCATCTCACACAATTGCCCAGAAAACCACTTTCCAAGAAAGGTATTACATTCGCCTTCTGTAGTCTGAAGGCATGTATCATTAGTACAACATGCACCAAAATCATCATCATCTACTGAACAAACATTATCATCACATATTTCTTTTTCTTTAAAAGAACCACCCAATTCTAAACATGCTTGTAAACTCATATAATCATAACAATTGCCATCTAAACAACAAATGCCTGTTGCGTATAAATCAAAATATTCATAAGTATAACCAGCACCCGGATGAAAACAGTCCCATGTAACACCATTATTAACTGACACACAATTTAGAATATTATAAGAGTTTTGGATTAAATTTTCTGTTAAGTTTTCACCTTTAAATTGATCTTTTTCAATATAAGCAAATGTTATTCCGACTCGATCTTGCCAATAATCATCTTCGAAATCTACATCAGGTGTTTTTATTACAAACGTGGCAAACAAAGCATTTGAATACTCCCCAGTATCAAAGGTAGCACCAAGATATGGCGAAGTAAATGTTGGCCCTTTATACCCCACTTGATATGTTACTTCAGGTTGATCAAACGAATTCGTATAATGTAATATTAATTGATTTTGGTTTATGTAAAATATATTTGTATCGTGTAAACTTGTTCGTGTGCTTGGTACTTCTGTAAAGTATAGATCTCCGATTGGATTTACTTTTTGCCCAGAAACACCTTTTACAAGATTTGTATAGTCTTTAAACGTTGCAGACACTACTCCGTCATTCGCAACATTACCTGGTCCAGCAGTTCCATATCTAGTAAATGTCGCTCCAGAAGAAAACGTCGTTCCACTCATGAATACTAATTCATTTGGAAGACCTGCCTTTACTGAAGCAGTTCCAGAAGTTGTTGTGACAGATACAACGATATCTTTATCATATTCTGTTACTGTATAATCATCAGAAAATTTTAACGATCTAAATTTAATAATATCTTCATATGATCCTGGATATGGTACAACTACACTATAACCATTTCCCATGTTTGTATATTGAATAGTACCCGGATCATTTTCATTTCCTCTGACTGATATTCTGTCTATCTGAAAGGTTGTTCCACTTTCAAGATGAACCAACAAAGAAGTTCCACCAGTACCATCTGCAAAAGATACACCAACTCCTATTGTACCAACTGGTCCTGTTGGAGATATTCCAGTTGCACCAGTCGGCCCAGTTGCACCAGTCGCCCCTTTAGTCCCACGCGGTCCAGTAGGTCCAGCAGATGTATAAGATGCATAATATGGCATTTTGGATCCTTTAATCAAGTTTTGTGTCGCCGCCTTCAATGGGGTACAACGTGGGGTCGTGGAGGGGGTGATCGGGGTTATTTCGGCTAATGCCATAAGGATGTGGCCGCCATACCCAATGACATCGTGGTACTTTGCCGTGAGGATGAAAACAAACCCATACCCAACAATAACAGTCCCGTTCGGGCCATGTGCCCGGATTTTCAGGACCGCCTCGCCACTTGGGACACTTCACCCCACAGTCACAATTGCCTTCTTCGCCCGGATACGCCCCCGGATAATTTGGTGTCGGTCGGGTAGGCGGGCACCAGGGGCCCCACCAATCCGGATCATTGGGGTTTTGCGGCGGAAACGTTAGCCCCGGGGGAAGGTCATACTGTGGGTTTTGGTCTGGCTGAAGATAAGGTGGAATGGGATATTGTCCGTCACGCCCACTCGGCATCGTTGGTGGTGGATCATCGTTCAGTCCATATTCATCACCCTTTACGTAACGTTTTCTAAATTTGTCTATTGTTTTTGGGTTTCTTAAATGGCTTCCTACCTTTAACGGGCGCGGCGGTCGGGCACTTGGCGATCTCCCTCTTGGGTTTTCTCCCGCATCGCCGCCTGCTTCTGGGATAACGCCTCCACCATCGTCACCAGCGGCGAATCCTGCACAACAATTAGGAGAAATCATTTTAGGAGGGCATGGCGGGTTGGGGCAATCTAGATCCGGGATAACTCCCCCGTGCAAAGAAACACAAAAGATAGTTCCATAACCTCCGGCACAGTTCGGAAAACCAAGAACCACAGTATACAGTAGATCCCCATTACTATCTCGCACAACATCAAAACACCGACCGCATTCAGGTGCTGAGTCAAGGCAATTGGGTTTGAATTCAGGATTATATTCACCATATTCATCCCCCGCGCTCCGCGAGGTGCCAACACAACCACTATCGTAAACTAAATTAGCGTCCACTGTCAGTTCAGATGTGCCGTCCATGCTTAAATAATTATTAATTCCGGTAATCATACTTTCTGACGTTGAAGGCATATACCTATCGCAATTGGGCTCCGCCGATTGGCATCTAGACTGGGCTGGATCATCGAGTCCATAAAGAGTAAGATGATTAGCAAATGCTGCGAAATCAATACCCGTCTTTTGATCTAACCGGGATAATTGATCGTCATTTACGGCAAGAACCAAAATTCTATCTTGTTGCGTATAAGTCCTATACTCTAGCCCAAATTGCTCATCCATATTACAATCCGCATTGAAACTTCCACCGCAACCACCGACAGGGCTGTTTGGGCTGTTTGCCGGGTCGTCACAAGGGTAGTATCCAGCGGGGCATACTCCACCAACATCACAAAGTCTACTGGGGTCACACACTGAATAATAATCAGTATCGTTCCCATCCCAAGCATACAATCGTGTACTAACCGGATCAAGATAATCATGGGTATCGTCATAATTTGCACTAACCAAAATTGGAATTGGTTGATATGGGCTAAGACATGATGAACATTTTGTATCAACACAGCATGCGCCAGTTGAAGGTGCAACATGCGTGCAGAATGCCCACGAGCATTGAGTGCTGCCGGGTACTCCACCCCCATTTGGACAATCGCACCAGCCATTTCCATCATGTCCGTTCGTCAGTGTATCCCACTCAATCAGGATATAATGCTGGGGCAGGAAGAAAGCACTGCACACCACAGTGCCCTCGCTGCCAACACCAACGAAAAGATCCTCCTGGCCGTTGATCGTCCACCCAGGGGTATCGACCGTCGCAACAACGCGATCACCGATGTTCCAGCATACGCCCTCTTGCAAGCATGCACACCACAATCCTGGGCCGCAAGGCCAATTGGCATCACGCGGTTCCGGCGCGCCGGAACCGCAAGGGTCACCGCTACATGTGGTGCCGTCGCCTAGGTATGTGCCACCTGAAGCAGTGCAGTCAGCAAAAGTTTCAATAGAACAATCACCATGATGCTGAAATCTTTCTGGTTCACATCCATGTATACACCCAATTAAATCTCGTTTATCGTGATATAGATCATTATCGCTCCTATACATTAGTAACCATGCATCGTAGTGATCATCAACGCCGTCATTATAAGCCATTGTCCAATAATCATCTACGCTATAGTCTTCACGCGGCCCATCAATTGCCCCACAGCATTTGCAATTATCAAATGACCCTGACCCCGTGTTAGTGTAATAACATCTTTCATCGACTGTATCCCAGTATGAAGTGCAATTGCCAGTCGGTGAAGAAGGACAATACCCCACATCAGGACAAACAGGATCATATGGACATTGGTAATCATTATCTAAAAAATGATTGTGATAAGGACTACCCCCAATAGACGGGTGTAAGTTAAAATCAGTTTGTAAATATAAATTACACGCGCACCAGTCGTCTTCGTCATGCGGTGACTCAGGAGGCCACGGTTCATTAGGAACTATATCATTAGGATCCCAGGTAATCATTGGGACAGGGCATCTCCAAATATCACTATTACATGGACATGTGCTAGAAGCATTTAATTCAAATGAATCACCAGGATAATCTGGTTTACCTGTACGTGTCTCCGCGCCTACTGGCTTGTCAGTAGGCATAGTCCTTGTTATATTGCTGTATATTGCTGCACCAAGATTTTCGAGAGCATTAGGTTCATTATCTAATTCATATTTTAGACCAAGAACAGGCACGCCTCTATAATCAAAAGACCAATCTGTTTTATCAGCAGCCCAATCCACACCTTTTTTAAATAATAAACCATAAGAATTTATATAATAAGAAGAACTTGTTCTTGCTATATCCAACCTACAAGCAATCGAGGTACATCCGGGCTCTGCCATAACGGAAGACCCCGGTAATTGCGCAAAACAATAACCTTCACAGCCCTGCACATATTCAACACTCTCAACATCAAAACCGTTTATGTTGTCCCACTTCCAACTATATTGAGATCCACCGAAAGTTTCGGCGGATATTTGGCATTCTGTTTCGCTCATCGTGGTTGTTATCGTTGGAACGAGATTATTGCGTGATTGATCATATGTACAATAAATACAATTACCCTCAATTGCCGGATCTTCACAGGCATTATCATCTCCACAACCAAGTCCCCCAGTCCATTCTCCCAAACAATTTGACTGAACCGTTTCTGTGCAAATACCGTTAGTGCAGCATCTTCCATATTGTTGGCCAGGATCACATGGTCCGTCACAGCCACTAATCTGATCACAACGCGATCCTGCTCCGTAATACGTACCCGACAAAAGATCACATATAAATTCAGGGAGATTGTCACACTCAAAATTATCTTCTACACATCTACAACATGCTGCACACTGAAAGGTTGGTGTGTGTGTACTACATCCAGTTTCATTAAGATCAACCCTTTGCTGACATGTTGAATTTACATCAAATACGGCCTTGGAGCCTCCGATAATGGTACACCATGTCGAAGAAATACCATCTTGACAATATGGACCGGGTGGAGTACAATAATTATCGTCCAAGTCATAACAGCAAGACCCCACTACACCGGGAACATCACAGCCAGGTCTATTCTCACAAGTTTCTGTTGATACATCTCCTCCGCTTTGCTGACATTGAATTGGATCAAAGTCATCATAGCAGTCACCACTAATAACATAGCAGCATGAATATGGTATTGCATACCCATCTTGACA
>Ga0098033_1001263_pt1 | contig 10529 bp, 15 predicted proteins | sample 1_EtaG_FD_75049 | JGI IMG/M metagenome (GOLD analysis project Ga0098033, IMG submission 75049) | Marine viral communities from the Subarctic Pacific Ocean - 1_ETSP_OMZ_AT15124 metaG | ecosystem: Environmental > Aquatic > Marine > Oceanic | place: Pacific Ocean | collected 2015-01-07
ACAAGTTTACGCACTGCTCTATCTGATCTATCCTTCGTTACTTTAACCCCCAGGGTAAGCAGACAATGGCGCTCCTAAACGTGTGTCCCTGTATGATAACCGTGCGCCGACCTATGGTCTGTCGCACCATAACTGCGTTGCGTTCACACTGCTCCTTGGCCACCGGTCCAGAGTTAGCCATCTTATGGTAGTCAAGGCCAGTGGTGGAGACAAAGATAAAGTAGAGAGCATACCATACGTTACCCACGATAAGCACCCCACTTTTCTGTTTTTTTACACGGTGTACACACCCTGTTCTTTACGCCCTCTGATTGAAAGGGCCGTTGGCAATCAAGGCAGATACGTTCAGTGTATACCACATCAGGTTTAGGGCTGTCATAATACTTAATACGTTCCCACTTATGCTTACACTGCTTAGCTGTCTTATTCTTACCAATAGCCTTAGCTATAATACTCCATTCGATACCCAGCTTCACAAGGTTAGTCAGCAGGGCGGCATCCTCCTTAGGCCATGCATTTCCGTTACCAGCCATTATTTACACTCCCCATAGTTATTTCCAATATCAGACTCGCAAGCTATTGGTAAGTCCTCTACCCAGCTCGGAGGGGTAGACATCACACGTTCTATATCTTGTTGTGCTATGGTCGCCGTTGCCTCCGGGCTATAGATAATTATTTCGTCGTGGACTTGGAACACCACATGGTATTGCTGCCCAATGGCTACCATCTGCTCAGTGATTACGATACGGGCTAGGGCTTGGACTATATTCTCCACCACCTTGCCCCCATATATGTTAGCCACCGTGGGTACACCGGTCCGACTAACCCCAGATACATATACGAACCCCTGCTCCTTAGCCAGCAGCCCATTGTACTTGATCTTCATCCCGTTGGGCAACACAATACCCTCAGCATCGTAGTCCAGCATATCGGATATGTTACCAGACCTACCACCTATCATGTCTTTAATCACGGCATCGCACCTAGTCCATAGCTTCTTGATGGCTGGATACTTGTTGCGGTACAGGTAGACAATGCGCTTAGCTTCAACTTCATCTATTTCCACACCCCCTTGCTTGAGGGTATCGCGGAACTTCGCATAGCCCATGCCATAACCTAGCCCTAAGATACAGGTCTTACCAACGAACCGCTTCTCCCTGTTCTCCTTAGTAACCTTCACTCCATATACATCGGAGGCAAACTCACTGTAGACATCACGCCCCTCACGGAAGGACTGCACTAAGTCCTCCTGCCCAGCGAAGTAGGCTAGTAAACGAACTTCAATCTGAGAGGAGTCACAGGCAATAAGTTTACCCCCATCGGGGGCGCAGATAGAGCGCCTAATAGCATTGTTCTGCCGAGCAGGGAGGTTCTGGAGGTTTAGCTTGTCACCGCCTGAGAAGCGCCCAGTATGAGCGCCGTAGTAGTTGAGCATGATGGGTAAGGGACCGCGCTGAGAAACATCTATCAGTCTCATAGTACGTGTCTCCTCAATGGTGGACTTAGTACCCAGCCTGACCTCAGCCACGGCCCTGATAGCAGGGTTCTTATGGTGGCATAGGTCTTTCATCCCTTGGTCTGTCTTGGCAAAGGCGTAGGTCTGCTTACCTGTCGTTGGGCTGGTCTTGTATGGGATGGTAGCACCAAGGGTAGACAGAAGAGCAGCGAACTTCATGTTACTCATAAGAGTTTTCTTTGCTACCCCTGGATCACCGTTGCCTAGCTTGGCTAGCAGCGCAGCCTTCCTTGCTCTCTCCCCTGCAAGATGTTCTCGTAGGTGGGCAGTGTTTAGCTCGATCACCGGTTCAGTGTACATACGGATGGTCTGATCGATGACCATTAGCTCACTGACCGGGAAGCCTACCCTAAGTTTCTTGAATAGCTTATAGGTAATCTCAGTGTCATTGCAGCAGTAGTCGCCATACTTGGCAAGTTGTGAAGGGGTGAAATCACTACGCCGCTTCCCCATAGCGTCGATGACCTCAGCCCCTTTCTCCCCCAACTTGTAGTGAAGAGCCAAGTTCTTAAGACCACCGCCTACCGTAGCATTGTGCGTTGGCCTCGCCATAGACAGCGTATCGAACCAAAACTTAGGCTTGATATTGAATAGCCAGCTAAGAATAGCCCCGTCGAATACAGTGTTGTGGCACAGTATAGCCTTGTCACTGTAGTCCAACGAGTTGAGGAACGTACCCACATCATTACCTGAGTACCAATCGGTAGGGCCACCATTGACCTTGACGCTCACACCTATGACCTCAAAGTCATCGGACCTAACGTACTCCTCAGTGGTCATCTTACTGAGACTGAACTCCTTAGAGTAGTAAGTCTCAAAGTCTATGGTCACTATGTCCATTAGCTATCGTCCGCTACTTCGTTCATAAGGCTAGTGATTTCAGCGGCCATCTGAGCAGTGTACTCCTTAGCCTCCTCCTCGGCCATTACATCGGAGTAGTCGTGGTCTTTGGGGGTAAACCCATTATGGTATCCATCCCACGCCAGCTTTGCTGACTCGGCAGAAGCCATGCTCCTCTTATATACAGTGCGTAAGTCATAGCGGAACCTATCTTCTGTACCATCGGGGGGTATATGCCCACCCTTGCCATCACTCCAACTCCATGTCTCTATCGGGTGACGTTCAACAGGCTTGGCCCTTGGGGCCTTCTCCACAACAGGTTCTGGTGTGGCTGCTGGTGCAGTAGGCGTAGTGCTAACGATAGGGATATTATTACACCCTAGTATATCTACAACACGCAGACCTTTACCATCAGCAACAACGGTGGCTTCTAGCCTGTCATTCCGTTGGAAGTTATAGTCTGTCTGTAGTGGGATAGGTACTAGGACGCTAGCACCAGTGTCTAAGCTTGTAGCCATGGAGTAGAACTTACCGGCTTCATTGCTGATATAATCTACGCGTAATGTGTGTTGCTCTAACATATCTATATTCCTTTTGTTGATCGTTGTTGTGAGTTATTAAGTTGTTCGATTGATTGTCTGGTTGCCTATACCTACCCTCCTCTAACTTTACGTTCGCGGTGGATCATGTGCATAGTTTCAGCATAGCCTTTAATATCTTCTATGCTGTCATAGTGGTCGGGGGTTTCGATCAGGCGGCAGCACTTAACCCATACCATGCGTATGGCATGGCGTATCTCAGGGTCTTTGCACTCAGCTATGATAGCCTCAATAGCGGCGTTGCGGCGGAAGTCATCAAGCGGGTGGCCATACACTGACCCACGCTCCACAACAAGTTCCTCAGTGGGTGCTGGAGAGTCACCGCTGCTCTCTAGAACACGTTGCTCTATGTCTGCTTGTATGCTCTCGGACTGAGCCAGAGGAGTCTGTACACTAGCCCGCCTCCGATCTGAGGGGTATACTACACCAACGGTCCTGTCGAATGTGTTGTTGGAGATACCAGTGAGTTGTATAAGCTCACATTTCTTCATGCTGGGATACGTTTCCAATGCCCTACGAGCTTGGTTCTGGCGAATTGTCTCCCCAACTTTGCGTTCCCACGGATAGTATTTAGTAATGGGGCCAGTACCAACAACGGTTCCTGCCGGTAAGTAACGCGCTACCTGCGCTTTAATTACTGCTGTCTTAGCAAACGGGTGGTCCTGCCAAGCCTTAATAATTGTGTTGATTTTACCTTGATCTAATCTCATCTTAATCTCCTAGTCTATAAGTTTTGACCTCCATGCCACAGGATGTGGAATGGTCTATTGCAATTTGTACTGCTGTCCCTGCATCGGCCCCCATAGCCATCGCACCGTAAGCAAAGTCTTTACCCTCACCGAAGGCACACTTATAGTGTTCATGGTATATAGGATTTACCCCTTGCTCGTACCTACGCAGTCCGTGCTTGTCTACTACAAGGAAGTGGCACCAATCAGGGCCAAGTTGCGCTTGTGGGAACTCGTTGTCAGGGAGGCCAGTTGCTAAGCCTTTAAACCACGCCCTCATTTCAAGGATAGTTTGGAGGGGGCCAGCACCAGACAGTATATACTCTCCGTCCATATAATACCATGCTTTCTCTGTTTCCCAGAGGTTGGCCCCATCAGTGGCGGCTGAGTCAGTGGCTAAGGTAATACCATCCCACACGACGATAGTCATCGCCTACCCCACATCTTCAGCCATAAAAAGTTGTCAAGTTTAACAACAAGGTGCGCTAGATAGCGCATTGGTTTTGATCTCCATATGTTTCTCATATTTTTCTCCTAAAACTTGACATAAGTGTAAGGTTAAGCTCACACCCATGTCAAGTTGTTTTTATCCTCGTTCTATCCGCTGCATATCTGCTTTAATATTCAGCAAAGCACGACGATCACTAGGTGACGATGCTATTGTGATATGTGTACCGTCCACCCACTTTAGTATAGTATGGGTATTCCTACGCTTCGCACTCCTTCTGGCATCAGTGACACACACCCATCCACGCCGCTTGGCTGTACGGATCAGCTTTCGTATGTCACTGGAGGTACTCACAGCTTAACGTGCAGCGTCTCACCAAAGACACCATACGCCTTCCTAAACTCAGTGGAGTGGGCATTGAATACCCTGTCCACGTTCTCCAATATGTCTTGGTCGGAGATGGTTGCCTGCCTCCACCCCATAGGGGTAGAGTAAACAAAGGCACGGAGTAAGTGGGGCGGATAATCTTCCTCCCGCATACAGCGCACCAGTTCAGTAACAAGTTCTGGTGCGAACCAAACATGGGCGGTATTAACATACTTCTTTCCGCGCTCTGCGTGTACAGTTTCAGCTACGATACGCAGCGCACCCACCTTAGCCCTTGTCTTTAGCCCCCGCTTGAACCGGCGTAGGTCACGGAGCCATTCCTTTCTTACTTCCGGTATGATGGTCTGTGCAAGGTCAGGCTGTGCGTTAAGACACTCACCCGTCAGTAGGTCGAAGCGAATACCTTGGAAGTATTGTGGTGCTTTCTTACGCATCCAATCCCACCTGGAATCTTCTTGTCGGTCAGCTACGTATGCCCCATCTATACGGTAAAGATCCTTGCGGTATCGTTCAAAGTAGAAAGGAATCACCTTCCACATAGATGCCACCAACGTCTGCTTATGCCCCAGAACATCTTCCACTGAGCCTACAAACGTCACGGTATTGTCAGGGTGTATGCGACAGAGGGGGTTGTCAGCCCCTCTCCACCCCACAAGTTTAAGGACGTAATCATCCTCCACTTGGTATAGCCGACACCACCCCCTAACTGGGCGACCAGCGGGTTTACTCCTAGCCTTCTTAAAAAAGAGGGCAAAGTCAGAGTAGGAATTAAATTCTGAACTAGTCATGTCCGTTCTCCTATTGGGTCAGCTTAGCGCGGGTGGTAGCGGCAGTCATACCGTTAAGGTCAAGTCCCTCGACAGCATCAGCCGCCTTGTCAGCAGCCTTAACACGCTCCACGATCTGATTATGTTTTTCCTTCTTGTTCTCAGGAACAAGTTCCCACAGTGGAGGCCACGCCTTGAGTGCTGGACCCAGTGTAGAGTAGGCTTCGATCACCTGCTGTACGCTGTTCCTAAACTTCTTCTGCTCTGCATACAGTTTGTTAACTGCCTCGCAGTACGCATCGTACTTAGGCTTGAAGTCTGCCCATCTAGCATCATCGGGGTTCAATTGCATACCATAGTACCGGCTGTTGTGGCCTTCCTTAGTACCATGTACCTCGCTGTCTCCACAGTCAGGGAAGCGCAGCTTACTCCCTAACTCTAGTTCTATTTTCCGGTCGTTGTCATTACCGAAACCTGCGAGTGATATGTCGTCGGATGTAGTAAAGTAGGCCATAGGTAAGGCGTCCATTGCTGCCCTATGTGTCTGAAACAGGAGGCCATATACTGTAGCACCCCACTCCTCCTTGGGGTAGTTCTCCTCGGCTGTTTCAATCCGTTTCTCAAACACTCTATCGGCTTTCTTTAAGATAGTTTTCCGCAGTTCATCACTAAATCTTACTGTAGCCATGTCATTTCTCCTAGTTATCAAACCAAAATACAATCCGAACATCATTGTCCAGATCAAATCCATCCACATCGTACCCACCGGTACAGTATGAAACGTGTTGCTCTCTATTCTCCTTTATGTTGTGAAGTTTGTTGTATGTCCGTATCTCCAGCGTGTCCTGCGTAAACTCGTAGCAATCCACGAAGTCATTGAGGCTCAGATAAGAATGGCTATGTCCGTCACTAGCCCAATCCTCGATCATGTAATTAGCCAACTCTGAAACATCTTTTGGTACACCAAGCGGGGTGCGCCCAGTGATACTCTCACCACGTACACTAGCCAACTCAGTAAACAGAGCGTAGTCTCTGAACTGCACCCCCGGAATAATACTCCTTTGCTCTGTCGAGCAACCGCAGCCTTGGAACGGAATAGTAGGGCGCTGCGCCATACTATCCAGGTAAGGATAAGAACTCAGCCCTGTCCACTTGTTGGTTGTCCAGTGAGGCCGCTTGCCTTCAAGGACCATGTGTATATCACATCCCATCGTTACCTCCCCTTGTCAGCCTCAGTTGAACTTCACCGTCAGGATCAATGCGTCCTTCAAGCTCACCTTTAACGAGCTTCTCAATGGCGTCACCCATCATGTCCATCTCTCGGTTCATACGGACCATCAGAACGTGTTGTCCTACGACATACACAAGCGCGGCGATGACGACTACTGCCGCCAACATTACGTTACCTTCTACATACATATAACTTCCCCCCATTCAGCTTCCTCACTACCGTTGGATACCCAGAGTACAGGGTAGCTAGGCTCCGGTCCGAAGTCGCTACAGTACAGATCAGTCAACACAACACAGGCTATCGGCTCTGCATTAAGCTCAATGATCTTCTCAAATATGGGACTAAACGCTGTCCCCCCACCACCATGAGCCTCAATGTGAACCTCATCATCACGGGTGAACTCATCGACATGGGAGATAGTGCTATCGAAGTACATCACCGTGGTCTTCTTAGGCTTGTGGTCTTCATGGATTGTCTTAACCTCAGCGGCGAACTGATTAAGCTCCTCCTGGCCAATAGAGCCAGAGCAATCCACCGCTACAACAAGTTCTCCCATTGCTTCCCCGTCTACACCGGGGAGATACAAGCCTTGCGCTATATACCGGCGGTTAGGTCTAGCCCAAGAACGTGTATCATTGCGGCATTTCTCAACGAACCGCTTCAGTACGTCACGCCAATCCACCTTGGGGTTAAGCACCTCATCGACGAGGCGCTCCATGCCAACCGACATCTTACCCGCCATCTTGGCAGCTTGCGCTGCTTGCGCTACCTTAACTTTCATCTCAGAGGCAGCTTGATCCTGCTCAGCTTGGGTTCCTTCCCCATCCTCACAGTCTTGCCACCCATCACCGGGACCATCACCGGGACCATCACCGGGACCATCACCACCTTCTGGGCAATCAGGCAGTATGGCAAAGATACCATCACTGGTTCCTCCGCCGTCATCATATACCTGCTGGCTCAACAGCCCACCCTCAGGCATCATACCAATGTTGTCGTCAACTAAGACCTGATTGATAACGTAGTCCCCTGCCTTATTCCACTTCTTGGGGTCACGTTCATGCCGCCTCCAGTTATGTTCCAGCATGGGGTGTAGACATTCATGGGCTACCAAGAACGTCAACTCCTCGTCAGTTAAGGGTTCAATGAACCCCGGATTAAAGAGAACACGTTTCCCGTTGGTTGCCGCTGTCTCTACTTGGTCGCTCAGAGTAAACGGCATATTCATAGCAATAGTTCCAACGAACGGATGCACCAAGATCAATTCAGTCTTGGCCTTACTCAATCGTTTATCGAGATCCATTTTCTAACTCCTCTAGTCTGGACTCAGTTATATCTTGGGAAATAGCTCCCAAGACAGTGGTCAACGCAGTTGTACTGATATGAAATAGTATAGTTTCAATCAACTGCATCTTGCTTAGCTCAAACATATGGTCGTGCCATATCTCCAGAGCATTTGGGTACCGCGCTCTTAACGCAGCAAGTTCTTCATCAGTCATGTTATTCTCCTATATAAATAGCCGTAGGATCAGCATAATGAGGTCAACCATTACGCACCTCCCATAAACACCGCCATCTTATCCATGATCGCCTTGGCTTCGTTGGCGGTGTCGTTACGAAGCACAGGATCATTGCGGAGTGACTCAGGGTGATGACTCACCAGCTTACGCTCTACGTCACGCCGCATCTGTTCAAGGTCTGGATCATCGGTGAAGTTAAGGCGGGACAACATCTTCACCAAGTCTTTAGCATCTTCATAAGTGGCGTTGTTGAACGTGTTCTCAGGGTTGGCTAACCGACCAGCTAACCACTCCACCTTATCATACAAGCGTTTCCAAACATCGTCCATTGCAGCCTTGCTGCTCTCCAGAACACGTTGCTCTATGTCTGCCTGTATGCTCTCGAACTCACCCTCTGCAAGATCCACCCGGAAGTCACCAGCAGTAGGTACAGGCAACACACTCAGGTCCATGCTGAACTTATGCTCAAGGTCAGCAAGGATAGGATAATCACGAGGATTATACAGCGAACCTAACAGCCGCCGTGCATCGGCATGGGCTTGGTCATACCGTGCTAAGAACCGCTTAACACAACGGTCCCACTTGCCTTTCTTCCCACGGTACTCAGTCATAAAGCTGAGGTAGTTAGCCGAAGGCAGGATGAACGTCCCTTCGATACCCCACGGCAACGTGTTGTGGTAGAACTCCTTGCGGATCAAAGCTGTCAGTGCTTTGACCTTATCCAGTTCATCACAGGTTGGCAGCAAACTCTTGTTAAAGTTCCCTGCGTTATTGGTGGCACCGTTGATACGGGCTATCTCTTTACTGGCTCGTTTGTCCAGCTTCTTAGCGGTCCATTGGCTAATGCTTAAATGAACCAGTAGTGCTTTGTCACTTAGATGCATCATGTTTCTCCTAGTCAGTGGTTAAGTTTGCAATTAGTTTAGACCAGTCCATACCGGGGCCGTGTAGTCTATGCAACGTATGTACTACAACAGCTTCCTCTGGGTGGTTCTCATAGTGCCACTTGATTATGGCATCTTCATCATACATAGGCTCTACACCATTAGAGCTACAAATCTCCTCTGGCAAATCAACATACCAGCGGCGGATTATGTAGCTGCATAGGATAAACCCTAGCTTTTCGTAATAATGTAGAAACCCCATTATATTTCCTTTCCTTCTAGCCTCAGTTTAGCCTTCCAAGCGGTATGCTTGTCAGGGTATTTACGGGCCAGCTTGTTAGCCTCATGGAACGCTGGCTGCATAGCGGTAGCGTTATACTCACCAACATATTCCAGAAACAAACGGGCTGTACCCCACCCCTTCGCACTATCATCGAAGGGGCAGTAGTACAAATCCTCACTGTTCCTTGGGTGTTCAATATACCCACAAACAATAGTAGATCGAGGACACCGCATTTAAAACAAGACATCTTGGTTAGCTACTGCCCATTCAGTGAAGGCTTGGGTACTAGCCAGCTCCTCATCTTTACGGGTGGCATAGGATACCCCAAGTACTCCAAACTCAGGGGGCATCCGGTTAAAGTAAGTGATGATCTTACCGAAGTTCCCGTTGTTAGCACGTTCAGCCAAGCTACCACTCAAGGCGTAGAGGGTGGCAGGATCAGTTGGTACTTCATGAGTGTCGGGGTGTAACAAGATGTTGTCTACGTTGGGCAGCTTACGCCATATCTTCATATACCCCACAAACTCTGCTGCTGGACCCTCACCAACTGCTCCTTTAAAGCACTCATACTCTGCCTCAGGAGGAACAACTCCTAGTATGCTGGCAACACCCTTGACCCAAGACCTTGGGGTCGGGTTCTTTGGGCGCTGTGGGTCGAAGTCATGCAACAGGTCAGCCCTAAACCTAAGGAAACTTATAACCTGCGGTGCAACGCCTTCACCAATGGCCCACTTACACCAATCATCGAGCATAGTATCGAGTTCAATCTCTGTCTCCCGGTCAGCAAGGTGGCTAAGTACCCTGTTAGCACCAGCCCTATCCTCCACACGGTTGCCAGTGGAGACGATCATTACTCCGTCAGGTAGCTTGTGGCCGTGAAGTTCACGCTCTTCCTGGATATTAGCCATGACCTTCTGTAGATCGGGACCGGCCTGATTACGATCATCGAAGCACAGTATAGCCTGAGCCTCTGGATCAGTCGGGAACCACTCCGGTAGTTTATAGGTCAGCATATCACTGTCGTCCTTGGGGAACAGTATGCCAAAGTCCTCCACTAACATGGAAGGCATATGTTTGTGGATATACTGAACACCCAAACTCTCAGCAACTTGTTTTGCTATGCTGGTCTTACCGCCGCCAGGTGCGCCAGTTATACATACAGGTCGTTTGATAGACCACAGGTCTGTTATGGTCTGGGCTACAAGTTCTGCTCTCATCTTAATCTCCTAGAAAAATATCATTTTTCGAAGTGTCTGCTTCATCAGTACACAGGCGACACCCTGCATATATGCTGCTCCTCCAAGGCAGCATTTCAGCCGAGGTTAT
>Ga0098033_1001264_pt1 | contig 10526 bp, 8 predicted proteins | sample 1_EtaG_FD_75049 | JGI IMG/M metagenome (GOLD analysis project Ga0098033, IMG submission 75049) | Marine viral communities from the Subarctic Pacific Ocean - 1_ETSP_OMZ_AT15124 metaG | ecosystem: Environmental > Aquatic > Marine > Oceanic | place: Pacific Ocean | collected 2015-01-07
GGGAATACTCTCGGTGAGGAGACACAGCTTTCATTCTCTACCCAATATACTCCATACTATGCATCTCCCGACTTACTTAGATTAGAATGTGGAGGCTGGATAGATGGGGTTCCTGATGAAACTCTTAGCCTGTTTATTCACTGGTCATCAATTGAAGTTGACCAGTTTGTAGGTAATTCAAGTGGTAGTCATACTAAGAATTTAAGTTTAGCCAAAACTAAGTTTGTTATTTATGATGCCGCGCTGAGAGTACTAATGCTTCCTGCTGATCTTGGCGGTAAGACAAAATCACTAGGCGACTTGCTCATTAAGAACAACGATAACTTCCAGTATATAATTGACGACCTAAAGGCCAACAAGGCTGAATGGGAACGCGTTGTAAATGCTGGTGGTGCTATTGTTCGAGGACAGGGTCTAGCTCCTACTTATGCTATCAAGGGTAAGAATGACCCGGAGAGAAGAAGGATAGGTAGACTCTGGAAGAATCCACGGGATACAACCTACGACCAGCCAACTGTTAATAAGAAATCAAAGGAAGATGGTGAGCTAAGACACAAGTTCCACTTTGAGGACTTAGAGTGATGGGGTTTAAAAGAAAATTGTATCCTACCGCTAGAGGTCTGGATGCATCTTCAAGAACAAGTCACTCTAATGAGATAGATCTACGAACAGAGTTTGATGATCTGATCTTAGGGGGTGCTACTTCAATTCCTCATGGGAGAAAAGCTCTTATCAGGAAGATGAGGAGAGACTCAGATAATAATCTGACTGCTTGCTCATGTGTAGACTCAAGTACAGGTGAACCAGATACAGAGGCTGAGTGCTCTTTCTGTCTAGGGGAAGGCTTTTATTGGGATGAGGTATGGACAGTAGTCTATTCAACCTATGTGGGAGCCGATGGAGGTATGGCAAACAGAGTTAGGACTCTAACTCCTGGAAGTCTAAGAGTCGATTACAAAGTCTTTTATATGAAGTATGACACTGATGTTTCATATCAAGATAAAATCGTAGAGCTTCGGCTTGATAGTGAAGGAGACCCAGTAGTACCATACAATAGAGAGGCAATATATAAGCCACAAACTATAGTTGAGTATAGATCCGACAGAGGTAGGGTTGAATATCTCGCAGTATACTGTCGAGAACAGGATGCAATAAGGCGATAAAAGATGTCTGATACAGAAGTTACACACTTATCTGAAGAGATCTCCGAAGATCTCTTAACCTCCAATGAGGAGGCAGTGTTCACAATTGCAATTGTGGATCAGGGTAATATTACTCATAAGTATGAGCTTCCTGTTAAGATGACAAACCCTTATGATTTTGACGCAACTCATTTTTTACCCAACGTAACAGCGATGAGTTTACCACGTTTTTTTAGTATAGCTGGAGATTTAATTGGAGATGCTCAGACTAGAAGTGGCGTGGACTCCTCAAAACACATCAGGCTCATAGAGGAGTATCCTCCAGAGCCATTTAACGAGTACGGTGACGAGGTAATAGCATATAGAGTTTTGAAGAGAGAGCCAGGAAAGATGAACTCAAAAGGAACTGGTAGACCTCAAAGAAAATCAACCTATTACTATGACCTTGTAACTCCCCTCAATCCAAGCAAAGTAATTATTGTTGAATCCAGACCAGTAGATCATAGTATTGAATTTACTTGCTGGGGCAAGAGTAATAAACTTGCAAATAGCAGAGCTTTATGGTTAGAAAAGTTATTTATAAACCACGCTTGGGCCTTTGAAGTCCAGGGCGTCGAAAGATTCTTTTGGCGTGATCGTGGTCCCGACACTTATATGACGAGTGGAGGGCAACGCTTATTTTATAGACCTATAAACTTTTTTGTTCGTTTTAGAGAGTTTGAAGTGAAATCACATCCGATGCTTAAGACTATTGATCTTGAGATGGGACTTGAACAAGACGACTATACGAGTGTAGTGGGTGTATAAGCATTTACAATTTTAGGAGGTTAACATGCCTTATGATAGTATTCCAGGAATCGGCGCTACTTATGTTGATGGTGCATTTGCAACAACAGTCACCTCTACGCAGCCCCGTATCCTAATCCTTGGTACGGCTTCACAGGGACTCACTTATGAAGTATTCCAAGTAACAAGCACCTCAGCTGCCGAAAAGGAGTTCGGTGCTTTATCCGAAATGATGAAGCCTATGTGGGAAGCTATTACGCAGGGAGCAGACAATGTTGCTGTTATGCGTGTTGGTGGAACACAGGGATCAGCTGTATTAACTGATAGTGCAGGAGGTACTCTAACAATTACACCTGAGTATCGAGATGATGGAATTTTAGATAGATATAGACTAGTGCTTGAAGCAAACTCAGATGGCGATCTGCGTATCCTTGTTTGGGATGACACAGATAAACAATGGGTCTTTGACTCAGATGATTCTCTTGCTTTAGATCTTGGTGTTGTCCAAGTAGAAAACAGTAGCTTTGATGTCTTAGCTATTGGTGATAAGGATCAAGCAGATAGTGATAGCTACACCTGGGCAACAGGAGACTATGTAACAGATGGCTTTATGACTGGTGCTCCTTCTCTTGAAGATTTTAGAGCTGCTGGCGTAGCAAGTACAGACTTTGATACAACAGATGCAACAGGTACCTTTGCTAGTTCAACTGGTACGGCAGGTACAGATGGTGCTTCTATGACTCTTGTAGAGCGCTATGCTGCTCTTGAGCAGGCTTACCAGATGCTTGACTACAGAGATGGTGATATTGTTATCCCTACTGGTGTCTTCTTTGATGATTCTAACTTGTTAACTGATCAAGTGGGAGAAAGTTGGGCAACTCTTACGGCCCGTACTGGCACTGAGGACGATACTGCTTTAAGTGGTAGTGTTGGAGCAATTATGGCTGTTCCGACAGCAGGAGACGCAGATGATTTTCTTGGCTATGTATGGCAGTACTTGTATAAGGGAAAAATTTATACATTCTTCGCAGATGGTACAAATGTAAGTTCTGCTCAGATTATTAGTCACCATGCATTGACAGGTGATGAAGTTCCAAGTGCAGTTTATACTGCTTTTGCTGCTGCGGGTGCAGCAGAGTTCCGTGAGGTTAACTTCGGTCACCAGCTAGCTACGTTCTGTTATACAGCTTCTACAGTATGGTCAACCATGCTGGGTGTTGTTACCTTTAAAGAGCCGCCTGGTTACAGTCGTACTGATGTTCAGGATTGGGCTGGTACGCTTCCTGACTACTCCACAATTGGATTACAGTTAGGTATTGCTGCTGCAGCTAACAACGGAACTGGTATCCTTGGCAACAAGCTTATGGCTGGTGAGGCCGCGTATCGTAACGCTATGCTTGACGAAGGCTCAGCTGCTAATGGTCTTGCCTATGGCGGTCTTATTAAGACAGCTGGTGGTAGTCTACCAACTAAGTTTGTGTATGGTATTAGTGAAGGCGACGAAGATCTAGACTCCAACGAGATGCCAATTGATATTGGTAAGCACATGTTGGTCTGTTATGACTATGTAGTCCACACTAACCGTTACAACGGTGGTAGTACCTACCAGGGTGCACTTCCTGGAGCCTTAGCTGGAAAGCTAACACAGGTATCTGAGAAGGAAGAGCCCATTGGTATCAATGGTACTCTAAGAGGTGTTTCTACACCTACTAGATTGATGTATCCTACACTGAATGATCTTGCAAGGATCCGTGTAATCGGAATGCGTAGAGAAGAAGGTTTAGGATATATTCTTGTTACTTCTAAGACAGCTGCTCATCCTGACAGTGACTATAGTAGACTCTCTACTATTCGATCTGTTAATAGAGAGATTTCTGGTATTAGAGGTATTGCTAAGAGTTATATCGGTAAAGAATTCTCTAGTTCACAGTTGATCTCTTTGCAGACAGCTATTGATGCTTTCTTAAAGGCCGAGAAGGAAGCTGGGTTTAACCAGGGAGCAGTTGTTGCTCTTAGCTATACCAGAGCTGATAAAATTATGGGCCGCTTAACAATTAAATTAAAGATGATTCCACCATTCTCAGTGGAGTCTATTACAGTCGAAACAAGCTTAGCCGCTGATGAGAGCGAACTCTAAGCCTTAAGGAGCAAAACAAATGGGAACATCAAGTTTAGAACTATCTCGTACATATACGAGTTTCTCTGGGGTGGACATTAGGGCTATAGTGGATGGCGTGCCTATCGGTCAGCTTCAAGCTATCTCTTATGCTGTTCAGAGAGAAAAAGCCCCGATCTATGTTATGGGCAAAGTAGACCCTCTTTCCTTCTCTAGAGGAAAGCGTGGTATTGCAGGTACATTAATTTCATTGATGCTCGATGAGCATCTTTTGTATTCAGAGCCTTGGAAAGATAAGGTCTTTATTGCAGATAATGATGAAGTCTATCCTAGTGTTAGTAGTAAGATTGATGTATCAAGCACTGCAACAGATCTAGTGGATGATAGTGTAGATTTTACTGGTAGTGATCTTAGTACTAATTGGGCAGTAGAAACTCCTTGGTATGTCGATCAGATTCCTCCATTTGATATCTCTATTGTTGCAGTTAACGAATATGGTAAATCTGCAACAATGCGTGTCTATGGTGTTGAGATTCTGAATGAAGGATCTGGTTTTTCTATTGATGATATCGTAATTGAGAACCAGATGACATATGTCTGTAGAGCTATTCTTCCCTGGCAGAAGCTTGGTGCTTGGAGTGACGGTGACGGAACTCTTACCAGTGCTGCTACCTTTAGTCCAGCTACATAGATAGATTAAAATAACCTAGGTGTGAGTGGCGGCTTTTAGCCGCCCTCCACCTCTGCTCTAGAGGATGCTATGTCTGAACCGTATACTAAATGGAGATACTCTTACTCTGGAGCAGATGTACGTGTAACTGCATGGTTTCCTCATCAAGCAGAGGCCTTTGGTTCGTCACACCAAGCCCTAATAACAGCATTACATAACCGTCAAAATGCGATTGAGCAACAGCAAATAGATCTTCAAATAGCACAAGCAGCTATACAGGATAGAAATGCTGATGCTGCAGCAGACTTTTTAGCTCGTGCTCAGTCTTTGGATACCACCATTACTTATCATGAAGAAGCGGCTCAAAGTGCTGCTACTGAGATAAGCAATAAAGGCCCTCAGCCCTTAGAATCAATACATACAGTATCTATATCTGTTCACGAACCTAAGGGTCCAGCTAGAGCCCTTGGATATAGAGGTATTAAAGGGTTTGCTAGTTCAGTTAGAACTATAGCTGGGTCTATGATATTTACTGTCGTGGAAGGACATCCTTTAGAAGTATTAATGCTAAGAGATATAAAAGGTACAAAGATTCCTTGGTCTCATGATTATGCAAACGGTGCAAAGGGCGTAGGTGCCATAGCAGGTAGTTCTGCATATGCTGCAGAAGAAAGAACAGATATTAAGCTAGCAACCTTATTGTCTCCATTTGATATGATGATGATATATACATCTGAAATTCCTAGGACTATTACTAAGTCAGAAAGCTACACTACTTTATCGTCACCAGCTATAACTGAGTCATCAGACGCTTCGTTTAAATTTGCAACGGAATCTGCTACATTTGGTATTCAACCTACATTTGGTATTCAAGACGTATCAACTACTAATACACTTAAAGGCGATAGAGATATAGGAACTAATCTTCTTGGAACAACTAACTCTGCTGCTTTAATGCTTAAAGGTGTTCGATTTATGACTGAAGGTATAGTAACATCAGTTAATGATATGGTTACTGAGATTGTATATCAATTTGTTGCAGAGGATATGGTAGAGTTATCTCAACATCATTTTGGAACTAAGCCATTACAACAGCTTACATCAACTGAGCAGGGAATTGTTATGGCTAGCTATACGGAGACACATGAAGATCTTTTATATAATGCACCTCCACCAGAGCCTCCGTATAAGCTTGGTGATGGACCTCTTACTTTAGGTGAAACTGCTGTTTTTATTGAAACAGAACCATCAGCCGCCACATTTGATTTCTCTCTTGGAGATGATTACAGTCTCTTTCCCGATAATCTTAGTATGGATCGGCATATTAGAGGTGTAGGTGCTTTAGGTATGGGTCCATTTAAAGGAGGCGGGAACTAAATGCCAGGATATGAATACTTTTGTGGAGCCAATGTTCTTGTAGCTGTTGATGGACAAGCAGTTATGGAAGTGGCCGGTATTTCTTACAACCTGATAGACTCAAGTATTCCCATTTACGGATACTCCTCTAGACTCTTTGATGCAGTAGCACCAGGACAACGTATTGTTCAGGGCTCTATAGCTGTTAACTTTACATATCCTAATTACTTGTATGATGCAATACTAAGAGGTGGTATAACACCTACTGTACCCGAGACATTTGATCCCCCTGCTCTAAATGCTACTGGAACAATGGAGACCAGTGACCTATTAAAATTAGCTACTGAAGCTAAAACAAGTTCCGCTGCGTGGAACAATCTAGAAGGAAGTCTACAAAATCAATTCTGGGGTCCTGTAGGAGGCCCTGCAACTAGTAGGATTAGTAAAGACCCACTCGATTTGCCTAATATAAATATTGATATAGTATTTGGTGGTAAATATAAGTTGACATTAGTCTCTGCATATCTTATAGGTAGAGGTACGGCGGTACAAATCGATGAAAATGTTATAATAGAAGAGTACCCGTTTTTTGCAAGAGACTTAGCAACTCAGATTTTCTAATACAGGAGCTTAAATGAGTATTTCCGTACGAAAGACAGACTCCGGTGCTATTGCAGTTGGTGGAACTGTTGATGAAAAACAGGTAGACGCTCTGAATAGTATCTCTGTTGGCCCCGAACATATTCTTGAAAATATGGATCTTCTTAATGAAGAGATAGTAGAATCTCATACTATAGATGCAAATGAGACTACTGCCACAGCTACTCCAAAACTACCAGAAGTTTCGGTTCCACAGTCTTCCTCAAAGAAGAACAAGAAGAATCGTAAGAAGGTAAAGACCTCTAATCAACGCGTACCTAGAAGTGTTGCTCGTGTTGGGTCTGAAGAAGGACGCGCTGAGATCGCAGAAGAAAGAAGAAGGAAAAATATGCCTACACAAGAAACAACCCAAACTCAGAGTAGCTTAGATGAAGAGCTTGCTGCACTAGAGAAGCAACTTGATACTCTCAGGAGTACCAGTGCTGCCGCTCCTACTGAAGTAGAAGACACTAATGTAACTGATGGTATGCGAGAGCAGATCATGGAGTTGCTGAAAGATACTGAGGGGGCTCCAAACGAAGCTCTAATCAATAAGTGGAAGATGGAATATGGTGCAAATGGAGTTCATGTTCTAGCATTAGGTGAGGGAGATGTATATATTTTCACACACCTTAAGCGTGGACAGTGGAAGAAGATCCAGGAAGTGATAGCGAAGATGCAGGAGACAGGGACTGTTGGGGCAGACCTGGAAGACTCTCTCAAGGAAAAGGTAGTACAGCATTCAGTGCTTTGGCCTAGACCGCTCACTCTAGAGTTCTTCTATAATTCTAGAGCAGGAGTAATGGATAGTCTTTACCAGGTAATCCTACTTAACTCTTATTTCCTTACGCCACAGCAGGCGATGCTACTGACCACACAGCTATAATGGATCGCTATGGATGTAGATGCAATTCTAGATGCAGATGGGAATATCTATCGAACCATTCTTCCAGGGTATGGGGTATCCTTTACATATAGACTCCTCTCCTTAAGAGAATATAAAGTTTTTCACAATTTGAGGAGCGGGGGCTTTGTGCCCCCGTTCACTATTGCTGAGACAGTGTTTGAGAGATGCTATCTAGGTAGTTATAATTTAGTTACAAGAGATCTCCCAGCAGGAATTACTATAAGTATTGGTAACTTAGTAATGTATCTGTCTGGAGATTGTGACTCAGAAACTCTTATTGATGATATTGATACAATGAGAGTTATATATCCTAAGGATACTGTATTTGAATACATGAGAGCTGCTATCCTAACTGTATTTCCATACACCCTAGAAGATATGGAAAACTGGGATAGAGTTACACTACTTAAGAACTTCACTGTGGCAGAGAACGTGCTTACTAAGCAAAGACCTGAATACGAGAGACTTAATCTTAAAGACATTAAGCCTCAAGAAGATATGACCCCACGAGCAAGTGGTCATGATATTGATTTTAGAAAGGAGAATGCTCAGGTTAGAAAAGCTATGGGCCCTGTTATTCTTGAAGAAGCAGAGGCAGGTAAGCTATCGAAAGGTCAACTTAGGAAATTATCAGCAGCTAGCAGAAGGTAAGAATGGCTTATCCTCCAGGACATATTTGGAGTTCTGAGGAAGCGGTTCCCTGGAATCCTCCTGGTAGTAGAATATTTAATCTAGGGGTAGCAGCTGCCTTAGGTGGCGGTGCATTCTATGGTGCTACTCGTCCTGGGCTAGACGGTAGACGCTTAATAGATGATATTCAGAGAGGAGTACGACACCTCTCCTTTACTACACCACTAAGCTTTGCCAATACTTTTGGTGCTGCTGAATGGATGTCTCCATTTCTATCTTCAGAGATGCAGGGAGCAAAGAATCTTCTAGGCCAGCAGTTTACTGGGCCTGGTGGAGATGTACTAACCAGAGATGTAGTAGGAGTTCATTGGGGTAGGGAAGTTACGGGAGCTGGCGAGACAGAGCAGGTTGTAAGGAGGTTCTTTGGTGGGTCAACTCTTGACAAGCTTGGCGTTGGCAGAGACTTTAGTGATACAGGCTATGAGCTTCTTTTTGAGAAGAAGCCTAGCTCTATTGCTAGGGGTAGTCTCTTTGCACGAAGAGGCCCTAAGGATCCCTGGCAGATTATATCTGATGCTGCTCAGCTTTTTGAGAGAACTCCTGTATCTGCACGTGATGTTGCGATGGGAGGTCATGCTGGACTAGTACAGCCGAAGGCTACTCCTGCCTCTCAAGCCATCTTCCAGGCAGCAGGACTTGGTACAGACTTCACTCCTGCTCAGCTCCAAAGAGCATTTACTGACCCAGCGACAGGGGTAGCGGCTCAACATATGCCAATGCCATCTATCAGTGGCCCAGTAAAAAGTCTATCTGATGTAGCTGCTAGATCAACATACTTTAGATCTCTATATGCATTTGGTGCAGAAAGACTTAAGAGACTTATTGGTACTACGGTTGATCAGATACCAGTTCTAGGGCATGCAGCTCAGGCCTTTGAGCAGCATTTGGGCTTACCCCTTACAGTTCGAACTGGAACTGGACTTGAGATGTTCAGCCGATTTGGGATTAGGGCAGCGACTGTTGGTGGGGCAGTCATGGCTATCAAGCAGCTGGACTGGATGAGAAGAGAGGGAGGGGCTCCTGGCCATATAGCTGTATCAGGGGCATTTGCTGCAGGTGCTGCTGCACTCACTAAGAAGTTTACAAATAGGCAGCCTCTGGCAATGGGAGTAGGAGTTGCTAGCTTCTTTGGTCAGCTTATTCTTCCTGGCTGGGATAAAGGTTCTGGACAGGGTCTTGCAGATACTTGGGGTGCCAGTCAGATAGGGCTAGCAGGAGTAGGTAAGGTAACTGGACTCAATATATATAGAAGGACATTAGAAGGATTTGCTCCAGGTATTACTAGTTGGCAAACAGGAGCAATGGTAGGTATTGCACTTGCAGGTGCAGCCCATACCAGGCTTCCTGGCAAGATAGTTGAGAGATATGGAAGAGATGCACTTGGCTTGAAGGGTATTCTAGGGGGAAGAATAGGACTTCAATCTGAGGCTTTAGAAGCTGCAACAAGTGGGATTATGGCTCCAGATGTTCGCAACACATACTGGAGTAGTGTGCGGAATATAGCAGTTAACGAAGGCTATCTCCCTGAAGAGAGAGTCGCTAAAATTATGGGGAGGAAGATCCCATTAACTGCAAGAAGACAGGAGTTATTTGGGGCCCTACAGTCAGCATCAGCTGAAAGAAGTAGAGCTGACTGGGGTGGTCTTATGGATCGTCTCAAGCTTGAGTGGAAATCTGCAAGCTCACAGAGAAAGACATTCTTAGAAAACAATCCACTGAACCAGTCTTTAAACCAGTCCTTACAGCGCATTAATAAGCATTATGATAGGCCTGGTGGGCTTAACATAGTTGGTAAGGCATCAAGACAAGCAGAGATCATGAGTAGTCGTATCTACCATGCATTCTTTGGAGCCAACTTAAGTAAAGATGTTGTAGGTAAAGAATATCTGACCAAGATGTTTGATACGACCGGCTTGAAGCCTCGTATGGGAAGGATTGGGGTACTCTTTGGCGCTGGTTTTGCTGCACATAAGTTATTAACTGCTGGAGGCGTAGGTAGCTTAGAAGATCCTAGTGACCTAAGTGCTATTTATAGAGGAGATAAGTTTATAGAGGTGCGTGCTGGGCGGCTATGGGAAGGTGGCGGTACACCTATCGAAGGTGGAGAGACCAAATATATGCGTCCTCATCGCTTCGCTCTTTGGAGAAGTAGAGCTTCAGAGCGTGCCAGGTGGGGAGCTAATGAAGATGACATTAGTCCAATCAAGAAGTTTTTCCTCA
>Ga0098033_1001266_pt1 | contig 10519 bp, 24 predicted proteins | sample 1_EtaG_FD_75049 | JGI IMG/M metagenome (GOLD analysis project Ga0098033, IMG submission 75049) | Marine viral communities from the Subarctic Pacific Ocean - 1_ETSP_OMZ_AT15124 metaG | ecosystem: Environmental > Aquatic > Marine > Oceanic | place: Pacific Ocean | collected 2015-01-07
AGAAAGGTGATCGTAATTTTGAAGGGATTGGATATTCAGATCCCAAAATTGCAAATGATCCTGTAGATTGGTGATCAATGAAAGTCGGTGATTTGGTGAAGATGGATTTTGAAGCGCTGGAGCTCAATATCGAAAACGTTTTTTTACTGGCCGAGAAAAAGCAGTTGGCTGCACTTCAAGATTTTGTAAGTGAATTAGGACTGAGTCCACGTATTTGGGAATCCGTTCAATATTTATCCGTTTTCAAAAGAGGAGATTACTTACATGAAAGTAGGTGATATCGTTCGACAGTGTGACACACTTGTAAAGATGAAAGGTCGCGCGCCCAGCACGATGTTGGGGGTTGTGGTAGAAATGTCTGCCAACGATTCCAACCGCGTTCCACCAAAGTGGAGAAAATGGTTGGGCGAGCACACCATAGCCGTGGTGTGGGCTAATGGAAGATTGACTGAGAATATGGCCGAACGGTCTCTTGAGGTAATCAATGACAGTAGTTGACATTTTAGAAAATATTAAAGATGCGAAGGGAACAAATGCCAAGAAGGAGATATTGAGTCTTCACAAAGAGAATGAACTCTTGAAGAAAGCACTTCTTTATGGGTTAGATCCCTTTACTCCATTTCATTTGGTGAAGGTTCCTAAAACAAAATCTCGCCATGTGGGCATTGATGAACAGACTCGCTGGACTGCATTTTTCACTGTAGCTGATCTCTGTGCAACACGGGGCTACACAGGAAATTTCGCCATCCAAATGATGAGTGACGCATTTTGCGTAGCCACAGAAGAAGAAGAAAAATGGATGCGCAAAATTTTAAAGAAACATTTGGCAATGGGAGCTTCGCAAAAAACAATTAACGCAATTTTTCCCGAATTAATTCCAGTATTCGAGCTGGCTCTTGCACAAAAATTTCAGAAAAAGCGTATTGCGAATTTTGAAGAAGTAGCTGTAGAACCAAAGCTTGATGGCATTCGGTATTTCGCGATTGTTGAAAACGGATCCGTCCAATTTTTTACTCGATCAGGAAAGATTTTTCCCAATATTGATCCGACAATTTGCAATGACCTCTTAAAATTGGGAGATGGGTGTTATGATGGTGAGTTAATGGGTGATGATTTTGTGTCTCTCATGCGCCAGGCATATCGAAAAGATCCAGATTTGTCCGATGTATATTTTGCCGTGTTTGACTATCTTCCGCTCGAGGAATGGAAGTCACAGACGCCAAAAATGTCATGTCATTATCGTCACGAAAAGCTCTTAGATAAATTGACCGACAATGATATCGATTTTAAGAAAATTGTTCCTGTTGAGCGAGTGATTTGTGACGCAACATACGAAGAGATTAGAGCGCTACACGACGAGTGGGTAACTGACGGATATGAAGGCGCTATGATTAAAGATCTTTCCGCACCCTACTGCTTCGGAAGGAACTATAGTGTCATGAAGCTGAAGGCGTTTCATGATGTTGATCTCGAAATCAAGGGATTTACCGAAGGCGCAGGAAGGCACAGGGGAAAACTTGGTGCCGTGGTGGTAGATTATAATGGCGTCGACGTACAGGTTGGCTCAGGATTCTCTGATGGTCTCCGCGAACAGGTCTGGAATGACAAGGAGAACTTTACAGGAAGGATGATCGAGATAAGATATCAAGAGGTCACACCCGACGGATCTCTGCGGTTTCCGACCTTTGTGTGTTTTAGAAACGACAGAGAATAAGTGTCAAAAAATGTGAACGTTGGCCTCACGTGTGGTATAATATTAGTATAAAGGATTGGATAACAACCTAACCACTCACTCACACACGAGGCATCAACATCATGCGAATCAAACTCTCTAACGAAGCCGCCTGGGGCACTCCCCTCAACAAAGTCAAGATTCCCAAGCTCATGCGCGAGAAGCTCGCGTCGAATATCGAATGGTTTGACGGCATCTTCGGTGGCCGCGGACTCACTCCTTCCATGTCCGTTATCTTTACGGGCACACCGGGCGCTGGTAAAACGACCGCTGCTCTTCAAGTTGCCGATGCCTATGAAAAGGCCGGCTACTCTGTCTGTTTCAACACCGCCGAAGAGTCGCTCTTCCAAGTGGGCATGGCGGCAGAACGCCTGCGTCTCGGCGCAAATTTCATTGTTGGTGGTGAGCGACACGTTCCCACTCTCCTCGAGAACTGTGACAAGTTCATCCATCGCAAGCGTGGCAACCGCAAGCGGATGGTGCTTATCGTCGATTCCTTGCAATGCATGGACGATGGTTTCTACAAGGATGGGCACATCAACCGCAAGACCTCGGAACGTGCGTTGGAGATGCTGACTTCATGGGCAAAGGAGACCGGCAACGTCGTCATTACGATCTGTCAGGTCAACAAGAGCGGTGAGCTCGCCGGTACCCAGAAGCTCAAGCACATGATTGACGCTATGATTCACTTGGATGTGGAGAGCAAGGACAAGGATTTGGAAGGCTGTCGCCGGCTGCAGTGCTTGAAGAACCGGTTCGGCGGTGCAGGTCACACCTTCTGGTTCGACATCAACGAACGCGGCCTGAAGCTGGTCGCTCAGCAGAGCGCGTAACCATGGGAAAGAAGATCTTCATTGAGACACCCCGCTCTCTTCCTCGGCCCGAGCGGCTTGAGGAACGAGAGGAGACGTGTCGCGAGTTTATCTCGGGTTCCATAGGTGTTCGTCCAAGAGAGAAGAGCCGACAGAAGCGAGACGTAAAAGCTCAGGCACGGATGAACCGTGACACGACCAAGCGCCAGAGGCAGATGAAGAAGCAACTGCGCAAGTCGACAATCGACTATGTGGCGGGTGACCTGGTTTACCATCGAAGACGTCCCAACGCCCCGCTGCTGGTTGTGTCGATCGATTCAAGATCTTATGACGCAGTCGTTGAAGTCATGATCGGTACCGACATGATTCGTTACAAGGCAATTAATCTGAGAAAATGTGACGATTGAGTGTTAAGTAGTTTCTCGGGCTACTTTTTGTTTTATACTGTCTAAATGTGGAAGTGGATTAAAACACGCCTGTTGCACAAATTTAGCCATTTTCGGCCAGCCCATCTCATAGAAACGTTAAAAGAGCAGGGACTGGCGCTTGTTGTTATTATTGTAGTATGGGAAATTATTGAAGACATATGTTTTCCCTTGGCGTTTATTTGGCTTGGGACTCATGTTCATCCTGCATTTTTGGCAGGTGCACCAGCAAGTTGGCTTCTCTGTCTTCATTGGCTCGTAGTACCACTTACCTGGAAAGCTTGGATGAAGCTTAAAGAATAATGCACGTTAGATATTTAGAGATAGAAAAAGGAAAAAATTATGGCAATAGTATCTTTTGAGTACGTATACATTACCGACTCCGGGGATGGGAGTATTCCGGATGGTTTTTACATAGTCGGACCCGAGAACACCAACACGCCCACCCCCTACCGGTATGTTTTTCAACAGGGATTTGTGATTGGGACGCAGTATCCCAGGTCTTGCCCGTTGGTCCATATGACCGGCTCAGATCCTCCTACCCTTCTCAATAGTCTAGGCGGCCCAACAATGGCCCCGGGGGTTGGTTTCGGTGCCGGTGCCGGCGGCCAAGCTCCTCTGCATTACGGTGCCTCAGTGAGGAGAGAAACCGGTGAAGATCTCTCCATGCTTGCGTTCGGGCTGGTCCTGGCCATAACACAAAATGATTAATACCGGATCGATCGTTGTTGTTGTAAAAAATATCGACGAAGATCCAGATTTGAACAAACATCCTATTGGCGTGATCGTTGACTATCCTGACACCGTTCCTTATGAAGGGACCGCGCTTCACGTTTTGATAGATGGAGAAATTTGCCGTGTTTTCAGAGAAAATGTTTATCTTTTAGACACGCTTGAGTCTTTGAGCGACACGACATGCGCCGGTTAGAATTAATTCGTGATGAACTCATGGGGTCGGGATATATTGTAGACAAACGACGTTCTAAAAAAAATCTTCGTTGTACTGAAGGAATTGACTACTGGATAGACTGTTTATTGGGAGGACGAAATATTCGTTTTAAGTGGAAAACGGCAATTTATCCACACGACCCTTTTCGAGGAGTGAATGAAACTTTTGAAGTATTGAATGCAGCCGGGACACGTCCCATGTTGGAAGATCATGCGGAAGTTTTCGAACTTAATAGAATGATGGACTATGAAAGCTTAGACTTGTTTGGAACCGAGACGACAGTTTTATCACAGGCTATTCGCATGGCTCGCCTTGGAAAAATTTGAACTTTAAGAGAATTCGTATAAAATTAATGAATAAGTTCCTTTTCGTGCGCCACCTGAGATGATTACATGGAAATCGGTGATTTAATCAAGTTTAACGACCCCGGAGAACCAAACGACCCTCGAAAAGTGGGTACGATTCTTGGGTTTGACACCTATCGCAGTGCGGCTCGTGGATTCTGTGAGATAATTATCGAGGTTTTGTGGAATACAGGCAATGTGAGCTGGATTCTTCAAAGTAGGGTGGCTCAAATTAATGTATAAAATTTTGCCCCTTCTTTTATTGATCGGTTGTGGTCATCATCGTCTCTTTAAAAAGGACTACATAACTCTTTCAGAAAGCCCATGTGTGGACGGGACAATTTTAAACATAGATCAGGCAGGATGTGAGATGTTTTACTGGGGAACAGATCCTTCTCAGCTGCTTCTAAAAATTCGATGCACATATGCCCCCGAAGATAATTGGTGGACGGGGATGACATTTTATGCAATTCCGCATGCGATGGCTTTACCCGAAGAAGAACGACCACCTTTGTTTTGTACCGACATTTATGTACACATGTATGCCCTTCCCCCGGGCGAGGAGATGAAAATTCAATGAAAGTAGGCGATATATACCAATGGCTGGATCAAGGACCGGCTTTATTGTTAGAATCCTGTATGATTCCTGCACCGTGTTTGGAAGAAGATCTAGGAGATTTCTTGGCCGATCCGCAGAAATGGCCTCAAGATCTTGGATGGAAAATTAAGTTGCTTCTAACAGGAGAAATTATTGACGTACACGAAGAAACACTCGACGCAAATTTCGCGTTCAAACCAATGGGGATTCATTAATGGCTCGAATTGGTAAGGCTGGGCCTGATTATAAAGACGAATTTATCGTGACGTTCCGTCGAGAAGAAAACCAGACATACACGAAAATAACGAAACAAATGTCTCGAGATTGGAAAACCGGCGGAATTAAAGAGCTGAAGAGGCTAAAGGCAAAAGAAGAAGGTCCATATGAACTTGTTGATGCAACCGCGCATTATGATGAAAAAGTGCAATATCAAGATTTAGACGGACAAAACATCGCGATGTACTTTAAAAAAATCCCATTTAATGAAAAGGAAGGGGATCATGTTGACTCCGACAGAATTAGCTCAGATTAATGCCTCTATTGCTTCTTATAAAAACATAATCAAGCATCTAAAGAAGCGTATACAATTACTTGAAGCGCAGAAAAACTCTGAAGCGGAAGAAGAATTAGAGAACGATTGGGATTGTACATCACAGGGTGAATTATATGGAGGTGGGTGATCTTTTATGGCAACGTCGCAGGCCTGGAGGAGTGTGCATTTTTTTGGGGGAAACTGAAATAGACTGTATGGGAGAGATTGTATGGGCAATCTTTCATCCTGAAATAGGGTATCTGGAAGATAACGCATATTATTACCACACCTTAGAAGAAGAATTGGCAATGGAAAGAAACAGGGAGGAAAAATGGAGATTCACTACTTGATTTTTTGGGGTGTTTTTGGAATGCTCACTGAAATTTGTTTTACGGCGATTCGTGATCTTATTGCTAAGCGAGAATTTAATTTAATGGGTCATACTTCGTTGTGGATGTTTCCGATATACGCTATAGGCTTGAGCCATGGTTTGGATTTTGTCGAATATTTCATCACCAACCCAATCTTACGGATCCTTTCATACCCTCTGTGGATATGGGGAATTGAACTTTTGGTGGGACTTCCTGCGTTATGGCTCGGCGTTCGTATTTGGGATTATGGTTATTTACCTCCGCACTTGCAATGGCGTCGGATTATAAGTTTTGTGCACTATCCTTTTTGGGTGGGTTTAGGAATTTTGGTGGAGCTGATTAAATGAAAAGAATAGACAAATTAGTGCGAGACAATATTCCTCAGTTTATTGAGGACGGTGGAAACTTCTGTTATGCACGAAGAATTAACAACACCCCCGAATATTCAACTGCTCTGCATACGAAAATGTTAGAAGAGATTCAAGAATTTATGAGTGCCCCAAGCTTAGAAGAAGCAGGTGACATGATTGAGGTTGTCAAAGCCCTTTGTACATTGAATGATTTAAACTTTGACGATGCTCTTCGGGCGGCGGAGGCTAAAGTAAAAACACACGGTGGATTTGAAGGTGGAGTTTTTTTGGAATGCGTGCTCTATGAAAGTCGGTGATCTCGTACAAATTTCAGTAGAATCGATCATGTCAGGAAAGCCTCAAGACACAGTTGAAGGGAGTGGCGTGATTATTAGAGATCAATCTCCGATGCGACCCCCTCACATCGGACGATTAGTTGATGTTTTGTGGAACGATGGTCAAATAGAAGAACACCATACTAGCGATTTGTTTGTTCTTAAAGAGGCGATAGAAAATGAAATTGAAGAATTGGGTCTGGCTTTTGCGGACGGGAGCTGAATAATGGAAAATATGTTTCGATCAATGTTGTTTTTATATGTCGTAGGATGTATAGTATTTCAGGTTCTTTCATGAAAGTTGGTGACTTGGTCCGACATCGTACTACTCCGCGGCAGTGGAGGTTGTCGAACAGGGTTCGCCACGTTAAGGACATAGGGATCGTTTTAGAGGTTACTCACCCAAACGTAGAAATACCCGATTATCGAACCCCTACGTCGGTGCTGGTTTTTTATAGCCGTCCGCATGAATATGGGCGTGAAATGAAACACGAAATTTGGTTTCACAAGAATGAATTGGAGTTAATTCATGAAAGTCGGTGACTTGGTTAAATATCGTGGGTGGAGTGATGGTGCCCCGAGCCGTCGTCTTCCAGGCCGACGCATTTCCGAACCATTGGCTTTGATCGTAGAACAACGTAGTGCCGATTCTCCCTTTCATCATCGTATAAGAGTTATGTGGATTGGAGAAGAAATTCCAGTTCAGGCACAGGTTTTAGCGGTGACAAAACCGGGACGGTTGAGCACGTGGATTAATCCAAAATATTTTGAACTCATAGAATCAGTCGACGTCGAAGTTGATGATGATCCGGACAGAATTTGGAGAATATGGGGAGATCAATGAATTTGGGAGACCGGGTAATGTTTTGGATTGATCCTCTTTTGCTTTTGGGCGGTGCTATCTTGATTTTTCTGGTATTTAGTTTTGTACTCGAAAAATTTGCCGATTTTATCGGATATGAGGACGACTAATAAAGGTAGGTGATAAGTGGAACAATTGACTGAGGAAATTAAAAATGGATTGCATGATCATTATCTTCATTGCCGCAAATTGCTACAATGTGGGTTTGGTGTCTTTTACACCACCCGTATTTTTGAGAACATATTTTATGACATGACCATTTTCGATAATAGTTGGAGAAGTACCCACATTTCAGAGGCTGCAATCAAGAAGTTGTTGTCTAATAAAGGTTCGGCAATCAAGGGTGTCCAGCGGTGTCACGGTATTATCGATGACCGCTTGGACAGGTTGGTCCGAACACGCACATTGCTTGAAGGTCCAGAACAATCTTTTGATGAATGGTACAAGTATTACCGCAAACATGATCTCACTATTCTTCTTACCAAAAAAGAGCATCAATCTGAAAAGTTCGGCAAGCTATATGTCGTTCCGGAAGAGCTCAACTTGTTTCAAGCATCCGGGTTTGGTTTTAAAAAGAGAAAGAGTGTTGAATGCGTGTGGATGAATAAGGTGATCAATGAAAGTCGGTGATTTGGTGAAAATCTGGGACAAGGCAGATGACAATCTGGGTATCATTGTGACAGAGCCTCGTGTCGGCTTCCATACCCCAGCCCCCGATGGACCCGCAGGCAGATTGGGCCACAGCTTTTCTGCCGAGGGCAACTTAGAATTTAAGGTATGTGAGGTTCTATTCTCTGTCACCAGTCAGGTCGCGACTCGGGCATGCAATGATTTGGTGGTGATCAATCCCAACAGAGGTGCTGAAATTGGCAAAACAAAAAAGAGATAACGAACGTAAGGGTGACGTAGCAGTAAAGGACAGAGCTAAGGACGAGACCAAGAAGCCACGCAAGTTCAAGGTAGTACTCCTCAACGATGATTTCACACCCATGTATTTCGTGATAGACATGTTGATAACAATATTTCGTAAGTCCAGTGCCGAGGCTACCCGGCTCATGCTCACCGTTCATCAGTCCGGAAAGGGTATCGCAGGTGTCTACAGTCGAGAGATTGCAGAGACAAAAGCACTCCAGGCACTGCAGTACGCGAGGGCCGAAGGTCACCCTCTGCTGGCCGATATCGAACCCGAGTAGCTCTTTTGGGTGTGCTGGGCTCGTGTTAATGTCGGAACCGACACCCCAGCCTGATCATGGCAGCCATCCCGGTGGGAGAGCATTACATGGAATTTCAGGTAATACGCCAGTTAAATGACGAGATGAGGGGATCGAACCAGGGGGCTTGATTTGGCCGGCCCTGTGATACACTGTATACCGTAACAGATAAATGTATCACTGTATCATTATAAATGTTACACATAATGTAACAGATTAACCGAACACAACATCTCCTCTATTCATTATAATTGTATTAACAATTGGCACAATGTTCAAGCAATCTGTATTCTGTAACTGTAACAAAATAAATGTTACACTGTTACTCTTGTTACATGAGATGGAGCGCGGTCTACTTTTCGCGTGCTTGATCGCCGCAAATAAACACACAAATACTTGAACACTTGCCCCACCGGCGTTATTATTGTATGAGTCGCACAGATAGCTGCGGCGCGAAGAATGCTTAACATTTAGGAGAACAAGCATGCAGTATGATAAGTCCAAGTCCACGAAGCGCTTTAGCTTCGGCATCAGCCGTAACCCCACTGCCAAGAAGGCAGGCAGCAACATCGTCACAATCGCAACGAACCCAAGCGTTGCGGACGCTTACAGTACCCCGACCGTCGGTCTCACGATGACAGTCAAGGAGGCAACCGCGTTGCAGGGTTTCCTGAACAGCGAGCTCGGTGGGTATGAGCCCGTCATCGCTGACGACGGTGTCGCTCTCTAAATAGAGCTGGACTGGAGTTGTGGGGGCGTTGCGCGAGAGCGCGCGCCCTCATTTTTTGTGCGAGATTTGTGAACAGCTCACCGCTAGATGATATAATCTATCTAGAACGTGGAGGAATTATGGAAGGGTTTGACTGACTAAGATGGTCTACCATCACACAAGAGTGATATACTAAGTAACAGGTGAGAGTTGCATAGTGACTAGTAACCAAAATTTTATTTGATTAATCGGTGGAGTGAGTGTGAGCGACGTCGTTGACTTTCAAGTTGTAATGGGTGCATTAGAGCTTGGGATCATTCCACCAGGCTGGAACGTCGATAAGGCGCTAGCCGACATGTCAATGCAAGATGCATTGGTGTGTAAGAGAAAATTTAGAAAAATTGTAAAGAAGGCGCGGAAGAAGTTTGGACACGTTGAGCCGGTTGGAGAAAAGCTGCCGGCAAGCTTGAGGCGAAAATTGGCAAAACGGGTCTGTGTGTTGGAAGGGTATAAGTTGATTGAGTAAACCTGGGTGCGAGGTTCTGTGCGATAGAGATTCGCGAATAAGCGGGGGAGATTTTTATCGTGGCGGCTGGTGTTGAGTCAGCCGGGTTGGATGGTGGGCATGCAGTTCCTCAAAAATAAATCTTAAAAATGTGAAAGTCGGCCTAAATTGTGGTATAATATAATTGTAAGGAAGGAAATACCACATGGCACGTAAGTCTCAAGCCCTTCGCACCCAGCAAACACGCGAGCTTTATGCCGCGTATGTGGAAGCCGGATTCGGCGCCGACACCTGGGATGTAGGTTTTCTGGCATCAGTGCTCGCGCAGATGGATCGGGGTCGCTACCCGTCTAAGCGCCAGCGTGATAAAATTGATTCGATGATCGAGGCCGGTGTACCCACCCCAAAGGGTGACACTGAGCTCCTCGCAAAGATGGACAAGGCAGTCGCATACTGGACCGCGGCCGGCGAACGTGAGTGGGAATGTAACGTTCTCACCGACATGCGTCGCAGGGTTTTCAACGACTGGAATCTCAGTGAAAAGCAGACGAAGCTGCTTGGTGACATCATCCAGCGACACAATGACGACCTTACCGGCGCGAATGTGTTCACCCCCACCGCAGAGCAGCGGGCGGACCTGGAAGTGTTGACAGCCCTCTATCGCGGTTACTCAGGACAGTGGCAAGGCGAGCGTCCCGCGGTTCGCAAGGCGGTTGAAAAAGTCACCGCAATGTTGGCCGGTGAAGGTACGATCGAGGAATACCACTTCGACAAGCTCAACAAG
>Ga0098033_1001269_pt1 | contig 10502 bp, 10 predicted proteins | sample 1_EtaG_FD_75049 | JGI IMG/M metagenome (GOLD analysis project Ga0098033, IMG submission 75049) | Marine viral communities from the Subarctic Pacific Ocean - 1_ETSP_OMZ_AT15124 metaG | ecosystem: Environmental > Aquatic > Marine > Oceanic | place: Pacific Ocean | collected 2015-01-07
CGCTTCGAACTTCTCGGTTATCGCGGCGCGCTCTTTTTCCGTTTTCGCGGTCGCGAGCTCAAGCTGGTGTGCGCTGTCGATCCCGGCGAGCGATCGTTTTGCCTCGGCATCGGCGAGCCCGACGAACGCCGATTGACCGACAGACAACGCGTCTTGCATTGCCGTTTTTGAGTTAGTGAACGACGTGGCGACCGCGGCGCCCATCGCAGGCAGCGCGGCGAGCACGTTGCCGACGGCGGATCCGGTGTTTCCGATCTGCGTTTGGAGCGTTTGAAGTTGACGCGTCGCGTCGGCGATGTTGGCGGCGCGAGCCGCGGCGGCTTCTTTTGCGTCGGCGGCGGCTTTCTTTGCGGCGTTGTCGTTTAGCGCGACGATCTTTGTCATGTCCGCTTCGAGCTCGTCGAAGATCAATTGGTCGCCGGCGATTTCAGACTCGCGCAATTTTTGGCGTAGCTTGAGACGCTTTGTCTCGGCCGTGACGACGATCGCCGTTATCGCGTTCTCGCGACCCCTCGCCGTATTGACCGCGCGCGCCGCCGCTTTCGTCGCGTTGGATTCCTCGCGATCGATCAACGCGATCCGCGCGTCGAATAGCTCAGCCTCAGACGCGCCAAACGCCGCCGCGCGCGCAATCCGCGCCCGTTGTGCGGCGATGTCGCTCGACGCCGCGGCGGCGGCAGCGCGTCGAGCTCGCGCGCGTCTCTTGGCGCGAGCGGCGGCGCGCTTGGCGGCGAGTTTTGCGATTAGTGCGTCGGCTCGTTTGACCGCGGCGGCGGCGGCGGCGGCAGCGGCGGCGGATCGTTGTGCGTCAATTGTGATTCCGTCGACGTCGGCGCGTATTTTTCGCGCCGCGCGATCAAAGGCACCCGGCAACGCCGCAACCTCGGCGACAATCGCGACGCGGTACGCCTCGACGTCGCGAACATGTTTGGCAAAAATCGCTTTGACGCCGGCAAGATCGCCGCGCGCCGCTGTTATCGCGGCGGCGGCGGCGGCGGCGATCCCGTCGCCGAGACTGAAAAACGCGACGCGAGTAGGTATCAGCGAAAACTTGATCAGCGCGAGCAACCCGCGCGCGGTATCCGCGATCGTGTTTGTAAACTCGGCGAGAGTGTCGACAGCCTCGGCGGCGGCGCCGCCGACAGCCTCGGCGATGTTGACCTTCAATCGCAAAAACGCGTTCGACAACGACGCGAGCGCCCGATCTTGCTCGTCGTATAGCGTCGTCGATCTCTCTTGCGTCGTGTTTAGGCTATCAGTGATCAACTTAAGCGCGATCTGTCGCTTCTCGTATTCGCTGACTTGATCGGCCGATATGCCAAGGCGCCGCGCGTAATTCGCCACCGCGGCGCCGGCGTCAACAAACGTGCCGACGCTTGCCAAGACGCGAGTGCGACCCGACTCGACAGCGCGCGCGAACGCTTGAAGCGCATCATCGCCGGATTTGCCCATCGTCGTCGCGCGACCGGTAAGCTCGCGAAGTTGCGCGCTTGTAATGTTCGCCGACAAGCCGACCGATCGGAGCGTTCCGGCGAGTTTTGCGACGTTCTCGGCGCCGATCCCCCCGACGTCCTCGGCGATGTCGAGCGCGCGTTGTAGACCCTGACCACCTTTCGCGCCGAAAGCAGCGTCGGCCGATGCGACAAGACGATTCGTCTCGATCGTCATTTGCGTGATTTTGACCGCGGCGACGGCGGCGGCGGCGCCGATCGCCGTAACGCCGACGGCGGCGGCGGCGGCTGTCCCGGCGATCCCGCGCGGACCGAGCCCCGCCGACAGTGTATTGACGCCGCCGATTAGATCGCCGCTGACGATTTGCGAAAACCCGCCACGGAGCGCGGTCAATTTTGCGCGCGCCGTACTCGCCGCGCCGCCGATCCCGCGGATCGACTTGCGCGCTTTTTTGCTCGCGCGCTGAGTTTGATCGATCCCGCGATAAGTGACCTGGACCTGTACGTTATTTGATGCGGTCGTCACGGGATCGCCTCACTCTATCGCGCAGCGTGATAACGCCAAACGTCGCCCACGCGGCGAGCTCGTCGGCGGCGATAGTACCGCACAGGTCGTGCTGCTGCCACAAAGCAACGACCGAGCGCCACCATGGCGACCTCATGACGTAGTGCGGACAATGCGACCACGCGCCGCCGGGTAGATCCTGAGCGGGTACGTTCTCGCATGGTCCCGACGCGCATCGGCAGCGGACGATCCGGCGCAGCATCGAACCGCCGACTTCAAACCCGGCGAGATAGCGCGCCGCCGTCGCCATCGTTTGCGGTACGCCGCCGATCGTTAGTCGTCGGCGGCTGAGGTAAAATTACCCCACGTCACTTGCTGAATCGCGACGCACAAAGGGATCGCAACGCGAGGATGCAAACACTCGCGCGCCGCTTTCGCGGTCGCCGCGTCGCCGTCGATCGCTATCAGCGCGAGCCGCACGATCCCGTCGATCGTCTCGGCCGGCGTCGCGCCGTCCCATCGCTGAGACTCGACCCACGTCAACGGTCGCACCGTGTAGCGCGTCGCGTCGGCGCCCGCCTCGCAATCGTCGCCCGTGACCATCGTCGGCTCGTCGTATTCGACCGGCGTCGAAACGCACGGATCGGCCGAACAAAACAAGTCGACGGCGTCGCGCGACGCCATCGCAAACCATGCCATTTTCTACCCCCTGCTATCGCGGCCGGCGCCGCGGCGTTACCCCTGCGAAATCCGAAAAATTGAGTCGATCGGGCAAGTCGCCGCCGTCTCGCCGGGGATGTCGCTTGTGTCGCCCGAGTACGTCCCGGCTTCCAACTCGACGCTATAGCGGACGAGCTCGTCGGCTTCAACCGGCGACGCCGTGACGATCCCGCTCGGAATCAATGCCGAGAACATGCGACCCGCGCGCGAGCCGCACTCGACGCCCCAGGAAATACGCGTGCCGAGCTCCAAAGCACTCTGCCAAACATGCGCGCCCGATGTCGCGGCGACGCCGGCGGCGTCGTAAATCGGATCGGAAGACTTGTGCGGCGCTGAGAACGCCGCCGTAATCGTCGGTCGCACGATAGTGACCGACTCGATCCCGCTGTCCGCTGAGTGGCAGACGATCGTTCTGAGGTCACCCGCGGACCATCCGACGGTGACGTCCTCTAGTCCGCAGTAGGTCGCGCCGCCGAGAGTAACGCGACCGTTACTCGTGCCGATGACTTGCGGTATGCGGTCGTGCGCGTCGGGGATGACCAACCCGCCGATCGTTTTGTCCGCGATAAAATCGTAAAATCGGAAAGTAAACTCGACAGTTGGAGTCTCTGCCGCGTTCATCGTCAGCGTGAACGATTCGCAAATCGCGCCGATCAAACGATAACCAAACTCGACGTCTTGACCCTTCCATCGGATCGACATCGGAACGGGTTGCTCGGCACTCTGCCACCCGGTCGCCGTGCCGTATACGTTCGCGGCATTGTCGGCGACGGTGTTCGTCGACGCTTCAAACAGCGTCAGCGCCTGCGCGACCTTCGTCTTGATGAATCCCGATTGGACGGTCGTTGTCGTCGCGGACAATCCGGTTAGAATGTATTGACCGACCTTTTGATCGCCAGAGATGCCGACGTTGTCGACTTCGATCGACGTCGACGTCGTGCCGACCGCAGTCACGCCGGCGGCGGCGTAGGGTGAGCACGCGAGCTGTTCGCCGCCGCGCCAAAATGAAGTGTTTTTGAGCGACGTCGTCGCGCCGGTGATGTTGCTCGCGTAACTGCCCATAGCGTTAGCCATCAGCACGAGCGCCGGCGGGATCACTTCGTCGCCGACGGGCGCGCCGCCGGGATCCTCGTTCGTCGGATCGTAACCGGCGACGAAACCCGACAACGGCAGCGTCAGCGTGATCGATCCGCTGCGCCGACCGACGATCCGCTCGGCCGCGGCGCCGACTTGCCCAACCATCAGGTCGAGCTCGGATACCTCGGTATCAAACGTCACCGACGGTTGTTCCGCTTTGATATAGACGAAATCGCCCGCGGTCGTGTTCTCGGTCGCGAAATTGGCTTGCAGCGCAAAACCGACGCTTGAGTCTGTCCAGTAAGTCGCCATGATTCATGCCCCGTATTCGAAGATTACGCGCGCCGTGCGCGAGACTAACAGATCGCCGTCGTCTATAAGAGTACCGATCGCGAGGTCCGTCTCGATTTTGGACGCGCCGATCGTGTTAGTCGCGATCCAATCGTACAGACCCGACGCGATCGTCTCGGCGTCGTCGAGCGCGCGCGGCAATGCGCGCCCCTGCGGATCGACGTAGTAAACATCGATCGTGATCACTGTTTCCCAATCCGCACACGTTCGGCCGGCGTTGACCCGTCGCCCGCCGGTACCCGACAGCACGACAGCGCGCGAGCCTCGCAACGCCGTACGCTGCCCGACGAGCGCGCGAAATCGATCGTCTGGCGACGCCGGGTCACTGACCGGCAACGCCTCGATCGTGTCGACGAGCTCGGCGAGTATGCCTCGGGTCGTCGTCGCCACTAGCGGATCGTCCGTATCGAATACAGCGGTCGATCATTCGCGACCGTCTCGCCGTCGTCGTCGCCGTCGTACTCGCGCAAACCGGCGACGACGGCGCGCAGTGAGTCGTCGAACGCGAAACGCATTTCGCGCAAGATCGACACAAGGTCGCCCGTCGGCGCGATCCCGCAATCGGCGAGCACGTATCGCACGCCCGACTGGATCACCTCAGAAAACAAGTTACTCGCGCCGCTGTATAGCCACGGTCGCCGACCCGTCGCGTCGAGTGCGTGCTCGATCTTCGCGTTGACCCGGTCGGCGACATCGACGCAAAACGCGTGACTTCGCTCGTCTTGGAAAACCGCCGACAGTACGCGCGCGACATCGGCCGCGGCGCATTGTTCCCACGTCCACCGGACGACGGCAGCGCCAAGAACCGCGCGCTCGACGACGCCGCCGGCGTCGGTCGCGACGAGCTCGACGCGGTATCCCTCGCCGATGGTCGCAGACACGGCGGCGAAAGTGATCGTCGAAGTGAGCCCGACGACGGCGTCGCCGGTGTCGAGCGCGACCGGAAGATCGGCGGCGAGATAAAGTCGATCGCTTGCCGCCGACTCGATCCGCGCGAGCTCGCGTACGTACGCGACGCCGTCGTTGACAATCGACAGCCGATCGCCCGCCGACATTCCCGCCGACGAGACGACATCGAAGTAGGTCGCCGACTGCGCGACGACCGTCGTCGACGCCGTCGGCAATGCCACGACGCCCGCCACGATAAGCGACGACGATCGGTCGTACAGTTTAGCGGTCAACGACGCCGGGACTAACCCGGCGCCGCTGTACCACTTAAAACTGATCGCTTGATCGGTTCTTAGCTCGATCACGGGACGTTGTTGCCTATGATCCCGTATTCATAGGCTTTTACGTAGAACGACGCGTGAAAGCGAGCAACGAAATTGACGAACAACCCGTCATCGCTTTCGCGCGTGATCAACGTCGGCGCCTCGGACATCCAGATCCCGACGGGCGAGAGGCGCTTATTCAAAAGCCACCAGTCTGATCCGTCGACCGTCAGAGGGTAGACGACCACGTCGGCGTACTGCCGAAACGTGTTCGACTGCATGTCGGCGCCGCTGAGCTCGGACGTGATGAGCTCTTTCGCGACCCGCTCGTTTTCCGGTCCGACGACAAGGACGAGATCCTCGCCGGCGCCCATGTTCATAGGCAACGCTTGCTGATTGCGATACTCGCGCAGCAAAGATCGCGCCGCCGACAAACTCGCCTCGGCGAGCGCCGCGACGCCGAGATTGTTCTGCACGCCGGCCGCGGGAGTCGTCAGCGCGTAACCCTGACCCGTGTCGCAAAAGGCCTGACCCACCCCAACGCCACCGGCGGCGGCATTCGCCATGGGATGCGGCAAGGTGAACGTGGATTCCAGGCCGTCAAAAAACAGCTTGTTGATGTTCTGCGCGGCGGCGTTCGCCAACTGGCGCCCGACGTCCTCGGCGAGATTCATGCTCCAGTTGAGCTGAGCCCACGGGATCGAATGTTTCAGAGCAAACGCTTGCTGATCGATGCTGCTGATACCCGACGTCAAATCGCTGGCGGCGACGGCAGTCGTAGCCGACGAGACAGCAGTCGCGAGCCCGCCCGCATTGGATGCCATGAGTCGAGCCGTCCCGCCCTCGTAATCGAGAACTTCGCAGCATCGCGCGTAGTCCTCGGTCGAATTTGCGAGCCCGTCGACGAACGTTTGCTGTGCAATCTGTTGCACATTTGCCAATGAGTTAGCCATTTGTCTTTACCTTCTCCGGTGCATCGTACCCGCGGCGCGCGCGGCGTCGATTCGTTTTGCGCGCTCTTTGCGCGCGGCGTTGTAATCGTCTTGAGTTTTCACAAACACGATCGCCCCGCTGTGATACCCCGAAACGGTGTGCAAGCCATCGAGCTCTGCCCAGCCTTTCCCGAGCCACTGCGCGCGGACGCGTGACTGTTCGCCATCGGGGAGCGTCGGATCCATAACGGCCGCGACCCACCCCTCGGGCAATCCGAGCACGACGCCCGGAGTCGACCGGCGAGCCGTCGCCGCCGCGCGCCGACGTTTGCGCGCGTCCTCGATCGCGGCGGCTGTCGGTAGCACGAGCTCGTCGGGCTCGATCGGCTTTTCTTTTACCGCTTTCGCGGCTCGTTTGCGTGGCATATCTTGCCCTCCGTCGGCGAGTGTATACCCGATCGCAGTCGCGCGCGAGTGCAGATCGTCGCCGGCGACCGTCGGCGACGTGCGGCGGCGGCGTGCGGCGCGACTAACTGTCGAACATGCGCGCGAGTGATTTCGCGTTTATCAGTGTCGACTTTCGCTTACCTGTCAAAATCTCGGCAACCTTGCTCGACCGCGCGACGAGCGCCGCCGCCGGCGTCGCCGCCGGGATCGTCTCGGGTCGGCGTACCGTCTCGGGATGATCGCCGATCCACGTCTCGAGCTCGCGCTGCCCCTCGGTCGTGCGAACGTCGATGTCGGGCACAAATCCGCGATAGTGACCGAGCACGCCGGCCCGGTCGAGCGCCGCGTCGCGCAGCTCGCCGCGCAGTCGCCCGCGCTCGGCGTCGACCTCGGCGCGCCATTCCGATCGGTCGTGCTCTAATCGCTCGGCCTCACTCATGCTCGCCGCCGCCGCCTCGGCCGCGGCTGTCGCCGCCTCGGCCGCGGCTGTCTCGGCGGCGACCTTGTCGGCGAGCAGCGTCTCGATCTGCGTTTGCAGCGCGGCGACCTGTAGCGACATCGGCCGATTGTGAGCCATGTCCGACGTCGGCGCGGCGTCGATGCTCGCCGGCGGCGCCGGTGTCTCGACTGCGTCGGTCGTCTCTGTCGGTGTCTCGATATCCATACTATCCCCCTGCTATCAAAGTCGCGGCGGCGTACCGCGGCGCAAATCGCCCATGATTTGACGCGTCGTCAGTATTGATCCGGTCGTGTCGGCGACCTGGGTTTTTGTCGCACTCATCGCGCGCCCGATGTCGGCGGCGAGTACAAGCGTCGTCGCCGAGCCCATCGCAATGATTTCGTTGTCGGTAGGCTGGATCAAATTGACGCGCAAACGCCGCCAAACCTGTGACGCCTTCTTTCGATTTGCGACCATGACGCGCTGATTAGCGCCGCCGCGCTTCCGTTTTCGCGTCATCGACCCGAGCGACCGGCCGGCAAACTCGACGACGGCGCCCTTGATCCCGTAATTGCGAACCCGCAACCCGCCGAGCATCCCGCCGGTAATGACGCCGGGAACGCCCTTGACGGCGCCGTGAAACACGGCCGACGAGCGCCACCCCTGGCGTTTATTACCGACGGCGGCAGCGTAGCTTTTGCTGACGATATACGGTCGTTTATGCGAGTACGGTCGCGGCGAGCCGACGTACTGACCGCGACGCGAGCGATCGCGAGCCGTGCGAGCCAAACGCGACACGACGATCAGTGCGCGCGAGACGCGCTCAAGCGCCGGCCCATCGTCGGCGCTTATCGCGTTTTTGATCGTCTTGCCACCGATCCGCACTTCGATCGGGTCGTCATTAGCCATCGGCGCCCCCCATCGGCGGCGACGTGACAGCCGCGGCCGGCGACAAACCGAGCGCGTCGATCTCTGCAAGATTCTGCCGGATGCGACTTATCGCGCCCGCCCTCGACAAGCCGTCGCGGCTCATTAGGTAGTCGACCGGCGACAGCGTACCGCTAGACATTTGCAGTTGCATAGCCTGAGCCTCGTGCAGCGGGTCGGCGTATGGCATATGGCGCGCAAACCGCAACGCGATCCCGATGTCGATCGGGATCTGTACCGGGTCGATCGTGTTGGATATCCGCGCGATCAATCGCAACAAGTCGCGCTCGGCGCCCTCAAAAATCGAGATGAACCGATGCGATGCATCGGCGCGGTCGCGAGCGTCTGCCGATCGTGCCGATGCTGTCGTCGATGTGTTGTTTTTCAGAAATGCGTCGGGGCTCAAATCGAACATCGAACAAAGCAACCGCAACCGCGACTCGTTCCAGTTTGTGATCTGCGATAGCGGAGGATGACCTTGGACGATCTTCAGCTCGGGCGCCGGCGCGCTCGGGTCCATTGAATACAGCGCGAGCACCTTCTCTGGTCCTACCTGCAATTCCTCAACCATTTGGCCCATTTGCGCGCCCTGTAAGACACGTTGACCCCACGCCTGAGTGTGAACGAGTAACTCGGTGTCCGACTCCGAAATCATGAGCGCGACCGCGGCGTTCAAAATCGCATCGTTGATCGGCGACTCAAAACGACCCGGCATCGGCGCCTCACTTCGCACGCCGATCGCCGGGATCATCCCGAGCCCGTGCGCGATGTCGTCGCCGATGACCGGACGAACGCCGCCGTCGACCTCGTAATACGCCGACTCATGATCCAAATGCATGCGACCGTAGACCACGGCGCCCGCCTCGTTTTGAACGGGGATCTTGATGTCGACGGCGCGCGCCGACTGTAGATCCCGCGCGCGCAATAGGTCGCCGTAAGTGATCGAAAACTGCCACGGCGAAAACGAGCGGACGATGTACTCGCCGCCCGGTTGTCGAATCGGCACGATGATAATCGTCTGCTGGACTAGTAACTCGCGATGGGCGAGCAGCATCGCGCGGTCGATCTGAGACTCGGCGTATAGGCGCCGCAATTTTTGGAACACTGCCGAGCTCGTCGACGCGTCGCCAAATCGCCGCACGACCGGCCGCGCGTACAGAGACGCACTGAGCTCGTGTGCGTATCGCTGGACGAGTGGCACATACCTTTCTTGCAGCCCACGCGTCCGCGGAAACACCCGCCGCAATTCAGCCGCGATCGATCGATAGTCGCCGCGCAATAGCTCGTCGAGCTGCAAACTGCGCGCGCGAAATTTTGTCTCGTCGATGACGTCGACGTCGCCGCCATATAAAAGCATCGGTTTACCTCGCGCGCTCGTCGGCGACGTGCGCGCAGTATAGATCAAAAGTGCGCGACGTTGGGACCGTCGTTTTTGCCGACGAACAAGCCGTCGGGGCCGCGCGTATTCCGCAGAGGCAATCGCCCGCCGTGCAAATCCGCAAACCGGAGCCCCGCGACAATCGCATAACGGCAGCAGTCGATCGCGTGATCAGTCACATTATCCTTATAAAATCGGTCAGTTGGCACCCCTGCGCGGTCGGTCGTGTGTCGATATCCGAGCATCGACGGTATGATCCCCCATAGATCGCCGTCGTACTCGCGCCGCAGTTTCGACGAGAACACGAGCCGCGGCGGCGAGTCGACCGGGTCGAGCATGTCGCCGATCGCCCTCACGCCGTTTTTGATATATTGATCGTGTTTCGTCGACAGCGGCATAACGATCGTTCGCCGCGGACCGTAGACGCCGCGGATCCACATATTTTCCAACGGCACCGCGCGATCGCCGGCGATCAAGTACGGCGCCTGCGTGTATCGATCGATGAGCTCGCGTACCGAGCGCCGCCAATGACCCGACGATCGCGGCTTGTCGACGACCTCGTCGACGGCGATCCATCGCCCATCGGCGAGCACTTGAAAAATGATCGCGACCGCGCGCGAGACACCCCAATCGACGCCGACGACCCATCGCGCCGCCGGGTGCTGTCGCCAATCGTGATCGACGACGTGTCGATCCAAATCAAAATCGAACACGACCGACGACGGCCGCAACGCCCGCGCGAGACACTCCTGAGCGAACCGGCGCGCACTCATCGCACGCCGCCACGACTCGATCACGTCGCGCCCTAAATGCGGGTTCTCGTATGACGTGCAAGCCGTGACGTACCACGCCGGATCGCGTTCTTGCTGTCGATCGTGAAATAGACGCGTGATCCCTCGTAACCCGTTCGGCGAGCTCGCGACCGCGATCCCCGGATACGGACACGGCAAGCGGACCGCGGCGGCGATCGTCTCCCATACCGTCAGCGGATCGGCCTCGGACCAGCAAACTTCGTCAAGCGCGACCCACGCGAGGTTTTGACCGCGCAGCTTGTCGACGCGTTC
>Ga0098033_1001270_pt1 | contig 10502 bp, 11 predicted proteins | sample 1_EtaG_FD_75049 | JGI IMG/M metagenome (GOLD analysis project Ga0098033, IMG submission 75049) | Marine viral communities from the Subarctic Pacific Ocean - 1_ETSP_OMZ_AT15124 metaG | ecosystem: Environmental > Aquatic > Marine > Oceanic | place: Pacific Ocean | collected 2015-01-07
ACCCTGAAGTTATCCGCAGTCCTGTTGTTGAAGATAATTGCCTCTATCGAGCCACTCTGGTCCCTCCATCTTGGTGTATTGTCAACGGTGGTTACTGCGGAGGAGAAAGCATTCGGGTGGAAACCCATAGAGGACTCAAGCATAAAGTAGCGGTAGCCGCTGGAGGATGCCGCTGCATTAAGTTCAGACTCGGTATATATGGAAAGTTCGCGCCCATCAATGGACACGGAGGTGACCTCCGCTATTGTGGACGGTTTTGTAAAGGTCGGGCCTAAACGGAAACAGTCTACAGTCGCATCTGTTACCGTATTACCGAAGGTAACCTGGTAAGTAATCGTAGTAGTGGAAGGCACCAGAACATTGAAGGGGCCGTTGAACTCAGAGGGGTCACCCCCAGAGACAACAATAACATCATTATCAGAATATCCGTGTGCCGAACTAAACGTAATAGTCGCCGTCTTACCGTCAACTGTTAGTGTATTACCCGTCTTCGTATCCTCTCCAATGGAGGTACCACCACCCGGGTTGGTGGCAGTCCCTTCAATTTGAGGGTATCTAGCGATCCGTGTAAATTCGGTAAGCGCATCATCTATGAAAGTGTTTATTTCACGGTCAGTCCAATGTTTGTTATCAACATCCTGTAATGCAATCTCAGCACGTTCCCGTATCTGCTTTCTGTTCATTAATCTTGGTTAAGGTCAATAACCTCGTGACGCTCTTTCGCATCATCCAGGATCTCGACAGGTATCCCTTGTTTGTCTCCTGTCTTAGGCCACTTCTTCACTGTGAAATTGAAGCGCCTTGTAGACCTTGAAGATAATCCGCTCATAAGATCCTTCTGGAAGTAGTCTGTAGTAACAGCGTCATTTAGTATGTTCACATGATTCAACGGGACTATACGGTCTGACCCCCTGGGGATAACAACGGTGTTCTCTCCATGAGTAACAGGCACAGGGCCCATTTCCGTGTTATTTATACCGTGGTCAATTTGAATAACACAGTACCCCTCAGGGACTGGGTCATTTTTGGTATACTCCTTAGCCATTTTCATCCCGTTGGGGAGAATAATAAACTGGCCCTCGCCTACCTTCTGGTAAGAGTCGTGTTTCTTCCCTTGGGGTGGAATATGTTCACTTGCCCCTAGTAATCCGCCTGCTGTAGGCATAAACGTCTCCGTTTAAGGTTTAGCCGGGGGAGTCCCCCGGCAATTAGTACTAAAATGGTGCTATTAAGCCAATGCAGACTGTTCCCAGACAATATTAGCGTCAAAGCAGTACTCAACCCACCAATGGAAAGACCCTGTACTCTGGGTGGCTCCGGTGGTTAAGTATCCAGTAACTGGCACAACCTTTTCCCCTGAAGGGGACCAAGGTGTCGTAGAACTTGGTGCATAAGTATAGTCCGCAGTACTTGTCACTGTGGGCGGTTTCCCCATTAGCTCAACCCCAGAGGTAATGGCGGCATCTACTGGTCCACGCTCAGGTCCTGTATACCCTACTGTCTCCAGCGTAACGGCCGTTGCATAGGCGTCAACATCTTCGGCTGCGTTGGCTATCATGCCAGTATCAGTCTGCGCTGTCCCAGCGCCGTGCCCAATTGTGAGGGTGTTTGTACCCGTTGTACTGCCAACCACAACATTTACGTGTATTCCAAAGCCAATAATTCTGGCTTCAATTGGAACATAAAGAACACGCTTATAGGTAGCGGCGGACCATGTGAGGCCATCAGCAAAATTGACATAGTCAATCTTACTCATCTGCTTAGCACTCGTAATTTTCGTTTTTAAAGAGTCCATAAAAAATCTCCTGTAGCGGAATTTTGAGAATAGAAGCCCCCGCTACGGGGGCTCTTTCCCGTAGCTGAGGGCTATTTAGTTACAACTTATAAGTTGGTTCCCATGCATTCGATGCGATACATCCAAAGGTCCTGTAGAATAATACAGGAGTAGAAAGTATCCCAAGCGACGGTACCACGTTGACCGAGTGGGTCACCAGGCCCTGGTCTGGGCATCACAACTTTTGAACGAAGGCTGTCCATTCCGCCAAGGGTGGCACAACCAATTGCATCTGCCGCCAGTATGATTACTGGGTAAACATCTGCATTACCGGAAGATCCTTGAGTTCCGCTGGTGGAAATAGCGTATTGAGCATTACCACTTGCTAGTGTAGCCCCGGCGTCCTGGAATGGAACCGCCTGGGTTGTGGTAATGAAACGTACCCCCTTTATCGACCCGATCTCACCCTCAATAGCATCTCCTGTGTCGGAGTATTTTTCAACAGGCACGAAACCAGTGATGGCCTCTAAATCCTGCTGAAGATCAGGGTGACAGATCCCGATAAAGGACTCACGGATTGGTTCTGTGGCAATTCCGACTGCGGCCCGCAACTTGGAACGCAGTTTGACCGCGTCGTTACGTTGGAGCACTCGGACAGCCTTCTGGATTAAACCGTCACCCCCTGTAGGGGCGGCTGTGGCTGCACTAGTAAGGGCCTGCAAACCAATTGTGGCATCCACTGTGGCTCTTGTTGTCCCTCCAGCGTATGAGGCCTGTGTACCAGCCCGAAACACTTTGAAACTGAGGAAGTCAATAGTCTCACCAGCCTGCTGAGCCTGTCGTTCTGAAATTACATTGAGAACAGGGTCATGTGATGCGGCAAGCATTACATCCGAAGTGTTCACATAACTTCCATACTGCTTGAGCGTATGCATCAAGGTTGTATGCTCAAGGCTTGTGAAGTCCGGTGTTACGCCTTCGGCCACGGGGGTATCAACGATTGGGAACCGCTCGTATCTGCGGTGACGAATCTCTAAGCCCTGTTTTTGAGGCTTCGTCTCTTTTTGGGCAAATTTTGCAAAGGTTAAAAGACGCTTCGCAATTGGAAGCATCTTCTTTTGTATAGTGAAAGCATCATTTTTGCTCAGATCACCATACGAAGAGGCACCAGAAATGGTACCAGTTCCGCCATAAGCTGCCATAGGTCAACTCCTAAAATTAGTTTTAAATTTGTCAGAGGTCCTTCAGGCCAGCCGGAATAAATCTATTCTGGTACCGAATCCCAAAGTTCCTCGTCGGACATATTGTCCGGGTTCTTTTGTGTTCTTGGTGCGGAGTTGGACATCAGGCTGGACGCCGTCTTGCGCCTTGTGGCCTGCTTCTCCGTTGACTGAACAACAGGTTCATTAGGAGGTGGACGGTACTTTTTCCCGTGCTCCGTTGAATCTAACCATAGATTCATCACAGAGGCGTGGTCGGTAGCTTCTACAGACTCCGTCATCATCTTAGTGAGGGCGGGTGAGGCGAGGACCCAGTTCTGAAATTTTGGGTTCTTATCGATTTCCCTGTAGTCAGACCCTACCGAATCTAACATTAGGGACTCGTGTGTCCGTAAGAACTGATTGTAGTTCTGGTCCTGCAACGTCTGCTCCATCTGGTCTACCTTCTGGAGGTTCGGTTGAAGGGCCTGAAGTCTTTTAGCGACCTCGTGCTCAATCAGCTTCTTGGTGACCCCAGTGATTTCACTGAACTCGTCCATCGTAGTGCGGTCATCTTCATCAAAGAAACTGTCCGCATCCGTCGGGTCCGCAGGTTTAGTGCCCTTAGGCTCGTTTGCCCGCTTCTCCTGCTCCAGGTTATTTAGACGAAGGTCGTTGACCTCCTCCCGTAATCTGGCGCTCTCCTCGTTTCGTCTGTGGAACTCCCTCTCTAGGTCCTTGTACCTTTTCTCGTAGTCGTGAGCGGGATCTTCGTCCTCCGATTCATCCTCCTCCTCGGCCTCTTCTACCTCTTCTTCGGTATCTGAGGGTTCCGTATCTTCAGGGGATTCCTCATCGCTCTCCCAGAGTTCCTCGTCCGCAGTCTCGGATTTCTCCGAAACCACCTCTTCTACTTCTTCTTCTTCAGCCATAAACTCCGTCTCCTATATATATCACCGTCACAATGTCCCGTTGCCGGATCGATTTAGGTGCCGACCCCTGGCTACCGCCGTAGAGGCCCTGCTTTTTGAACGTTGTCAGGAAAATCTAGCACCTCCTGCCACGCCCGTATTCTCCCAATGGAGATGTGGTGCTTGCTAATCGTCTCCTGGTCGTACAGGGTGCCGTTGATAACACGGTCCTGTTCATCCTTGAGGCGCTTTGCAAACTCCTCTTTTAGCGCATTCCAGCCCGGGTGGGTGGAAAGCATCACAATAAGGTCCGCCCGATTCTGCGGACGCGAACTCACTGCGGTAACTCCGAATTTACCATTCCCTGCTCCTCAAGTCCAGGGGGAGGTCCCTGGGGAGGTCCCTGGGGTGGTCCCTCAAGCTGTTGCTGCTGGGCTATTGCCGCCTGTTCCTCTGCCTGCATTTCCGACTGGACCTGCTGCTGCGCCTGCTCCCTAAGCAGGACGCTGTGCCTCTCGAGGTTGGTCGGGTGGAGTACGTTGCCCTGCTTCATCAGCTCGACCCTCTCCTTGATCTCCATATCGCGCTGGTCCTCAGAGACGGACTGCTTCTCGTCCAGTACGGCCTTGTTCTGTTCTACGGCCATCTGGGACTGCATCTGTGCCTGAATCTGGGCTATGAGCGCCTGCTGTTGCATCTGCTGCTGCTGCATTACCTGCTGCTGCTGGGACTGCGTCGCAGCCTGCATCTCCTGCGCCACCTGCTCCTCTGTCTTCATAACCTCCTCGGGGTCAAGGTTAAACGCCCTCAATAGGGGGCGAGAGAAAGACTCGTACTTTATATACTGCTGTAGCTGTGGTAACTGGCCAATGGTCTGGAGGAACTGGACCAACTGCGTGTTGTGTACCTCCTTGGCGATGTACTGCTCGTAGCCCGTTGATATTGCCTCGTAGTCCCCCTTAATCTCGGTGTCGGGGTCGTCCACCATCAGCCACCTGTAGATGGCCGTGATGTTGCCGGATATCATCTTGCTGACGGACCTGACCACGTCTGCGGTCTGTCGGTTTGCGTTGGAGTTCAGGATCGACATCCCCGTGGCCGTCTTGGTCTGCGCCGGGCTCATATCCCCGTACCCGATGGACGTCTGGCCGCTGTCAAGGTCGGCCTCGCGCTCCAGTTGCTGTACAATCTGTAACAGGCCGTTGGTCACGTCCGGTATCTGGACGGGCATGAATGCGTCCCTGACACTGGCCCCGGGCTTCACCCGGAACTGCTTGCCGGGGTAAACCTGCTCCGTGTCCGTCCCGGGCTCAAAGCTGTTGGGGTCGATGACCGTGAGCGGTGCCGCCGACAGGCTCTTCCCCTCAATCATCATCGCATACGCGAAGTTGAGGATCGCCTGCACGTCCCTGATGGCGTAGTAGATCCCGTCACCCCAGATGGTCTCCGGGTTCTTCTGCCAGTAGCAGAAATGGAACGGGATGGTGTCGTCAAAAGGGTTCTCGTTGATCTTTATGACCCTGTCCCCGACCACCGTGACAACGACGGGCATGGAGACGGGTACATCCTCCGCATCTACGGGGAGGTGCCCGGCCAGGTCCTTGCCGTCTAGTCGGCCCCAGAATTCCAGGACCTCTATGTTCTTCAATCGGTTTGCGGAGCTTTCGTCGAATTTTCTGGGGTGCTGGCTCTCGTCGTATCCGTGGTTCCTTCCCTCGTCCCCCTCGATAATCTCCTCCACAACGTCCTCCAGGAATCCCTCTCCTGCCTCAGCCATAGCACGAAGCTGGATCGGAGAAACGAAGCTTCTCTGGATAACGTAGTCAGCATCCTCGATACTGGCCGCCTCGGGAGACGGGAAAATATTCCAGAGAGAGACGTACTTAACGGTAGGGACCAGCTCCTCCTCAATCTGAGCCTCCACTGTGAGAATGTCGTCTGGAGTTCTTGCTGAACGGTAAACGGGATAATTCCTTCGCTGGAGCGTAATCGCCTTAGTAACTCCCGTGCCGTAGAGGCACATCTCGTGTATAGAGTGCTGAATCTCCTCGTTATATGAGGTCTTTCTAAGTAGGTCACGTATCCGGTCCTCCATGTTTTTGGCCCTGGCCAGGAGCATATCGTCGAGAATGTCCGGCCTGTCGGGCGGTGCCTGTATATCGGGTGGGATGAATCTGGGGCGCTTCGTGGGCGTTATTGCAAACGGGACCTCCCCGTCCTCAAATAACAGGGTCCCTATCTTAATCTTGGCGCTGTTGATCTTGCGGCGGGTCTGGTTGACGAAGATGCCCCGCTCATTCGCCAGCTCGTTTGCCTTGCTGATATGGGACGGGTACTTTGCACGGTAGGCGTCGTAGGCCTCCGACCAGTGGGTCTCGTGGTCCCGCCTGTACTCCCTTGAATCGTTGAATTTCTCCTGGATGATCTTGGCAAAGGAATCCAACTCAACCTCTACCACCTTCTGCTCCTCTACGACAACGCCCTCCGGGGTGTCATAGGTCTGTGTCTGTTCGGTTACCTGTTCGGCCATGGTATTACATTCTCCCTGGTATTACTTTGATTAGCTTGATCAGCCTCCCCGTCCCCGGAAGTATTCTCAAGCCTTTTAAGGACCTCCTCCGATATGTCAAGAAGGGCCGCCGAGAAGGCCTTCGCCATCATCGCCCCGGCCTCCTGTCCGTAGTGCTTGCACAGGCACTCGATCAGGTCGAATATAACCTTCTCGACGTCGCGCCGGAACGCCTCCTGCCCGTCGTACCCCATCTCTACCACCTTTGTCATTATATCCTCGGGGGGCTGTAGTTCCTAATAACTGGTCTACCTCTGAACGGCCTGACCATCTTCTCCCAGTCGGGCGTGGCGGGGAACATCTTGCACCCGAAACACGCTATCGCCAGGGCCATCACACAGTCGTCGTGCGACCCGGGCTGGGCGGCCATCTTGCCGTTGGGCTGGTTCACAAATGTCTGCAACTCGTCTATAACCTTCGGGGAGTGAATAGTCAGCTCGCGCTCCCGTATCAGCTCCTTCAGGTAGTCTACAATCAACGGCTTCGACTTCACCGTTGTATGGAAGCCTATCTTCCGGGCCGTGCGGCTGGAACGCTCGTCGAGTATCTTCTCCGAGTATATATTAGGGTACAGGTGCACGTCACTTAAAAACTTGAGTGTGACCAGGCCGTGGTTGTTCCTCTCCACGAACAACTGGGCGTTGTTGTACCACCTCCCTATACTCGTCAACTGCCACGCCAGAAGGTCCGGGTCTATCTTGGTCCTGAGGGTCGCCACCTCCTCAAACTGGGTGGCGTCCAGGATCACCGCGACGCTCCAGTCCGTGTCCCTCCCGATCTCCAGCCCCTCCGATACGTCCACACCGATGCGGTACTCCCGGTCCTTGAGCGGGCGGGTCCACACCTGCAGGTCGCCCTCGTCCATGGCCTCTATGACGTACTTCTCCTTGATCCTGCCCTCCTTGTACGCCTGCACGGGCACGTAGAATCCGTCCGACGGGGCCTCCCGCTGACGCTTCTCCGACGAGAGGACCATCTCCGTGAGCACGTCCAGGTCGAATACGCTCCGGCCCGTTGTGACAAACGCCTGCCGGGCGTTGCTGGGGAACTCCTGGTGGAACTTCCTCAGGTCGTTCTGGCATTGCGTCTTGATACACTGACGCCTCCAGTGTAGGTTCTCTAGGGTGACCTCAAAGGACAGGGGGTCTTCCTTGCCAACGTCAAACTCGCAAACGGTCCCGAGGAGCCCGGATTCTTCCTCTCCTCCGTACCTGGGGTCTGATCCGAGGGAGTCCCTGAATATTTCTTCTTCCTCCTCACTACTAAAGGACTTGCTATAAGGTTCATAGATATACCAGGGAAAGAATACAGCCTCCCAACCCGAGTTACCGTCGTGGGCGTCCCAGAACATGTCGTGGTAGACCCCTCCGACCCCGCTCGCCGTACTTTCAATTATCGCCTCGGTGTCGTATCCCTGAACTACACAATTCAGGAGCCCCAGGAGGTAGTCGTCCCCGCCCTGGCTCCACGAAGCCACCTCCGAACAGTGGAGGTAGTCGATCTTACTGCCCCTGACCTCCCGACCCCCTACGGTGCTGAGTGAGTACGAGCTGTTAAGCCCGCCCCCCTCCGACCCCCAGTGCAGGTCCCGCTTGCCGGAGTAGCGCATCTGCGGCTTCATCTCCGGCGGCAGGTTCTGCTCCATGATACGGGCCATTGAGAACATTACGTCCGTGGCCGCCTTGCTGTGGGTGGTGATCTGGACCACCTTGTTGTGGTTCATGGCGGCGTGCCTGAAGAACCGCCCCTGTATATACGTTGAGACCCCAAAACGCCTCGCCTTGAGCACAATCATACGCACGTGCCCCAGCGTCTTGAGCTGCCGCTCCATCATGTAGTGCAGGATCTCCTGCACAGGGTTCAGCGTGAACGGCACCAGCTCCCCCGTGCCGAACATCTGTATCTTCAGGCAGGTCTCAAAGTAGAGTTTAGGGTCGGCCTGGAGCCGCTGAATAAGCTCAATAATATCCTGCTCAGGATCTCTCGGCATCTCCCTTTCTTGTCTCCATTAACTCCTCTATTACCCTGCTTATGAGGGACTTCGCCTTGGTTAGCGCCTCCACGCAGTCAAAATCGGCGGGGGGTACCACGTCCCCCTCCGTATAACGCATCTGCGGGTCGTACTGGGCTGGCCACTTATTCTTAAAACACTCCTGGAGGTCAGATTGGGGCGACTGCTCCCTCACCCTCCAGGTCGCTATCTCCCTCGCCCTCTTCTCCCGGCGCTTCTCCTCGTCCATCTCGTAGTTGGTCATGTAGGTATCCCTCTAGTTGCTCCCGCTGTTTCAAAGAAAGCGCCCCCTCCCCCTTATTGTAGGCCCCGGTGGCCCCTAGCAGGTAGTCCCTCATCACTGAAGAAGTGTCAGGTCTGCTTTGTGTTTGTACATACTCGAGTCCGTCGCGTCGTAGGGGTCGATCACGTCGGCGTGCCCGTCGACCTGCTTCTCGATTACTCCCCCACCGCTGAGAAAGGCGTCCACCGCCGAACTGATATATTCGCGGTCGATGACGGGGGCGGCCAGGCTCTTACTGGACTTAATCACGTCCCCGTTGAAGGTGTTGGACTTCTTGTCCTGGTATAAATTCAATTTCCCCCTCTTCAACGCCTTCCTGTTCCGGTCGTACACCCGCCGACAGTCTAATTTCTTGCACAGCACGTTGCTCTTCCAGACTATAATCTCGTCGGCGCATATTATGCACCCCTTGATGCGCCCCTCGTCCTGGAGCTGGCCCATAAAATTCATTCTGGCCGTCCCCGGGGGGAGGCAGAGGAATTTTTCGATCCTCTCCCAGGTCCCGTCATCAAATGGGACACGCCCGGCCTTGATATGGTGGCGGGCCGTGCTCTCGGGGATGCTCATCCCGTCGGCATACTGCCGCACAGATATTTCTCGTGTGTTTACGTAGGCCGGAAGCCAGCCTAAGACCTTCCCCATAGCTATAATCTCTCCGATGTAGATGACGCCCACGAAATAAGGGCAAAATAGCCGATAATAATGGCCAGGGCCATGCAAATTAACAGGATCTCGGCCATACCTACCTGTAAAAAATGTGGTCCCCGTACCTGACCACCTTGGTTAGCTTCTTGGCCCACCACGGCTTGACGTAATGGGCGTGATAATGCGTTGAACCCACCGTTATATCCTTGTCGGGGAACGTCAGCGCCAGCACGGCCACCCTCTTGCACTCCAGCCAGAGCCTAATGTCGCGTATTTTGTCGCTGAGACCGTCACAGACCCACGTAAACTGGCACCCGTACTTACGAACTGTCCGGCGGGGCCCCTGAAAGACCACGTCACATATGGTGCTGGGAAATTGCGGGTCCCTAACGCGATTCATAGTCACGTTGGCGACGGCAAATTTACCGTACTCACCCTGGTTCCGGGCCTCAAAGTAGATGTTCTTGGCTAAACACTCCACCTGTTCGTCCGACACTCCGGGGACCGTCCGATGCACGTCCATATTCACCAGCCTGGGGACAGAATGCAGCGGTGCGGCGAGGGTAAGAGACAGGGCTACAAGCCCTAAGAGGATTCTCATATATGCTAGTTAACATTATTGCCGCCGAAGTGTATCAAATGTGGTGTGTACATGAAAGCCTCTAACTACTTTATGTATTAATAGGGGGATACCCCGGACCTCCCGGGGGGGGAAATCTATCACTCTGCCCGACCGTCGCCCCCCGACCCGCCCAGGTGCAGAGAGCAGGTCGGAGGTTTTACCCGGCTGGAGACATGCCGAGTTGTTAATTCTGAAGAAATCACAACTCAAACTGGAAGCTGATCGAGTGCTGGTGTAATGTCTCGCGGATTCCTGGCCCTTGTCAGCAGGTCTTCAAATGCATGGGTGTGCTTGTGTTCAATCGTCTTCGGTTGTGCCATGCCGAGCCAGTCATGGATCTTAGTTAGCACGTCGAGCCCGGTTTTGAGGTGCCCATCTTCCATGGCTCGCGCATAAAGCCTTGATGCCTCAGCAATTACTCGCGGTTCATTCCATCCTGATGCGATGGCCAGGTTTTTCTGGTGCATCTCGATCTCCCCCACTATCCC
>Ga0098033_1001272_pt1 | contig 10496 bp, 10 predicted proteins | sample 1_EtaG_FD_75049 | JGI IMG/M metagenome (GOLD analysis project Ga0098033, IMG submission 75049) | Marine viral communities from the Subarctic Pacific Ocean - 1_ETSP_OMZ_AT15124 metaG | ecosystem: Environmental > Aquatic > Marine > Oceanic | place: Pacific Ocean | collected 2015-01-07
AATCAGAATGAATATTTCTCGTAACGATCTTTATCGCATTATTCTAGAAGAATATCTGAAAGAAGAAGGGGTCACAGAGTCAAAGGCTGCCCTGGATCTGTTGCGAAAGATAAAAGGTGATCCAGACTATGATCCTCGCAAAGACCCCGGCGCCCCCTCATACAATCCCGACTTTAAAGGAGGCGATGAAACCGTTGCTGACGAGCCACCGACGGCCGACAAAACCTATCCTATGGAAAAGCCATTCCGCGCCGAAATGAGTCAAGATGAACTTGTTGTCACAATTGGGGAACTGATTCAGGGAAAGGGTCCCGAAGAAGTATCAGAGATATTTGAACTGGTTTTTGAAAAGCTTCCCGGCGTCGATCTCGGCGAACCAGAAGAGGAGGAGCCCGAATCGCTTTACACCCCCGGCGCCGAAGGGCGCCCAGTGGCAGGCTTCCAACTTGAGGAGCTTTTGTCTTTAATTAAAGAGGTGCTGGCAGAAGGCCACTATTTCGACATGGGCGCCCCAGATGAGTTATACGACGTATCAGATCCAGAGGGTCTTAATCAAAAATCTGACGATGAATTAATTCAAATGATGCATGTCGAGGGCATGGAGAAAATGATTGTTTTAGATGGAGAAGGCAATCTCGCCAACAGGGATGAGGTTGTTGCGGCACTGAAAGATGTATGAGTTTTCAATTAGACAAAAAAGCGCAGGTCAAGGAAATATTAAAGTGCGGTAAAGATCCAATTTATTTTCTCAATACATATGCCCGCATATCACATCCGATGCGCGGCCTTATTTTATTTAACACCTTTGATTACCAAGACGATTTGTTAAAATATTTTAATGATTATCGTTTTAATGTGATAAACAAAGGCCGCCAACTTGGCATTTCAACACTTACAGCCGGTTATATTGTTTGGATGATGTTGTTTCATCGCGACAAATCTATTCTTGTTATGGCAACCAAATTTGAAACTGCTGGCAACTTGGTGCGCAAAGTTAAAAGTATTATGAAATACTTGCCTGATTGGGTTCGTATCGCAAAGATCTCAATTGACAACAGAACGTCCTTCGAGCTTTCAAATGGATCTACTATTAAGGCTGCCTCAACCTCGGGCGATGCCGGCCGCTCCGAAGCATTGTCGCTTTTAGTGCTTGATGAGGCTGCTCACATCGATGGGCTAGAAGAGTTGTGGACCGGTTTATATCCCACGTTATCAACTGGTGGTCGGTGTATCGCCATTTCAACCCCAAATGGCGTTGGGAATTGGTTTCATAAAATTTGTGTTGGCGCCGAATCTGCCGAAAATAATTTTAAATTAACAACTTTTATGTGGGATGTGCACCCCGAGAGAGATGAAGAGTGGTTTAAGAAAGAGACAAAAAACATGTCCAAGCGCCAGATTGCACAAGAGCTTGAATGTAATTTCAATACTTCTGGCGAGACCGTCATTGATTCAGATGCCATGGAATGGATAATGTCTAATATTCGCGAGCCGAAATATCGAACAGGCTTTGACCGCAACTTCTGGATTTGGGAAGAGTACGATCCTGCGTACAATTATTTACTAGTTGCAGATGTTGCTAGAGGCGACGGCGCAGATTATTCCACATTTCATATTGTAAAAGTAGAGACACTAGAAGTTATTGGAGAATACCAAGGAAAGGCGGCACCCGATTTATATGCTAATATGTTAAATCAGGTAGGCAGAGAGTTTGGAAATGCGATGGTCGTCGTAGAGAATAATAGTATCGGTTATACGGTTCTTGATAAATTAGTTGAGTTTGCATATCCGAATATATATTATTCTGTTAAATCAACCCATGAGTATATTGAACAGCATATGGCAGAACACAGTAATTCAGCTATAGCAGGCTTCACAACGTCCTCCAAGACGCGCCCTCTTGTGGTGGCGAAACTAGAAGAGTTTATCAGAAACAAACTAATTACAACATATTCTTCTCGTTTGGCTAATGAATTGAGAACATTTATTTGGACAAATGGAAAACCACAGGCACTAAAAGGATATAATGATGACTTAGTTATGGCATTAGCAATTGCGTGTTGGGTAAGAGACACTGCCCTCCAATCAAATCAGCGCGATTTAAATTATCAAAAAGCCTTTGTTGATGCTATCATAACATCTAGAACAACTTTCGATACTAAAATAAAAGGACAAATAGGCTACAAAAAAGACAACGCTCTTGATAAGATAACAGAAGCACAAGATCTCTATAGTGAGTATATGTGGATTATAAAGTGAGAAAATAAATGGCACCAAGAAACCCAAAACAAGGCAAAAACCCAGTCAATAGACAATCGACATTGTTTAAGAAATTAACGAGATTGTTTTCAGGCCCTATTATCAATTACCGATCTCAGTCGGGTCGAAGAATCAGAAGACAACATCTGGATAAATTTTCCTCTAGATTCAGAAGCGCCTCCGGTCAGCAGTTTAAGAGGCAGGAATATAATCCGCTAGATACTATTGCAGCGAATGCGATCACAAATCAGCGTCGTTCCGAACGATATATTGATTTTGATCAAATGGAGTACATGCCAGAAATAGCATCTTCTATGGACATCTATGCTGATGAAATGACAACATTTTCTAATTTGCGACCAATGCTAAATATCAATTGTTCAAATGAAGAGATTAAGGCAGTTCTTGATATTCTTTATCGCAACGTTATGAATGTTGAATACAATCTATTTGGTTGGTGCCGCACAATGTGCAAATATGGTGACTTCATGCTATATTTGGACATCGACGACAAACATGGTGTCCAATCTACTATCTCGCTACCATTACAAGAAATGGAAAGACTTGAAGGCTTGGACGCAACAAACCCAAATTATGTCCAATATCAGTGGAACTCTGCTGGAATGACCTTTGAGAATTGGCAGATAGCTCACTTTCGAATTCTTGGAAATGATAAGTATTCACCCTATGGCACTTCTGTATTAGAACCGGCCCGCCGAATATGGCGCCAGCTTGTGCTCATGGAAGACGCCATGATGGCATATCGTATCGTGCGCTCCTCCGAACGTCGTGTGTTTAAAATTGATGTGGGGGCGATCCCCCCACAGGACGTTGAGCAGTATATGCAGAAAATTGTGTCACAACTTAAAAGGCATTCAATTGTCGATAAAGATACTGGTCGAGTTGATTTGCGCTACAACCCCCTCTCTATTGAGGAAGATTATTACATTCCAGTCCGCGCAGGCTCTGCTACAGATATAACAAATATTGCCGGCGGCTCAAACACAACTGAAATTGATGATATCAAATATCTTCGTGATAAACTCTTTTCGGCATTAAAAGTTCCTCAATCATATCTTACGATGGGAGAAGGGGCCACTGAGGATAAAACCACACTAGCCCAAAAAGATATTCGTTTTGCGAGAACAGTACAGCGATTACAAAGAACCGTTATCCACGAGCTAGAGAAAATTGGTATCATTCACTTGTATACTTTAGGCTTTAGAGGAGACGATTTAATCAACTTTACGCTATCGCTTAACAACCCATCTAAGATAGCAGAGTTGCAAGAATTAGAGCATTGGAAGATGAAGTTTGATATTGCTGGCTCTGCCACCGAGGGCTATTTCTCGCGCCGTTGGGTCACAGAGCATATTTTCAATATGTCACATGAGGAGTTTGTCCGCTGCCAGCGAGAAATGTATTATGATCGTAAGCAAGACGCGTCTTTGCAGGCGGTAGCTGAAGCGACGGCCGCTGGAGGGCCCGGCGCCCTCGGCGGAGAAGCCGGCGGCGAACTCGGCGGGGACCTCGGTGGGGAACTCGGTGGGGAACTCGGCGGAGAAGCTGGCGGCCCTGAACTTGATCTTGGCGCCGAAGAGGGGGGTGAGCCCGGTGGCGAAGAGTCCGCCCTTTTGGCAGCACCTCCGGGTCACCGTGACGCCCCACGCCTGACGCCAGGAGCAAAAGGAAAAACATATTATCCCGTTAAAACAGATTCTCGCCCAGCCGGCGCTCGAACCAGAAATTATTCTAAGATTGCTACGCCGGAAATTAATACCTATAGAACAAATAATTTAGGGGCTTCAGAGCTAAGATCTTTAGCAAGGGGTATTTATGAGCAAGAAGAGCCTATTTATTCATTGAGAGAACAGAACGAAGAGAGGCAAGTTTTGCAGCTAAACAGCTCAGTAAAAATTCTTATTGAAGAATTAGAAGCCAAGAAAGAAACAATAATGGAGCAACAAGATGAGAGCTAAACATAATAAAAAACGAAACACTGCTTTTGTTTATGAGGCGCTGATTAAAGAAGCAACAATAGCTATCCTTAAAAAAGAACAAGATAAGCACAAAGAGGCAATTCGAATCATCAGAGAGCATTTCGGCCCAGATTCGTTATTAAAAAGAGATTTGGAATGCTATCGTTCTCTTTATGAAAATCAAGACTTAGATAGAGAGACAAGTGAAAAGATTTTAAAAGAAGCAACAACCTCTAAGCGCTTGCTGGATCCGAACTCGCTATTCACCCAGCAAACAAAAATGATTAATGATGTTAACAAAAATTTGTCGCCTTCCGTGTTTAATAATTTTGTTCCAAACTATAAAGTGCTGGCGACCATTAGTAAAATGTTCAACACTTCTTCGCCAAAAGAAAAAGTTATTCTAGAAAACAAGATAGTGGAAGACATGTCCAATGAAGTAGAAACGGCGGGAGATCTCCAGCCGATTGATAATCTTGTTTATACGACCTTTGTAAATAAATTTAATAAAAAATATTGTGATGATTTGTTAGAAGAACAAAAATATCTTTTGACACATTATATCACTTCCTTCGTAGATAATTCCTTAGAATTAAAAATATTCTTAAACGAAGAGATCGGCAGGCTTAAGGTAAAACTCTACGAAGCCAAAAAGGTTGATGAGATTCGAGGCGACGACGCAATGCTTGCAAAAACTGACAAGATCGCAGATCGATTAAGCGAGTACATCAATGAGCCGGTAAGCGAAAAGGTCATACTAACAGTTTTAAAAACTCAACAACTTGTAAAGGAAATCTACGAAGATGGCAGTAGTAGTTAATATAGTTCCGATCCCAGAGCCGATTAAAATAAAAGTCGGTGATGCTGCAATAAAGCCCACACCATCAATTCGGCTGGAGCTTAATATTCGCAAGAGCCTTAGTGGCGATCTGATGATATTCGATCATGCAGATATTGACATTGTTTTGTCCGGAAAAAACAACAAGATTACAGCCTTCCCAAAAGAAACCATGAACGATTTAGTATATGGGGCTCAGAATAGACTATTTGCTTTTCTTCGCAAGAAAGGAATTGTGTTGGCGGAATCAGTTCAAGGCGGCTCTTTTTATGGCGCAATTGAGGGCGTCTTGGAAGCCCCCTATGATGATAAAATAAATGCAGCTAAAATGGCATTGATAAATATTAGTAAGTTTATTGATGAAGAGCGTCCTTATTTCGAAAGCGTAGAGGCTCAAATCGCAGGCTTCGACGATGAAGTGACAGAGCCTGATAAGACAGACTCCACGGAGCTTGGCGAAGTGCCCCAGAAGGACAGGCAAGGCTCAATTCGCCCGGGCTTTGTTAGAGACCCATATTCGTTCTCTTATATGTATACAGTTTAAGGAGCACCCTCGTGTCCGAAATGAAAATGATAATGGAGAACTGGGGCAAGTTTATTATTAACGAACAAGAGCAAACCATTGGCCAAAAGGCCGTCGCCGGCCTAAGCAAAGTTAGTTCTGTTATAGCCACTGGTTTTGGGAAAATGGACAATTATCTACAAAAAGATTACTGTGAAAAAAAGTTTCCATTACATCTAAAGGGGCAAGGAGACATCCAGACATGGGGCGATCTGTCTGCATTATTAAAGTGTGGAATTGAATATAAGGATAAAAAGAAAGTTTTATCGACTCTCGCCTCATTCATACCAGGCGTATCAGCAGCGATGGAAGTTATACAACAATCAAGCGATATAAGTCAATTTATTTTGGATATGTATCAAATCGAAGACGACGAAAGGCCAGAAGGAAATTTAGGCAAACTAGACATGGATGACGACGTAGCTGATATTATTGATGATAGAATTGAGAAAGCATTTCTTCAATTTTTAGTAAAAGACCTCACTGCCACAAAAAATTTAGAACAAGACATTGATCCAAATTGGGATATAACTACTGCGTTAAAGACTCATTTAGAGAAAGAAAAGAACAGCCGGACGATAACTGGCTTCGAGAAGAAATAATAATGGAATTAATAACCTTTATATTATGTGCCTACGGGCTCACACAAATCATAGTTTATGGCACGGTCTTTGATCGCATAAGGCCGAAGAAAGGGAAGTTGGGAAAACTATTCAAATGCCCAATGTGCATGGGATTTCATGTTGGGTGGTTTTTAATGCTACTTTCTCCGTTAACAGAACTATTTAGTTTTGACGTTTCTGTAGTCAATTTCTTCCTATTGGGTTGGCTGTCTTCAGGAACATCATATGTATTGAACATGATTTTTGGAGACAACGGAGTTAAACATGAACACAAACATTTGGACAGCAAAGTGGATGCTGCAGCCAGTAAGACATTGTTGCAAGGGTAGTTAGCTATGGGTAAAGTGCTATTACGTGAATATTACGAGCTTTGCGAGGGCGGCGTCTGCCAAGACCTCCTGACTGAAGATGAAAAAAGATTTGTAACCAATGGCGGCATGATTTTATCAGGCGTTATGCAAAAATCAGACACTGTTAATGGCAATGGTAGGGTTTACCCACACAAAGTTCTTATGAAGGAAGTGGAAAACTATCAGAAGCTTGTAAAAGAAAGAAGAGCCTTGGGAGAATTAGACCACCCAGAAGATTCAGTGATCAACCTCAAGAACGCATCGCACCTTGTCACAGAAATTTGGTGGAATGGTAAAGATGTGATGGGCAAAGTCAAAGTGCTCGACACGCCATCAGGCAAGGTGCTACAAGAACTAGTAAAATCTGGCGTTAGCCTAGGCATCTCGTCGCGAGGCATGGGCTCCGTTAGTGAAAATCAGGATCGCACCATCGTCGAAGATGATTTCCAGCTTATCTGCTTTGATTTCGTTTCGGAGCCTTCCACCCCCGGGGCTTTTATGATGAAAGAAGCAAAAGAATACAATAATCAAGTTTTTACTAAAGCAGATAGAATAAACAGATTATTAAACGAGGTATTAGAAAATGAACAATTGGTCTAGTTTTGAAAATGATAAACTAATAATGGAAGCGTGGCGGCGGCATCTTAATGAAGACATTGAGATACAGCGCCTCACAGAAGATTTAGATAGAGAACTGGAAAAACTAGATGAGCTTTTTGGTTTCGGCAAATCAAGAGAAGATAAGTGGAAAGCAATCGCTGCAGGCGAAGACGAAGAAGAGCCGGAAGCCGGCGAAGAAGGCGAGAAGGAAGAGAAGCGCGGCTTTTTTGGAAAGATGGCCGACTACGCCAAAGGTGTTAAGGACATTTCCGGCTTCTTTGGAAAAGGCGCTGGTACATTGTTGGCCGGCGAAGAAACGTTTGATATTAAAAAGAGAAACCAACTAAAAGATAATGCCAAAGCAGAAATTGAAAAGTGGCTTACTAACTTAAACTATCCTCCTCTTAAGGTAATATATGAAAAATTAACATCTGTTCAGTTCCCCAATAACGATAAAGCCGATTTCGGCAATCAAGTCAAATTAGTACAAACAGCTTACGACACAGTGGTATCCGAACACAAAGCCAAAAAAATCCCCACCGAGCAGGCCAATTTAATTATTGCCGTGATGCGTGGCATGGTCATTTATTTCCAGGACTTTGCGATTGCAGACCGGTACATGTACGTTAATGAGCAAGAAGAGGGTGAAGATGAAGAAGGAACAGAGGAAGAGGAAGAGACTATGGGCGCAAAGGAAGGCGCCGTTGCAAAAAATGTTGCGTCTGCATACAGCGCCAAACTTCCCCTCGGTCTCGCTGCAGGAGGTGCCGCGGCCCTCGGCGCGGGCTTTGCCGCCGACAGCCAGTGGTTTCAAGGCTTCTTACTCTCTCTCAGAGACATGAAAGAAACCATTGAAACCGTAGATATTACAAAACATGCAACCGAAACGTTGGATCTGGGCGAAGTTAAGCCCGGTGAAGGTGTGATTAAGGTTATCAGAAGACTGGTGCCCGGTAAAGAGAACTTCGCAAGAGGGGCAGCTGGTTCAGATCTTGGATTCTTAAGTGATCCTAAACACAAAGCAGTTTACAGTCTGCTTAAAGCCGCCATGGGTGCTGAGCCCGGCACAGACGTTGGGGCATTTGAGACATTAGTAAACTCGGATGGCAACGCATTTACCACTTTTGTTTCGGGCCCCATGTCGGGCCGCGGCGGCACCATGTTCGCCATCAATAAAGGCAAATTCCAGGGACAGTTTAACAAGCTAATGACAAAACAAATCGAGCGTGTTAAAAAGCAGCCAGCTAAAACTATTAAGAACTGGTTTATTAAATCAGCCGGCATATATCTTGGTCCTGTTTTGAAAGCACTTGGCCTCGGAGCAATTGTGGCCGCCGGCGTCTCCGCCGCCATGCGCTTCAAGGGCAAACGCTCATCTCGTATGGCTCAGCTTACAAGTCTTGTCGATTCAATGCTTGATGTGAAGGACGCCGATGAAGAAGATACAAGCGACGAACCAACAGAAAAGGGCGATAGCCCAACCCCAGCCGACCTTGACGGTGATGGCACTCCAGATGCGGAACAAGGACCGGCAGGTTCTTCATCTGCAAGAGCCAAACAAGAATGGGAGAGCACCGGAGAAATTAAGACTGTTAATGGCAACAACATGGCTACCAGAGAAAGTGATCACTTTGTTCCGCAGAGCGATGGCAAAGCGCTCAAGCCCGACGCCCTAGCCTTTGCTAAGGCCCAGCTAGAGTGGGTAAAAAAACGAGCAGCAGAACTGGCTGCTATGACTAAAGATCCAAATGCTCCCGCGCGCAAAAGAAAAAATGCTGAAAGGTCAATTGGTACTCTTAGCGCAATAGCCAAACAATTAGCTGGCTACATTAAATCGACAGAACAGACGACAGGGCCCGGTGGCGTTCCCCCTGCCCCCGGCGCGCCAGAACCAGCCCGGGCCACAACCCCAGCCGCCGGCGAGCCAGCCGCGACAGCTGCAGCGGGGGCAGAATGGGATCCAAAATGGGGCCCCCAACCGACCAAAAAAGCCGGTGAGAGCGACGAAGATTATGCCGCCCGTTTGAAGAGAGCAGCCTGGGCAGCAAAATCAAGACTATCAGAATTAAAGAGATGGCAACAAATAGCAGGGATCCTTAAAGGGTGATCAATGAACAAATCAGATCTGAAAAAACTAATCAAGCCCCTTATCAAAGAATGCATCCATGAAGTCCTTCTAGAAGAGGGGCTGCTGTCCAGCGTTGTGTCTGAAGTTGCCAAAGGGTTGCAGCAAAATGTTTTAGTTGAAAGCAAAGTAGAGGCGCCTCAAAAACAAGAGGCGCCCCTATTTAATGATGACTTGCAAATGAAGCGCAAGAACGCTGAGGCCAATTTGAAATTAAAAGAGCATCGCCAGAAACTTTTAGAATCTATTAATAAAGATGCATATAATGGCGTTGATTTATTTGAAGGAACGGCCCCCTTAAGAAGCACCGGAAAGCCCGGAGCAGCGGAGAGTCCTAATGTATTAGGGGAAGACCCGAGCGATGCTGGTGTGGATATCAGTTCCATAGTTGGGAATGCGTCCAAAGTTTGGCAGGCGATTAAATAATATAGGAAGCAATATGGGTATTAATGTGGCCGTAAAGGCAAAAGAGTGTCGCGGAAATCACGAAAAAATGATTCGTAGATTTGTTAAAAAATGCAAAAAAGAGCGAATTATAGAAAAGTATAAAGACCGCCAACGATATAAAAAACCTTCTGATGCTAAAAGACAAAAACGCCAGCGCGCAGCCAGAGAAAGAAAAAGGGAAGAACTTAAGAAAAAGAGGCTATTAGAAAAGCGTCAGAAGAAGTAGTTAAGCACTATTTATTACAAATAATATAATTTTTGGAGGTTATTATGGCAAATAGGAATTGGTCAAGTCCATCATGGAAAATGGAAGTTGGCTTAAATCATGCTCCGGCATATGAAGTGAGTGGCCGGCCCTACGCGTCGGGAGGAATTGACGCAGTTGACTTCCAATGTGTAGTCAACTTTCCATATGTTACAAGATGGGTAGAGGTTATTAACGACGGCTCCTCTTCTTTGAAAGTGGGCTTTGGTCCCCATGCGTTTGATAACAATGTTAACAACTATTTTACAGTTCCAAGCGCTTCATCTAGTGGAAGACTTGAGATGAAAATTAACAGGCTGTATCTTAGCGGTGGTAGCCACCCGCCAAAAGGACATTTTCATGTTCTCGGAAGCCAAGGGGAATTAGGTGCATCAGTCGTGGCCGGCCTTACAAGCATCGCCCCAGATAAGGTCAATATGGCATCTGGATCAGCCACTAATGTATTGGG
>Ga0098033_1001273_pt1 | contig 10495 bp, 13 predicted proteins | sample 1_EtaG_FD_75049 | JGI IMG/M metagenome (GOLD analysis project Ga0098033, IMG submission 75049) | Marine viral communities from the Subarctic Pacific Ocean - 1_ETSP_OMZ_AT15124 metaG | ecosystem: Environmental > Aquatic > Marine > Oceanic | place: Pacific Ocean | collected 2015-01-07
ATATTGAATATTTCAACATTAATAATAATCAGAAAACTTTGAACTGATGGATAAAGAGGGTTATAAGCAGTTGCTTATTTCACTAAAAAAATGTGAGTTAAATTACCATGCTCATGTTAGGGAATTTGGTAAATTAGGTAAACCTGAAATTAGTTTTTGGGCAGAAGCTTTAAATGATTTTACAGCTGATAGGATAAAAAAATCATTTGATAGTCATATTAATGACAGTTCATTTTTTCCAACGGTTAAGGATATCCGTGAAGGTACTCTGACAAATCCAAAACGAATGCCTTGTGAGGATCATAAATATTTATCTAAGCTTGAGGATGAAAAAAGACTATTACCTCAACCAGATAGAAAACCAGTTGGTATGCCTGATGAGATGAAAGTTTTATTGAAATTATATAGAGCTGCTGAACAAAAACAAACATTAAAGGAATTTCGTGCTGAACTTAAGACTACCGTTTCCGATTAGTGCTAATAATTATTGGCAAGTTGTTAATAAAAGGCTAATCAAAACAAAACAAGCCAGAGCATTTATAGGTGAGGTTGTTTACCGTTGGATGGATTATAAAACAAAAGGTAATAAATCTTTTGGTAAAGATGATAATCTTGCTTTATCTGTTGCAGTATTTTATCCAATAAAAAAAGGTCCTGATGCTGATTTGGATAATCTCTGTAAAGTATTAATAGATGCAATGGAAACTGCTCAAATATTTCCTAACGATAAACAATTCCGTCACATACAATTAACTCGTTGTCATAACCCACATAAGGAAGGTTTTGTTTTGGTAAATATTAAAAAATGCAATAATAGTTTTACAGAATGTAATTATAATTTTATCATAAAAGGTATACATAAATGAAAACAAATATAATAAAAAAATGCACAACTTGTAATAAAGAATTAGGTAGGAATAAAAAACGGTTTTGTGGTGATTTATGTTATATTAAATATAAGAAAGAACGAGATAAAAAACGATATGATTTATTTAGAGCTAATTTTCCAGAAATGGCATGCAGTATTTGTGGGGATATATTTAAACCAATCCGTAAAAATAATACTGCTTGTTCTAGAGTGTGTAGTTCAATGCAAGCAAAAAATAGACAACAAATAAAAAGAGTTAAAAAAAGAAAATTACCTAAAGTGGGCCCTCTTGAGAAGAAACCACTTGTAATTACTCAAGATTTTTCAAAATTTAAACGTGTAAACACTGCTGAATTTAATCCATCTGATAACACAAAATCTGCGGTTGAAGAATATCTTAAAAAAGGTAATACTATCCTTAAATTACCTGACGAACCTCGTCCCAAAATACCCAGTGTAAATATTGTAAATGGCCACTCAATAGAAGCTGTGATGGGATTTGGTCTTGAATTTGAATATGATCCAAACATGCGGTGCTTTAATTATAATTTCACTGCTAAAAATTTACGAGCTGATGACTATTGAATTATTCTTACTAATATATTTGTTTGGTATTATTTGTGGAGTCACCGCCATTTGGGTAATTATATTATATTATGTATATCCAGATGGTACTTTTATTATTAAATATAATGGAGAGTCAAATGAAAGAATTTAATACGAAAAAACTTAAGAAAATTAAACCTTTAGGAAGTACAACACCCTGGGCTTGGGCTATAGAAACTACCTTTGGTTGTAATTTAAAATGCTGGCACTGTTCTTGTAGAATAATGGAAAATCATACTAATCCAGAAAAACGGGGGCAATATAATTTTATGACTTTAAATACATGGACTAATCTCTTTGAAATTATAAATAAAATAGCACCAACAACTAGAATTGACCTTTGTTTAGCTGGTGAACCAACACTGCATCCAGATTTAGTGAAATTTATGAATGTAGCTAGAGAGATTAGTCCTTTATCACAAATCCAAATAACAACAAATGGTACTCAGATATTTAAAGGTAAATATTCATATAAAGAATTGTTGGAAGCTGGAGCAAATATTATTTATACAGATATGTATAGTTCTAAAAGGAAATTAATAAAACTTGCCGAAGATTCTGGATATTATTGGTATGAATATTATAATAAACCTGAAAATGCATTGAGTCCCTGGACATATCATAATCCAGATATAAAAATGATTATTTTACAGGAAAATCCGTCGAATTGGCCAGCATCAAGACGTAGAGCTGGATTAATTGGAACGTGGTACAATCACATGGATTGGGAGGTTGCTGCCAAATTTGGAATAACACCAGTTGTGGAAGCACCACATAGAAGATGCAACCAACCATACATATATGTACCTGTAGATTATAAAGGTGAATATCTTTTATGCTGTCAAGATAATTGGCATGAATCTGGTGGTTTATTTGGTAATGTAAATGAAAATGGTGTGGAAGGATTTAAGGATTATTGGTATGGTGAAAAGATGCAAACTATACGTAATAGATTAAAGGCAAAAAATAGGAGAGATACTTCATTTTGTTCGAAATGTAACATTACATTCTCTCGTTGTGATTATAAATATTGGAAAAATGAAGAAGGCGAAGCGATATTAAAAAATTATTATAGTAATTCCGAATGGAAAACGTTAAAGGATTTATCTGGAACACCAGAAATTAATGCTAAATCATATTAATAAAAAAATACAATGGGATACAGGAGTGGAAGACCTAAACAGGTAGTGGAACAAGCCTCATTCGAAGACTATACTAATCGTGTTCTAGGAGAAAATACAGAAGGATGGGAGAAAGAATGGGAATCACACTGGCAAGATATGCCTGAATACAAACAAGAAGATTTATCTCCATATCGTATGGTTTATATTTTCTTTAAAAATGAGGAAGATGTAAAGGATTTTGAACAGAAAATAAGTCAGAAAATACATCCATTAAAGAAATCATATTGGCATCCTGAAGCAGAAATACGTCATGCATCTTACAAGCTTTGGGTTGATGAACATGAATATGATAATGAATTCACTGAGTTTGGTGAGGAAATGCAAAACTACGAGGAGTAATATTATCAACACTTGTTTAAAATATTGAGTTAATATTTATATGAACCCTAAATATCCAGTTTATGTCATCAGTAAAGGTAGATTTGAGTCCAGGTTAACAAGTAAAGCTTTGGATCGTATGAAAGTTCCATATCACATTGTGATAGAGCCTCAGGAGTATGATGATTATGCTAAATACATTGATGAAGATAAAATATATACTCTACCTTTCAGCAATCTAGGTCAAGGTGGTATCCCTGCCCGGAATTGGGTCTGGGAACATTCCATCTCAATTGGTGCTGAACGACACTGGATAATGGATGATAATATACGGAACTTCTGCCGTAGAAATAATAACATGAAAATAAATGTATCGTCTGGTACTATACTTAAAGCAGCAGAGGATTTTACTGATCGTTATGAAAATGTGGCCCTATCTGGACTACAATATCGCTTTTTTATACCAGATATATCGTGTAGACCAGCCATAGCTTTTAACACCCGGATATACTCGTGTATCCTTATTAAAAATGATATTCCATATCGTTGGCGAGGTCGTTATAATGAGGACACTGATTTATCTATCCGTGCTTTGAAGGATGGATGGTGTACTATATTATTCTATGCTTTTCTCCAAGAAAAACAGGCTACCATGATGATGAAAGGTGGTAATACTGATGAGCTTTATGTGGATGATGGTAGATTACAAATGGCTCAATCACTTAAAGATCAACATCCAGATATTACCACAATAAAACAAAGATGGGGCAGATGGCAACACGTTGTAAATTACAGAGGCTTTAGGTACAATAAACTCATTAAAAAACCTGGACTTATCATCCCAAGAGGTGTGAATGAGTATGGGTTAAAACTTAAAACAATCAAGGGGCATTCCCAGGAGGTAGACTCGGGCTATATGCAAAGTAGTACTCCAGAATACACGGAATGCCCTCTTACAATGGAGTAAAATGGCTGGAACACCAATAAGACGAGCAAAAAGAGCACGGGAATACAGAATGTTTGATGACCCTGAATTTTGGGAAAAGATCTTTGATGGTTATTCAGAGTTTGGTAGTCTGCCTAAAATGGCAAGAGAGCTTGATATACCTTACAAGAGATTATATTACCAAATATCATCTAATGATGACCTCAATTCACGGTACATGGAGGCTAAAAAGGCTTATGCAGAAATGACAGTGAGCCAAATTCAAGACATAACGGATAAGTTAGAACGTGGGCATATTGATCCAGCATCAGCCAAGACTATTATCAGTGCTAAACAATGGGTTGCTAGTAAATATTCTCCTATTCAATACGGAGAGAGACAAACAATTGACATGCAAGTCAGTGATGCAACTCAACTTCACCTTGAAGCATTAAGACAACAAATGAGATTGACCAAAGATATTACACCCAAAAAGAAACAAATAACACAAAAGGAATAAGTGCTTAGGCTTCACATGACATTGAATATGTTGGATTGCCTGGATGATATTCTAGACCTTGTACAGGATCTTCCCCCGAACAATTTACGAGGCATTGATACAAAACAGATTATAATGTTAATGGAAGTGGTTCAAGATAAAAAGAGAGATGTTGACAGACAACTTATTGCACAACAACGACAGTTTGAGGAAATAGGGCTATAACTATATATATATATATACTATAACTATATTAAACTATATCTAATTAAACTATAGGCACATCTTGTAATATAGGGACTATAAGGGATATATTATAGGGACTATAAAGGATATATTACAAGAGGTATATATTGAGAAAAAGGTATATATTAAATAATAACCAAGGCCAGAGGGTCCTGGATTAGTCATTCCCATGTGGGCATGGGACCAGAATTCAGATATTAAGGTAAAAAAGGTTAATAATATCAATAATAAGGCATAAAGTGTTCAAATATGTACTTACTGAACACATTGGGTATGGTTGGGCTGGTCTGAGTCTAGGCCTACTGTTGCTTATATATTTGCTGTTCTTTGCCCCCCGGGGTCGCCCCCACCGGGGGTGCAAATTGCATAAGGCAACACATACCCAAGATACTAACTAAAAAATTTTTGCAAAAAACGAACTTAATTTTTCAATTATGGGCAAGGGTATTCTTAACCGTGGAGCTCAAATTCACAGGGATAAAAAAAGGTACAACAGGAAAACAATGAAACCAATCAAGAGCATCTCTAAAACGGTGTTAGATGAAAGAAAAAAGGATATGGGTAAGGATATATCGAGACACCCTAGAATTGGGGATAAGGTATATTTTGAGGTGGAAGATGAATTGCACGAGGGAAAGATGAGATTGGTCCACGCTAAGATTTTGAGGGAATATCCAAAACACAGGGGTAATTGTTGTACTTATTTAGCTTATGATTGTGTTGATTTGGATATTGAGAATACTTTTTATACTATACCATATGAAAAAGAATTTATCAAAGTCGATCCTGGATGATCTGAAAAAGCAAATTGCTGAAACAGGTTCAGGGTTAGTTAAATGTGATACCAGGGAGCATACCGAAAAAATGTTCCATTGGTTGGAAGGTAAATTACCTGATAATTTTGGAGTATGGATTATAGATGCTCCAGGGAGGGAAAATGAAATCAATGTATATCAAATCATTGGAAGTGGTTTTGAGTCCAGCCGAGATATCAATTGGGGCAACAGTAGGACTTCAAAGGCAGTTAAAATGCCTGCATCGTTCAAAAAATGGAAAAAGCTTAGAGATTTATAAGGAATCTTGGGGTAATCCAGGTGCTAAAGGATTGTGGGGTAATTCTATTGAAGGAGCACTTGGTGAATTTGCATTGGCTAAGTATTTAGGTGTTTATCCAACTGGCATTTCAGGTTACGATTCGACGGACGTTGGAGAACATTATGAAGTAAGGACAAGACCTCACCCGGAAGATGAGTTGTTTTTGAAGAAAAGAGATAAAAAGGATAAATATTATGTGTTAGTTATTGGAGCATATGGTGTTTATGAGTTGAAAGGGTGGATATCTGCAATTGAAGTATTTTTACATGAAGAGTGGTACCACAATAATGATGGACGAACCTCGTCAAGTTACTGGGTTCCAGACGAGGCTTTGAATCATATTAATTCATTACCAAAGGATTTATGGTAGATACAGTAAGTAAACCAAATATTTTCACTGAATTCATCACAAAATACAAGGATGATCCAGTACAGTTTGTTAGAGATATTTTAGGTGAAGAACCAGATGAATGGCAAAAGAAAGTAATGGTTGAATCCATGAGTTCCAGACTACTTGCTGTTAAATCTGGTCATGGTGTTGGTAAATCCACTTGTGCTGCCTGGTTAATGATGCATCATATGTTATGTCATTATCCACAAAAAACTGTCTGCACAGCACCTACTGCTTCCCAACTATTTGATGCTTTATTTGCTGAATTAAAATCTCAACTTATCCGATTACCTCCTGCCTTGAATAAGTTATTTGAAGTATTTAGTGAAAGAATAGTATTAAAATCGGATCCATCTGGGTCGTTTATATCGTGTAGAACTGCACGTAAAGAAACACCAGAGGCACTTCAAGGTATCCATTCTGATAAAGTTTTATTAATTGTTGATGAAGCTAGTTCAGTTGATGATGCTATATTTTCGGCAGCAGGTGGTTCTTTATCTGGTAATGCAACTTTGTTATTGCTTGGGAATCCAACCCGTCCAGAAGGCTATTTTCATGATGCATTCACTAGGTTAATAGACAGATGGTGGACCCTCACTGTTAGTTGTGAGACATCACCACGGGTAAAAAAAGAATATATCGAGGAAATGGCCGAACGCTATGGTATTGATTCTAATACATATCGCATTCGTGTTCTAGGGGAATTTGCAGAATCGTCAGATGATACTATTATTTCTAATGAATTAGTTGAAAGTGCTGTTTCCAGAGATGTAGATCCAACTCAAGGTGATATTTCATGGGGCTTGGATGTAGCTAGGTATGGCTCTGATAAATCAGCATTATGTAAACGGAGAGGAAACACAGTTATGGAACCAATTAAATCATGGGCAAAACTTGATACAATGAAATTAATGGGTATAATAAATTCTGAATATCAGAAAGCACAAGATAAACAGAAAGCTCCTGTTGAAATATTGGTTGATGTTATTGGAGTTGGTGCTTCTATAGTTGACAGAGGTCACGAACTAGGACTTCCAGTAATTGGGATAAATACTGGAGAATCTGCTGCTCTATCTAACCAATATAAAAATTTAAGAGCTGAATTATGGCATAAAGCTAAAGAATGGTTTGAACAACGCCACTGCCGTATTCCAAGGGATGAACGGTTAATGTTTGAACTATGTTCCCCTAGATATTCTTTTGAATCATCTGGAAAAATTCGGATGGAAACAAAGGATGAAATGAAAAAACGCATAGGCCACCGTGGTTCTCCAGATTATGCCGATGCTTTTGTATTAACTTTTGCTGGTAATGCTGCAACACATGCTGGATTAACAGGTGGCTGGCAAAAACCTCTTATGCGTAATATTCCTGGTATTGTATAACAATAGCCTTAGGTTGTTGTTTAAATTATGATACCATAAGGGAATATATGTCTCTAAAAAAACTCCCGTCAAAGAAAAAATGTGAATACTGCCATAAACTTTATCAACCAGATAAAGTCCAATATGCTAAACAAAAATATTGTAGTAAAAAATGCAAATGGGCAGTCAAAGATATCCGGGATAAAGAATTAAATAAATTTAAAGGTGGTTATAACAGAGAGGTATATATCCGGCTTTGGGTTAAAGCAATGGGTTTGGACTCAGTTATTGCTTACTGTCATTATTGCAATATAGAACTTTTACCAGATCATTTCCATATTGATCATAAAATACCAAGAGGTAAATTAACAATGACTCAATCCAAAAATATAAAGTACTTAGTTGTTAGTTGTTTAAACTGCAATAAGGAAAAATCAGATACCGATTATGATACTTTTATAAAAAGGGAAAATGGCAGAGATTAGTGATTACCCCGAAACCGATGAAATAGAAGAAATAACACCTGACGAGGAAATGTCTGAGGAAGAAATTGGATCATATATAGGACATCTTCTTGATGATGCTATTTCATATTCTGATGATGAATTAGGCCAGGATCGAATAACCTCTGGTAAATATTATTCAGGGCATTTACCAGAACAAGATGATGAAGGCAGATCTGGGGTTGTCTCATACGATGTTCGTGATACCGTAAATCAGATACTACCTTCAATGATGCGGATATTTTTCGGTAGTAAACGGATAATGTCATTTGCTCCAAATGGTCCTGAAGATGTACAAATGGCAGAACAATGTTCGGAATATGTTAATAATTTACTGATAGAACAACAACCCGATTTTTTCAATACATTAATGTCAGTATTCCAGGATGCTTTAATTAGACGGACTGGGATAATTAAGTATTGGTGGGAAGAAGCTGAGAAAGTAACTGCCTCCAAATTCAGTGGTCTTGACGAACAACAAGCTCAAATGCTTGCAGGGGCCGAAGATGTTGAATCTGTGGAAATGGAGACAACCGAACAAACACTTGATGGAACCCCACTTTATAATGTTACTGTTAAGAAAAGAAGTAAAAAAGGTAAAATTAGAATTGAAGCACTCCCTCCTGAAGAATTTATTATTGACCGCAGAGCAAAAAGTGTTACAGAAGCAGATATAGTTGCTCATCGTTCCTATAAAACAATCTCCGAATTAACAAGTTTAGGTTATGACCCAGAAATACTTGAAGAACATGCTTCTATGGATGAATCATTTGGTACTAATGAGGAGTTTATTTCAAGACATTCTGAATCATCTGATCGTGGTCGGGCCCATATGGAGCCAGCCCAAAGAAAAGTTCTTTATTGCGAATCTTATATTAATCTTGATGTTGATCAAGATGGTATTTCAGAATTAAGAAGGATATGTACAATAGGTAATACACATAACGTGGTGGATAATTCACATTGTGATTATATTCCATTTGTCATGTTTTGTCCTGCCCCTGAACCTCATACTGCAATTGGAGCTTCAATCACCGATATTGTCGCAGATATTCAACGGATTAAATCAGCTATTTTAAGGAATGTAATGGATTCCCTTGTGATGGCAGTTAATCCTAGGATGTTAATTCAAGAAAATATGGTGAATATAAAAGATGTTTTGAATACAGAAGTTGGTTCTGTAATTAGAGCCAGAGCTCCCGGTGCAGTTCAACAGTTGGATATGCCTTTCGTTGGTCAGCAAGCTTTACCAATTCTTGGTATGCTTGACGAAATTAAATCAACTAGGACAGGTATTACCAAAGCTTCTCAAGGTCTTGATTCAGAGAATTTACAATCTGCAACTAGACTTGCTGTTGATTCAACAGTTAAAGCATCTCAAGCTCATATCGAATTAATTGCACGGATATTTGCTGAATCTGGTATGAAACCTCTTTATAAAGGTATATTACAGTTGATTCATAAACATCAAGACAGAGAAACAATGACTAGGTTAAGGAATGAATGGGTTCCAATAGATCCTAGGTATTGGGATGCTGATATGGATATTTTGGTTGATATTCCTCTTGGTGCTGCTAATGATGCAGAAAAGATGAACTTCCTGTCAACTGTGGCCCAAAAACAGGAAACCCTACTACAACAGTTTGGGTTGGAAAATCCTATTGTTAATTTGGGCCAATATCATACGACTCTCTCCCGTATGGTGGAGTTGGCAGGATTCAAAGATCCTAATGCATTCTTTACTGATCCAACTCAATATCAAGCTCCTCCACAGGAACCACCTCAACCAACCCCTGAAGAACAATATATCCAAATTCAAGCTCAAAAAGCTCAAGCAGATGCCCAAAATGATATGGGTAAACTTGAACTTGACCGGGAAAAAATGATTCGTTTGGATGATAGAGAAAAGGATCGTATTGAATCACAGGCAGAACTTTCTATAATGGATATGCAAGCAAAATATAATACCCAGATGGATGGTTCTAAACTTAAAGCTATGATGGATCGAGATCGTGAAGAGATGAAACAGAATGCGGCCCTCCTTCAAGCTCAATTAGCACAACAACAGCAAGCCCCACCACAACAAACCCTACCTAATGCGTAAACGTCAAGGTTTAAAAAAGCGCCCTAAAAATATCCGAAAAGCGGAATGGGATTCTTTACCAAATCATTTAAAGGATAAAATATTATCTCAAACAGCAATGAATGAAGCTAAATCATTGCATTCTTTTGGTAATCCTGCCAATTTTATGAAGGGTATTGTTGCAGCCGAAGGTGGGTTTCCAATGGATATTGCATCCCTTTTAGCTCCTGGTGGAGGTATGTCTCAGGCACAACGATGGGCCAAAATGAGACCTGGTGGTCATCCTGGTTATAAGGAACAGGAATTTATTCCAGAATATAAAGGAACAACACTAGACCTTTATTCCAAAATGGGTGGTGATCCAGGTGCAGGAGCCGGATTGGTTGGAGAACTTATGGCCCCTGGTGCTATAA
>Ga0098033_1001274_pt1 | contig 10494 bp, 18 predicted proteins | sample 1_EtaG_FD_75049 | JGI IMG/M metagenome (GOLD analysis project Ga0098033, IMG submission 75049) | Marine viral communities from the Subarctic Pacific Ocean - 1_ETSP_OMZ_AT15124 metaG | ecosystem: Environmental > Aquatic > Marine > Oceanic | place: Pacific Ocean | collected 2015-01-07
GAAAGATCGTAGGCACGGCGAGATGCTGTCCATAATTTTGCTTTTACTCCTGGTGGACAATGATAGTGAACGTAAATTGATTTGGGATTCGATTATTTTCCACGACAAAGTTCTTGAGCGTAGGTTACGATCATTGTGCGGTATTGAAGACTCTGCTCTTTCTGCGGAAGAACTTGAAAATATATGGGAATTGGAATAACAACTTGTTGCATTAAGTTACAGCCTTCTATTTATTATAGAAGAAAAGCGAGTGGTTTTGGCTTCCTATTATACGCCCAGGAGCGGTGTGAAGCCCCGGTCGGACGTAAGTCCTTGTCCCATAAAGACTTACGCGAAATTACGTAATCCTCAAAATAATCGTCCCGATTTCCCGGTTTACGCTTGCCCGATGTGGAAAAGTATGGTAAAATGCTTACCCTGAACCGACTCTACACCCCTTTGGATAAGATAGGTTCCTAATTTTTCTCATAACAACAAGTTGTACCATGAAATTCGTAATTGACGAAACAAAGGATAAAATGATTCACTCTCTAATTAAGGGTGGAAAGAATGTAATGCTCACAGGCGCAACAGGCGCAGGTAAAACTACCTACTGTTTTGAAGTAGCATCTAATTTAGGCATGAACTGTGAAGTAGTAAACTGTGGTTCTACCCAAGATGCTCGTACATCTCTACTGGGCTTCTTCCAACTTAAAGATGGTAATACTGAATTTACCCCATCTAACTTTATCAAAGCTATTCAAACAAAAAATACTTTGATTGTGTTAGATGAGTTGTCTCGCGCATCGGATGATGCTTTTAATATCTTGTTTCCTATCTTAGATCATCGTCGTGAAATCTCTATTGAGGAAGAAAACGGAGATTCCCGTAAGGTGAAAGTTGCGGAGGGTGTTCGCTTTATTGCAACTGCAAACATTGGTTTGGAATACTCCTCCACTCGCACATTAGATCGTGCGTTGCAAGACCGTTTTATGACCTTTAATCTTCCTTACATTACAGGAGAGCAGATGGTTGAATTCATTGGTCAGAGCCATGAACTCACTAAAGACGATTCCATGATGGTTAATACCCTATCTCAAGTTTACGATTACTCGCACAGCTTGTTTGGTAAAGGTAAGATTGGTACTCGCATCTCTACTCGTTCAATAATTGATACGGTGTCGTTGGTTAAAGATGGTTTCTCGGTAAGAGATATTCTCGATCACGCGATCTTGTCTCAGTACGAACAAGATTCTAGCACCATCGTAAATGATGCTAACATATTGCGTGAATTCGCAGATAGCATTGGTGTTTACGCGAAGAAGACGGTTTCTAAGGGCAAGGGCTAATAAATGGACAATTCCGTAGAAGTAGAAATAAAGCCTGTAAAGGCTGATGCGGAATTGATGTCTGCATGGTTAGGGAGTATGGAAGAAATTTCTATAAGCCCTAAGTTATTGTTCGACCTACAAACCCTTTTGCGTCATTACGCAGACTTCCTTGTTCCAAACAAAGATTTGTCTGTGGACTATAAGTACGAGGGAACTCCCTGTGCATCAGTAGATAAAAATCAAATTTTTATTCCACTTGAGATGTTACAGGAAGGGCGCGTAGACGAAACGATTGCCGCTGTTATACATGAGTTGCACCACTTAAAGTTTTCTGATAATGAGAGAGCTACTTGTGCGGCTATTTTGCCATACTTCCAACGCATTCTTGATACGGTAGAAATTAACTTCTACGGGGAAAGGATATCAATTTGGAAGGCACTAAAGTCTCATGGGGAAATTGACACAGAGGATATTATTGATAGAGATTTAAGACACGCTTACAGCAATTTTATCTATCAATACTTTGGTGATTTGTTCTTACTGTTAAATGCCATTGAAGATGTTAGGATTGATGAACTGCAACCTGAGAATTTGAAGAAGTATAGATTCAAACAAGAGAACATTGCTTTCGCTAAGTTTGAGGAGTTGTATAAGAAGGGAGAGTTAGATAAGAAATCATTGTTTGGTTCTTTTATTGATGCTTTATTCCATCTTAAAGGTAAAGGTCATTCAAATCTGATCGAGGAGAGCAATGTTACTAAAGAGCGTATCCTTGCTGTCGATAAACCACAACAGTATTACCCTCCTGTGTTTAATGCTTTCGCAAAAGTGCTACAGGATCACGCGGGTTCTTTATGGAAAGAATTTGAAACACAAGAATCAATGGATGATAGTGCTATTACTGATTTCCTCGTTAGCGATTGTGCTGATAAAGAAGGTGATGCATCATCAGTTGAGGGCGATGAGGATCTTGGGTTAAACCCCAAGAAGGCTTCCGACTGCCCAGAACTTGATGGCGAAATAGCTCAAACTGTGCGAAACATCTTTGGGGAGAGCGACATTCAAGATTTTCTAAATGCAATGGAGGGTAATCCCGAAGGAAAATCATCCGAACCACATAACATTATTCTTAATCCCCAACAATGGGCTGAGATACAAGCGTTCAAAGCTCTTAGACACATTCCATGCCGAGAAGTTGTGGAGGCACTTCCACAAGGCGTAAACTACGACACTCTAATTTTAGACTGCTATGCTTAAATTAACTACACCTAAATCATTCCTACGTTTTGCTAAAAACATGACTGTAGGAGAACTAAAAAATGTTACCCCCAAAGACCTACAGGATTACAATGCTGAGTTTTTGACAGTCATTAAGCTTGACTACAGAGAGGATTTTGCTACTGTTAAGGAAACTAACGAAAAAATGACGGTATTTGCCATTGAAATCTATGGAGAGCAAAGCAAGCAACATAAGTATTTGCACCGTAATTTTAATAAAGGAGAAAGCGTTGTGGATACCCACTATGCTCAATTTCCTAGTCCGACTGTGCTTGAAGGGTGGGTGGAGCATTCAAAATCTGGTTTTTACGAAGATTACTGCGTTCCATCACAGAGTTACGCCAAAAAGGAGGATGTATAAATGTCTAACGAAACAGACACATTAAGTTTTGATAAGGATGTATTGTTCTCTACCACTCCCTCTTACGCGGTTATGGGATACCGTGATGAACTGTTTAATAAGTTTGCTCGGAATATGACATCTTTGTTGGAATCACAAAAGCCTAAAAGGTATACCAGTAATCGTGGACTCCTAGATCCTCGTAAACTATATCGTCATCAAATGGACGATAATGTGTTTTACAAAAAGACTAGCACTCCCAACTCTGATACTACTTTCGTATTCTTAGTCGATGCTAGTGGAAGTATGAGTGCGGGTACTGATGTTTCCTATAAGGAATCTGTATTATCTCGGCTTGATGTTTGTGGGGCAATCTGTTCTGCTTTTGCCAAAGCAAATAAAGTTGTTTTAGGTAATAGAATCAAGATGGAAGTTTTTACTAAGACAGAAGCGGGATCGTGCTTTAATAGTTTTGTTAAAGGTCATGTTCCTATTTTATCGAGAGTATTTTCTAATGTAAAGAATGATGTTGATTGGGATAAACTTTGCTCCTTAGAGACAACTGCTCCCTTGAGGAGAGGTGGAAGTCGTGCTGGAAGTTTTACGCCTGAATTTTTACTTCTTCCCACACTAATGGAATGGGCAAGAAAGAACTTAACTACCAAGAATATGGTTATCATTAACCTAACTGATGGAGAGGTTGTTCACCAATTTGTTCCTAAAGAATCTGTTGAGCAGTACGCTACTAGCAACAGCCCTAGGTACATAAAAACTTATCGAGCGCAAGATGAAGATACAAAATCACTTCGTATTAAGTATCTTCGCGGTGTCCCTAACATTACTTTATTCTTGAGTGGTTGGCATACGTCGGAGTGGCATCAGACGCGCATCAAAGATATGTACGGAACAAATGCTGTATGTGCATCTGACGAAACATTTGATGTAGAATTTTTTAAGACCCTTAACACTTTGTTAAATCAGTATGCGTAAAGTAACCATTCCAAACTACCGAATAATAGGAACCCCTCATGGGATGAGCGGTAGCGGCTCGACAATAGGTCATGTCATACAAACTAATTGTCTTAGGCGAAAAACGAACTACAGCCAGGGCAATAACTTTATGAATAAAGTTTGTGAAAGGCTACCAAAGGAAGATTGGATTAAGATTAGCCAGTCGATGCCTCCTGAATCGTCTATTGTAATTATCGACGATAAACGAAAGGAAATTGATAAGATTGGGAACCGCAGGTTGATTACAACAGGCTTGATTTACGAAGAGTTTTTGCAAACAAATCGAGGTAATCAGAACTATGAGTATGAGCGCAATAAGTTTCATGCACAAGATGATACAGGTAATGCTGACCAGTTAGGGGGAGAGCCAACTTCTCATTTACTGGATTTGCTATGGTATATGAATGAAGAAAAGATTGATGCTGTCGAAATACCAATTTCTCTTTCTCATAACAATGATCCACTCTACAATGATCCACTTTCTAGGGAAAAAGTACCCTTTCTTTCTGCTCGTTATGGCGATGCTATCCGTAGCCAAATAAATTCTATTAAAGAAAAAGTGCAGACTGATCTTTTGGAATACGGAGAGAGCTTTCTTAAATTTATGGAAGAGGAAGGTGGGGAAATACCTACGAAGGAGGAACAACTGCGTGATAAATTGAAAGAATGGTTAGCTAGTTGCACACCTACTAGGAAGCCAACCGCCACAAAACCGTTTGAATCTCTTTCGTTGTATGACCCGCAGATTGAGGTAATTAAAAAGTATGTAACACATCGGATCGAAACTCGTGGGATGACTTTGGAATGGAAAGAATTTTTAACCGCACACTTAGAGGAATGTGCCAATGGATTTATCAAGGAGAGAAACATTAAGCCCTCTGTGCTTGCATCTCATTTTAAGTTAGCCTTTCCAATGGAAGATAATTCTGACGATTTCTTGAACGGTTATAGTATTTCGGCGAAATACCCTCTAATTGCTACCTCAAAGTTTAAGCGTAATGCCGACTATATTCTGGATAACCGTAACTTTTATAAATCAGAAGTATTGAAACTTAGGCGATTGGCGCAGGGGGAAACTTTTGACGCTTAATAAGCTAACTTACGAGCAATGGGAATGGTTAGAGGAGAAGTACGGTAAACTACTGCACCATATAGCTTATCGTATTGGGCTTGACCCAATTACACACGACCATGAGGATAGTTACCAAGAGCTTTGTATTGCAATGATGGATACAGTAGTTATATTCGATAGAACTTCAACTTCTTCATTTGATGAGTATAAGGATACTCGTCATTTTGATAAGTATCTAAAAACTGTTTTATGGAATAGAAAGAATTGCATGGGTCAAAAGATTATTCGCCGCGCACCGTTGCGTAATCAAGTAAGCCTAGACGAGAAATTATTAAAAGATAAAGTCGTAAATCCTGTAGAATGTTTTACGCCTTTTGGTAATGAAGGTCTTGATGAGGATATGGTAAACCTCTTAAACAAAGTAGAGTTAGACTCTAAAAACATTAAGCCGAGTGGGGAATTTAACATTAGTCGTTTGTGCCGCCATCTAAGTAAAAGCAAGTCTGAGGTTAAGCACACTATTGATCGAATGAGACACATCTTAAAAAGTTACGATGAGTAGAATTATAGCCGTTTTTATTCCGATAGTGTGGTTGGGGGGATTGCTATTTTTAATGGGATCCTACTCTTACGATAACAAATTTGATTTGTTGTTTCTCACAACAATAATCTTTATACACACAATAGTGCTGGGCAATCTCCAGCTACAACAAAAAAATAAACACCATGACTGAACAAACTAAAATAATGACTGACGAGGATGCTCTTAACTACGCGATAAAAGCATTTGTAAAACACATACAAGATTTAGATGAACATTGTGATAACGACGAACAACGAGAAGAGTTGGCAGAGGCTATTAGTGTCCTCAGTAGTATGTTGGATACTTACTCAACTCTTTCATGCAATATAACTTTGGGAGGAGAAGAAGATGCCCAAGCCTGATTGGAGTACCGATAACAAAAAGGGGTGGCTTTCAGACCCACCCCCCTTCCCAGAGGATGTCAATGTGGTGGAATCTTTTTTAGTTTTCACCACTTATTCTAGTGGGAGTGTGTGGTGGGCAGGACATAAAACTTATAGCAGATTATGGTCTGCTTTACGATTCGGAATGAGTTTGGGAAGACACTCTCACCACCAAACCTATGTAAAAAACCTAAAAACCAATGAGATAGTGTGGAAATCATGGGAAGATGAAAACCCTTATATCGTATGAGTAGCATGAACACTAATTGTAACGAGTGTACCGAGTGTTTTACAGGATGTATATTCTGTGATGCCACAGGTATAAAAACTGACCATCACATTATTGTGAAAGACAAATACCCAGTAACAAAGGGACATTTACTCGTTGTCCCTAAACGACATTTACTTCATGTTTCAGAATATGAGGTTCAAGAATGGAATGATTTGCGAAACGCTATCAGCGAAGCAAAACAAATGTGTCCCTCTGTTACTGATTTCAATATTGGATTAAACGAGGGAACACACGCAGGACAAACAATAGAACATTTACATTGGCACATTATCCCACGCATAGAAAATGATGGTGGAAAGCCTTGTGGTGTTAGGAATGTTTTTCCTGATAAAGCAGACTACGGCGTAGGCGCACAAACTTACCAAACGCATTTTCGTAACGATAAATAGGAGAAAATAAATAACATGATTGATTACAGCACATTCCCACAAAGTATCAAAAATGGATACGAAAGAAGTGGAAAAAGAGAAGGAATAACAGGCGAACAGTATTATATAAAGAGGCAAAAAGAGAAAGCTGTCTATAAAAGAAGTTTGTTTGAGAATAAGAGTAGGAAGGAAATCCAGGAGTATCTTTCTGATATTTATGGACACCTTGTTGATATTGCTGATTACCTAGAGATTATCGACTCTCCTTACGCAAAGGAAGCGTTTAAGATAGAAGGTGATTTCTTAAATTTCAGTTGTCGATTTGAGGTTGTAGGAAGATCGGAAAAAGAGGTTGGTTGGGAGTGGGAAGAAATAGATTTTTGTGGTAGGAGGATAAAGAAATGAAACTAATAGGAATGATAATGTTGGCAACAATGATTGCACCCATTAAAGGTGTAGAGATCGAAACAGTAACAGGTGGAGTATTCTATGTTGAAGCATGGGATTGCCAAGCAGGGTTACTCGTAAAAGGAGTTAAGGAAAAGAAGGTTATGTTCAACATGGAACATATCCTCTATGCAGAAGAGAAAGGAAAGACTACTATTATCACCGTTGAAGATGGTAATGATACTAGACAGTTCTTAATCAAAATGAAGTTTGATGATGCCATGAAAGGTATTGTCTCAACATACCACAAAGGAGGAAACTAACTATGATTGATGAACTAAAAAAACTTAAAACGCTTGCGTGTATTATTTTTCTTATTTTTTCTTTAAGCTCTTGTACCGTTGTAGAGTGTGTATACGAGGAACGGTATTGGAAACTGCACACAATACATTTTGAGTTAGGGATGGATGTTCCTGGATGTTATTACTGCGAAGAATACAACAAAATACACCCTGTATATTGATGAAGATTAAGTGTCCAATATGTAGTGGTAAAGGTATCCAAGAGCAAACCGTAAGGGGTTACAGGCGATACAGATGTTGGTCATGCGAAGGGGAAAAGGTTATAGATCGTCCTCTTTCTAACAATAAAAAACAAATGAAAAAAAGACAGACAAAATTTAGGATTCTTTTCTCAAGCGACAGCAAGATAAAAGCAGAAAAATACTTTAGTAAGCTGAAGGATACACAAGAAGTAAGTATCCATCACCGTAAGTTTATCGGGAAACATAAATCTCGTTACTATGTTAGAAAGGTAATTCGACAAGGGAGTAAATCAAATGCCTAATCATTGCGGCAATAGCTTGACCGTCAGCGGTAAACTTTCCCACAGACAAGAGTTTGTGGATAAGAATAAAGGTTTCTCCTACGAAGACAAAAAGAAGGAAAAAGGTTACGCAGAACTTTCCTTTCACGCACAAGTCCCTGTCCCTAAGAAACATATTAACGGTAAAGGGGAGGGTTGGTATAGCTGGTGTAATAAGAATTGGGGAACCAAATGGGATTGCTGGGAAGCGTGTGTTTCCCACGACGATAACACCACCGAGTATTCATTTGATACTGCTTGGGGTTCTCCTGTTGACTGGGTAGAGAAGGTGTCTCGGAAGTTTCCCCACCTAAAATTTATGGTTACTTGGGCTGAAGAAGGAGGTTCTGGGGGCAAATATATGTATCAAGGAGGAGATTGTTTCTTCGCAACACAAATGACTCACGAAGAATGGAGAGAGCATATGGGGATTGAGGAGGACGAAGAATGAAAATTACTCCCATTGATGACCGATTGTGGAGAGCCTTACGCCATGTCGTAGGATTTGCTGAATCCAAAGTTATAACTGATGCAGACTACTGTTATCACGAGGGGATAGAAGATTCCCTTAAACTTGTGAATGAATTTACATCTTGTTTTCGCGCTGATGGAGAGGTGTCCCAACGAGGACGTATTCCCCAATCATGGAACAAGGAAACTATTTTTGAGGGTGAAGAAGGCTATCAACCCTTACCTACGGAACAAGCATCTGCCGATCAAAAAGATGCGAATGCCAAGAAACTCTTGGAGGAACTTACATGATTAAAATAAGTAATAAAGAATGGATTAAAGGCATCGGACTGGTTCTGATGTTTACTCTCGGTTGGATCGCATCTGATCTTATTGGAAACCTGGATTGCGCTGACTGCAAGACAGATAGACGAGTCGAACAACGAATGAACCGTATGCAGTCGGGTAGAAAACTGGAGATTCTTCCAAGGTTTGAGGAAGAGGAAGGTGTGTCCCGAAAATACCGTGGATCTGGTGCTAAAAGAGAAAAGCGCAATAACAGGGAGGAAAAGTAAGAATAAGAGCAGGGGGTAGATTAGTTTTTACCCCCACTATTCTTTAGATATAATACTATGAAGAAATACATCGTAACAAAGAAATGCTACGCCAATGAATTCGTAACGGTGGAAGCAAACTCAGAGAAAGAAGCTCTTGAAAAAGCTGAAACCAATAAAGGGAAACAACTGACTGGATACTTGGAATTTAGTTGTTACCAACCTAAAGAGACATGGGTCATCGAACGACTTACAACAGAAAACAAAAGGAGAGACATATAATGGGACTGTGCATACGAGATTACGAGGATTTGTCTATTGTTCTTCAAGAGCTAGAGAATAGACTACCCCAAAACAGTAAAGAAGGTTTCCTAGCTGATGATGAAGTCTATGAAGCTATTAAAAGACTAAGAGTTCATGTGGAACACTTAGATCCAGACTACAAAGAACCAGAGCCTAAAGCATGGATACAGGAGAACTAGAATGAACTACGACAAACAAATAGAGAATTTAATAAAGCGCGTAGAAGACTTGAGTAAAGAAATAGATTCTCTCAGAAATCAAATCAAAGATACAATCATAGAGAAGAACCTATATGATACATCTTCTACAACAGATAGTGGATATGTAGAATGGGATATGGATTATGGACAACAAGAATTTATACCCCCTCCCCCTCCCTTTAGCCCTTGGGGAAGCATAAGTCAAAGGTAGAATATTAGTTGGTTATTGGATAAATATAGGTACAAAAAAACCTCTTAATCAAGACACCCCCCTGGGGGAAGCATAAGTCAAGGTTAAGAGGTTTATTTTTTTTATTCTTTTTTCTTGTTGTTTTTTGTAGGATTAGGTGGATTCTTTTATTTTGTGGGTATTTTTTTGTTGTTGTATGAGGGGAAAAAAAGAGAACACAATAATAAATCCCCCCGATTTAGATGCCATTAGGTTAGTATACCACAGGTTAAGCTCTATTTAAGGGGTAGAAAATACAATTTTTTTTGATTTAGCTTTAGATAATGTTCTAAATGATCTAATTAACTACCATTTACCTCTGATGGGGTGTGCTATAAGTCAAGGTTTTATCCCTTTTACCAAAACCTGTTATTTTTTTTCTTATTTTTTTGCAACTAAATTGTATTGAGCTTGGACAAAACTGAGAGCTGTATTCAAAACTATGAGGAGCTGAATCACTTTCTCCGTAGGGGGTAACACCTAACCCGAAAAAAAATAATATACCAAAAACAACTACTTATTAAAGAACAAAATGGAAATCGATCCCCATAAACAGAGGAGGGATCACCACTTAGGAACGCATATTATACCAGATCCCTCCTCCTCTGTCAAGCATAAACCCTTACAAAACAAGAACTTATGTTCTTTAGATGTTTTTCTGATTTTACTGTGATTGTTTTTTGTTTTTTTTGTATTGTCGTAGCATGAAACGTAAGTCCTTATGGGACAAGCACTTAGGTGCTGGCGGGGCCCCAAAATTTGGGTTCGTGTCAAGTAAAAAACAATAAAAAAAGGGAGGCTAGACTTCGATTAGTTCTCAAGCCCAACCCCCCATAACCCCCTAAGGGGTTTATATGAAAAACAATCCTA
>Ga0098033_1001275_pt1 | contig 10494 bp, 11 predicted proteins | sample 1_EtaG_FD_75049 | JGI IMG/M metagenome (GOLD analysis project Ga0098033, IMG submission 75049) | Marine viral communities from the Subarctic Pacific Ocean - 1_ETSP_OMZ_AT15124 metaG | ecosystem: Environmental > Aquatic > Marine > Oceanic | place: Pacific Ocean | collected 2015-01-07
CCTGCTACACGTTTCATAAGTTAAAATTCCTATTCATAGTTAAACTAGTCTCATATGATCTTTTGCCGGACACATATACCGCTCTTGGCTTTGCTACTTGAATCTTAACATATTTGCCTTTAATAAACATATCAGTTGCTGTAATGCCGTCTTCATATGCACCTTGTATTAAACGTTTTGCGGCATGAGGCTTTATCATATATCCATATGCTCCGTTCATTTGAATTTCACCTTTACGTGAAAACTCCCATTCTTCTACTCTTGGTTGTGTGTTAGAATCAGCATCATCTTCAAATTTATGTGCGTCCAAATGTAATATGTCTTCAAAGTCTTGATTCCAAGTTCGTGAAACTACACGTGAATCATGTTCAAGAATCATTGTTGTTTCATTTCTTTTAACTACCTCTTTCCACATTTTTAAATGTCCAATCATACAACCACGTACCCCACCTTTAGCATTTTTAATACGAAATAATTTTGGTCCTGGTTCATAAAATCCTAACTTATGTTCTTTAATATATTCATTTGCTTTAGAAGGAACCAATCCAGCAAACAATTCAGGTTTAATGCCATACTTAACAGCAGTTCTGCAAGTTTCATCTGCAGATTTGATAGTGCGTCGCACTTCTTTAAGATACAGTATTAGTGCCTTCATCTTCTGGCCTCATTCCTGGAAATATTGTTGTTTTAAATTTTTTATTGTCTTTATGAACTGTTTCGAATAGTTCATAATCTAAACCTAAGTCTTTTAATAATCGTATCCATGCTTTCATATCTTTAGGTAAACAAGCACCACCATAACCACGCATCTTTGGATCTACATCCAAATACATATCAGCATGACGTCCAGTTTTTACATAAGCATCTTTAATTTCTTTATAATCACAATCAAATTTTTGTGCTACTTCATACACAATATTTGAATATACAATTCTAGTAGCGGCATATATGTTCATATAATATTTGCAAATTTCTGCTTCAGTAGGTTTTAATTGTTTAACATACCATGGATAATGTCCATGTGCTTTTCTTACAGTTTCAAAACTTTGTTGATCTTCTGTACCAATTACTAAAATTTTATGATCTTGTGTAAAGTCTTCAACTGCGTGTCTTTCACGTATAAATTCCGGAACAAAACAAATTTTTAAATCCGGAAATAAGTTAATCATAGACTGTGTAAAACCTGGTACTGTACTAGATCTAATTGCTATTACACCTTTGTAATTTAAGTTATGTAAATCTACAATAACACTTTTCACAATAGTAGTATCACATGATCCATTAATTGAACTTGGAGTTGGTACGCATACACAAACAAGTTCAGTATCTTTAACAATATCAATTGTAGTATTGAATCTTATGTCATGACATTTTACATCATGTTTTAATTGTTGGAATCCAACTCTATTTGCTGTACCAACAACACCAAGTCCTACTATTCCTATGTGCATATACTCTCCACAGTTAATTCTAACCCTTTTTCTAAACTTGTTTTTTGTTCCCATCCTGTTAATTTTTTTAATTTGGATACATCTGCTTGTCTTCGACTAACACTACCTTCTGGAGATTTTAAAGGAATTGGTTGTTCATCTATATTCATTTTTTGTAATATTATTTTTGCCATTTCAAATACTGATACTTCATCAGGGCCTCCAATGTTTACAGTTTCATTTATAGCATCTTTACAATTCATTAATTTTATAAATGCATCACAAAAGTCGTCGATGTATAACCAACTTCTTGTATTGTCTGACCCATGAACAGTATAGTCTTTATTTTTTGCTCTTTCTATAAATTGATTTACAAAATGTCCAATTTGTCCTGGTCCAAAAATATTGTGTGGACGAAAAATAATATAATCAAGACCAGACGCAATTACAGCCTGTTCGCCTAGTGCTTTGCTACCTGCGTATGTCCAACGTAAATTTTTTGGATCACTAATAACAAATGGTGCATTTTCATCTGTAGGAATTTTATAATTGTATAAGTCAGTTGCTCCTGCATATGACTCTGGCGTTCCAGCATAAATGAATAATGGTTTATGATCTTGTACTCTATAAAAGTCTAGAAGATTTAATGTTGGAACAATATTATTTTGCAATACCTCAAATCCTTTTGTATAATATTCACTTGTTGTTACCATTGCGGCAAGATGAATTACACAATCTACTTCTGGAAATACTTTTCTATCTCTTAGGTCGCCATCATTTCGATCTAATCCTATAACTTCGTGACCATTTAATCGCTTACAAATATGACTTCCTATAAATCCTTTTGCTCCTGTAACTAAAATTTTCATATATTATTTTTTACCCATATAAACGTTCTTGTTAAACCTTCTAATAAAGGTGTATCAGGTTCCCATCCAGTTAATGTTTTTATTAAAGTGTTATCACTTGAACGTTTCCAACATCCTGTTGGTTCTGTAGGCTGATATACTTTTTCTAAATTTTTGCCACTAATTTTTAATAGCATATCTGCAACTTCAGTCATAGTTACTGCTTCACTTGATCCAATATTAACTGGAACAAAGATATTTCCATCGATAATTTTATCTAATCCTTTCATTAAGTCATCAATGTAGCAGAAAGTTCTAACTTGTGAACAATCACCCCATATTTTTAATTCTTTGTCATTCTCAAGTATTTTTTTGCACATGGCACCAATAACTTTAGAGTTATAATCTAAAGATAAACCAGGTCCATACATAGCATGGAAGATTGGTGTTGAATATGGCATACCTGTTTCTTTGCCGTAGTTTTGCACCATTAATAATCCATACAACTTATCCCATCCATATCCTTTATCACAGTTAGCAGGAAAGATCATTTTTTCGTTCAATGGTGTTAAAGGTTTATCATATGTTTGGAAATCTACATTATAAATTAAAGCAGAACTTGGGTATATGAAATAGGATTTATTTTTTACAGCAAAGTCTAAAGCATTTATTGTTTGAAGTGCGTTACTTCTCATAGTACTCATTTGTGTTGTACCTTGTGTTTTTGAATTAGCCACGTCTGCACCAAAATGATATATTCTATCAAAATCGTTTTCAATTGTTAATGGATCTTCCATATCATGGGGTATTAGTTTACATAATATTTCCCTACCACCTACTAATGATTTTCCTCGGTCTATGCCCCATACATCATGTCCTTGTTTTAATAAATGCTTTACAAGATTACTTCCTATAAAACCTTGACAACCTGTTATTAATATTTTCATAATTACTCCTTTAATCCTTCCCAATATGGATGTTTATGCTTTACAGTAAGATCTCGCTTATGTGATGTCATCTGTGCTTTTCGATGATAGCCTTTTAAATGATCCATATATGTTCCAAGTTCTGAATTTATAAATGGATGTTTAGATTTTCTATATCTATCAAACCTGCCATCGTTTAAATCATTGTTTTTTATTTTACCTTCTTCTTCCATTTCTATTCTTACAGCATCAAATACAAATGAATCTGTATAACCTTTAAGATTAAAAAGTTTATCTTTATCATAATATTCTTGCCAACGTGTAAAATATTCTTCTGCGTAAGGGTGTGCAGTATTAAAAATATAAATTCCTGTTTCAGAAAATCCTTTTTTGGGTCTACCTAAGTAAGATGTAAAGCAATCTTCAGGCATAATATGTTCTAACCATTCTTGTGGAATGTGATCAAATGTTATTATGTCAGCATCAAGGTACCATAGTTGTTGATATTTGTTTTTTGTTTTGAAGTATGCATCAACACAAGCATAAACTTTATATGAAAATCTTATAGCATCATAGATAAAAATTTTTGTATCTTTGTCAAAATCTTGTTTTTCTTTTCCTTCTTGGTTAATTCTAGGATTGTATTTTGGATTGTTTTTATGTTTATTAAGAAATTCTTGTAGTGTTGGTCGTTCTTTTACTAATTCAAAATAATGTGTTCTTGGTAATTTAATTTGTTGTGTTATATCATCTGGGTAGCAGTATGTTTCTACATAGTTAGGCCAATACTTGTCAACAGTTTCTAAAACTTTGTTAACTGGCAAAGGAAAATATTTTGGCCCAAATGTGTTTACTACTGCTACTTTTCTCATATTAATTTTCTCATCTCCGTAAACATTCTAAATATACCTTCTTTGCAATCTAAATTTCCATGATTGCCAACCATAAATCCATTTTCATGAAGATCATTAGCACCATCATAATTTCTATTTGCATTAGGTACACACATACTACCTAAACGATTCATAACAGGTTGACGCATCATGTTTTGTGTACCTATAGGTCTTGATTGTATACCAGCACTAGTTAAATGATTAATAACCATTTCACGTTGACCTTTTAGTACTCCTTGTAATACAAGTCCAAAAGTAAACCAACTTGACCGTTCATGTTCTGTTTGCATACGTGCCCATGGTTGATTACCAAATAGTTCTTCAAAATATTTTTTGTTTTGTTCTCTTGTCCAGAGAAGTTTAGGAAACTTTTTAAGTTGTTCAGAACCTACAGCACCACTCATCTCTAATGGTCTTACACAATACCCAGGTGTAACAAATGTGAAACTATCATAAAATGGATCGCCAGTGCGTTTATATAATGATTCATCATCTAGTGGTAAGTCTCTACACCATCCATGTGCTCGTAATGATCTCATATAATGTGCATCTTCTTCGTTTGGTGTTAAAATCATGCCACCTTCCATTGTTTGTATATGGTGTGAGAAGAAAAACGAAAATGTTCCTGCTAAACCTAACGTACCACAGTAACGATTATTCCATTTTGCACCCATTGATTCACAGTTATCTTCTAACAATATTAGTTCGTATTTTGCACAAATTTCTTTTATTGCTGTAAAATTACATGGATTACCTAGCATATTCACTGCCAATATTGCTTTAGTATTTGGTGTAATTGCTTCTTCTATTTTTGCAGGATCAATATTAAACGTATTTGGGTCTATATCTACAAAATTTAGTTTCATACCATTTTGTACAATTGGAAAATACGAAGTACTCCAACCTAATGCTGGTACTATTATATCTTTACCACTCCATGCATGACGCCAATTTAATAATGACATCATTATTAAGTTTGCTGATGACCCAGAGTTAGTCATTACAGCATATGGTGACTCAAAGTATTCTGCAAATTCTTTTTCAAATTGCTTAACTTTTGCACCCATAGTGTACATATCAGAGTCAATAACACCCTGTATTGCATCTAGTTCTTCTTTCCCCCATGTCGAGGATGCTAATGGATAAGTCATTTTTGCTCCTTTCTTATCTTAACTGATGGAAAAACACTTGGATCATCCGCAGTTTTACCTTGTAATTTCTTTTGTCCTTTTAAATGATTCATAAATTTTTTTAATGGCGAATATGGTACTGGATCTTTATCATTTAATCCAAGATTTCTATGGTATTGCATTAAATCCATTTGTTTGCAAGACATAAAAGAATCTCTACCACGTGCCATAGTGTATTGATCGGCTTGTTGATCTGGCCATCCCCATAGTTCATCTTTAAGATATATTTCTTCCATTCTATTTGCCCAATCTTTTGCTTTTGGATGCTTTGGATTATGCATATAAAATCCAGTTTCATCTCTAAATCTTGGTCTATCAAAGAATGTACATAATGAATCTGCTGGGCAAATTTCTCTTAGGTAATCTAAATTAGGTGGAGCATGGTATAATGTATCAGCATCTGAATACAGTATTACATCTGCTGTTGAATTTTTTATTCTATGTGTTTGTGCAAACACTTTATGTGAAAATTTAACTCCATTATTTTTCCAAGTATATGAGTTCGTACTTTTTTGCCATCCATGATAAACTGGATCTTGGTGTGCATCAATCCATTCTTTTAGTTGTGGTTGTACTTTGTATAACTCATAGTACATAATGTTATCTTGAATTATTTCTGGTTCTTGTTCTTGCCAATATACGTGAAGTTTACAGTCTTTAGGCCACCACTTAACAAAACTTTCAATCATAAGTTTGCCAACTAAATCATAATAACCTTTATTATAGGTTGTTGCTATTTCTACTACTCTATCCATTTTGTCTAGTTTTCCAGTAATCATGTTTAAGATTATCAAGTCCTTTTCCTTTAAAGTCAGTCGTTTTTGAATGACCTTGTTCTTTTCTTGCAAATCCTTTAAGATGATCTAAAAACGTTCCAAGTTTTGTATTAACAAAAGGATGTGATTTACCAAATCCTCCGTGGTATGCGTTTAAATCAAATTGCTTACAATCTAAAAATGATTGTCGTCCCCAATACATTGTATAACAATCCACTTGTTGAGCAAGTCCCCAAAGTTCATCTTTAATATAAATTTCTTCTAGCCTATTTGCCCATGCTTTTGCTTTAGGATGTGCTGAATTATGAAAGTAATATCCAGTTTCATCATAATGTTTTTCACGTCCTAAGAAAGAACATAAATTATCTTCAGGTAAAATTTCGTCAATGTAATTCATATCTGGTGTGTCAAATGTAAATGTATCTGCATCTAAATATAAAATTCTATCTGATGTTGTGTTTTTTAGTCTATGTGTTTGTGCAAATACTTTGTAAGAAAATTTTACACCATCATTTTTCCAAACCCATTTTTGTCTATCTTCACGCCAACCATTTTTCTTTGGATCATCTTTGTTTCGTTTTACAAATTTTACCAACTCTGGTTGTGATTCTAACAAGTTAACGTATTTTACATTGTCTGCAAATATTTCTGGTTCTTGTTCTTCCCAATATGCGTACAATGTAACATCTTTAGGCCAGAACTTTATAAAAGTTTCTATCATTTTCTTACCACAGATGTCGTAATATTTCTTATTATATGTTGTTGCTATTTCTAATGTTCTAGTCATTTTACTACTTATTTTTCCCTTATTTTCATATTATATTTTGTCGCCCATGTGTTTATAAAATCAAAATCTTTTTCATCTGGATATGCCCAACCTAGTTTTTTCATGTTTATTATTTCGTCTGATAATATATCTTTGTATGATATTCTTGCAATCATTTTGGTTATATTATTTTTTTCGCTATTAGAAGAGAAAGGAAATCCAATTTTATATTTGCTGTTTATTGACATACAGTATGTCATAAATCGTTTAGTGGCCATAGGAAATCTTGATTCTATTCCGTGTGCCATAGCGAATTTATCAGTTCTAGGAAAAAACATTTCAGAGGCCTGGCCGTATGTATCAATCATCATATGTGATGATACAATGTCATCTGGATTAAAAATTGTTTCCGGAAATGTATTCCCAATTAGTTCGTCTAGTAAGTCATTTTTATTATATTTTGAATCAACTGTAAATAAATTAACAAAACTATGTCTATAATTTAACCAATAGTCTATTAATTGTCGTTGTGTAGTTCTTTTTTTTAATTTGTTTCTAGTATCAAAATATTCAATATAACCACATAACATTTCATCGCCCATATCACCAGCCAGTGATATAACAATTCCGTTATCAGATAATGTTTTATATGTGTGATATACCATAGGTAAAGACATAGTGTACTCTGGTTGTTCTATACTATAGATTGCATCACCCCAATAATCATTAAATGTTTTTGACTCAATACTAATTTCTCGATGATTAAAATTATATTTTGTTGCAAATTTCGATGCCATTTTTGCATCAGGACCTGATGTTGTAAATGTTGAAATTGAAGATTTAATTTTACTTAATTCGTGTGCAATTATACTTGAATCAAGTCCTCCACTTAATAATATTCCTATAGTTCTTTGTCCTATAGAACACATTTTAACAGCAATATTCATCTCATTACAAAATTCTTCTTTGTTAAATTTTTTTGTTGAAGATGGTTGTATAATATTTCTTTGTATAGAAAATGATTTGGTTGTAAGATTATATTCTAAAGTTTCACCACTTAATAGTTTTTTTATACCTTTAAAAAGAGTATTTTTAGTTAAATTAATTCCAGTATATGATAAGCAAAATAATGCCATATCATCAACTTCTTTTGTTTCATTTACTTTTTCTAACATACCTTTTATTTCAGAACCAAAAACTAATCCTTCATTTATTTCTGCATAGTATAATGGTTTAATTCCTGCATGATCTCTACTAATGGTTAATTTATTTTTATCTTTTTCATAGTATGCTAGTCCGTGCATCGAATCAATATGTTCAAGAAATGCTATTCCATAAGTGTCAAGTCCCCATGCTAACAGTTCAGTATCGCACGTTGTAGTTGGAATAAAATTTTTATACTTTTCTAACAGTTCATAATAGTTGAATATTTCTCCATTGTAGATTAACACATTACCACGTGGTGTTATCCAAGGTTGTTTTGAATGTGTAGGACTATCTGTAATTGCTAATAAATTATGTCCAAGTGTAATATTATTGTTACTCCATACACCTTCACCATCTGGACCTCTATGTTTACAAATTTTAATAAACTGATGTATAAAATTTTCGTCTTTAGTTGTTATGCCGTATATGCCACACATTATTTTGACTCCAATTTATATTTTGCTGTCCAATCTTTAAGCATCCAGGCTGGTACTGACTCTTTTGACATACCTTTGGTACCTTGTGACTTTTGATATGCATTTGAAATTAAACTCTTATCTACATTTGTATTGGCCCATTCACGTGCAGGTACTGTCCATCCTGTTTTCATTTTATAGATAATGCTCATTGGTATCTGTGATTTTTAATCAATTCTAGCACACGTGGTTTTAAATGTTTCCATGCAAGTCCTTGTTCTATTTCTTCTTTACTCCACATAGCATAACCTAAATTGTTTAGCCATTGAGTACGATCTGGTTTTTGTGGACTGTTTATTGTTTCAAAATTATGATTAGCAACCTCCCAACTTAATGCTTTATCATCAGTATTGAATACTGGTATTCCATATACAGCGGCATCAACACCAGCAGTTGAGTTATGAGTAACCATTGCCCATGCGTTGTCTAAATCTTGTTGAAAACTCATTTTATAATTGTCTTTTTGTTCTGATGTACCTTTAACTTCATGGCCATCCATTTTTGGTCGTACCCAAATATTTTGTAAACGTTGTTGTAATTGAGGTACAATGTTCATGTGATTTGGATGTGGACGTATTCTTATTTCTCTGTCTGTATGTTTTTTGATTTCTGTTATTATCCTACTTGCCCATTCAACAGGATCCATGCCGTCCATGGACCAATTGTCTTTTGGTTGTGTGCAAATTAAAATATGTTTGCCATCTGTACGCCATGGTTTTACGTTGATGTTAAAAACTTTTTGTATTTTTTCAAATCTGTCTGCAGGACAATTTTCATTATTGAAATCTCCATTACGCATTGGAGAATTTATGCCACATCTAAAGTGAGCATTGTCTCTGTGTCCAATATTTCCAAACGCATTAAACACACCACCATCAAAATTAATTGTAACTCCGCCCATGCGTTCTTGAAACTTTCTTACTAGTCTACGTCTACCTTTGGTATGACCAGTTTGTGTATCGCCACCATATCCAAATATCACACTTACTGGTGTTGATGCATCCATTTCGCCGTTAACAATTTTAGGATTAACTGCTTGAGTAATCATTGTAGCAGTATCGCCTTGTAATTCAATACCTTGTTTCCAACTGTGTAATAGGTCGTAGGATATACCACTCTTACGATCTTTGACTGTGCGTTGAAATATTTCTACATAAACATTCATAATATGCTACTATATATTATTATGTTTACACCTGAATTTTTATTACCCGATGTTGATCGTAGCAAACGAAAACCAGTAACAACAGCATTTACAAACATGGCGAAAGCATTTGGCAAAGAACCATGGCCATATGAAAAGTATGTTAAAGATGGCATTCCTAATCATGCTGTGGCATGGGGAATACTACGTGGATCTGATTTGATGTATCGTGAGGCACAAGCCAAAGGAAAAACGTTTTACTATGTTGACCATGCTTATATTGATAGTGGGCATGATAGGCTGAATAAACGTAACAAAGCAGTAGGTAAAGAAGAAGTTACTTGGTATAGGATTATTAAAAATGATCATCAAATTAAACATTGGGGCATGGATATCTCAGATGTTAATGACAGTGATAGATTAGAAAAATATTTTGATATTAAAATACAACCTTTTAGAACTACAGGAGATATAATTTTAATACTACCACCTACTCATGCAATTAAAACTTTTTTTAAAGTAGAAAATTGGACAGAAAGAATGTTAGAAAAGTACAAAGGAGAAAATTGTATAGTAAGAGAAAAACCATATAATCCTCGTATGCAAATTACAGAAAAAGGATATATGGATAAAATTGATGAACCTACAGACAATTCAGCAGGGCCTTTAACAGAAGTTTTAGAAAAAACTAAAAAGGTTGTTACATATAATTCTAATACACTTGTGAATGCACTTCTAGATGGTATAAAAGTAGAAGCAAGTGATAATTCATGTTTGTCAATATATGATTGTGATCGTATGTTATGGCTTAAATATCTTGCACATTGTCAATATAATTC
>Ga0098033_1001277_pt1 | contig 10492 bp, 18 predicted proteins | sample 1_EtaG_FD_75049 | JGI IMG/M metagenome (GOLD analysis project Ga0098033, IMG submission 75049) | Marine viral communities from the Subarctic Pacific Ocean - 1_ETSP_OMZ_AT15124 metaG | ecosystem: Environmental > Aquatic > Marine > Oceanic | place: Pacific Ocean | collected 2015-01-07
TAACTGATGGGCGTCAAATACATAATCAAACTGGTTGTCAGAGAACAACCCAAGGCCGTCATTAGCGCTTATATCAAGCACCATGTCGGCCTTAGGATTTCTTACTTTGCAAATACCGATTGCTGTAGGAACGATTTTCTCGTCCCGAACATTGAGGTCGAGGCCAACGCCCCTGCACAATGAAGCAACCCTATATCTGCATTTTCTGGACTCGTAGCCATCAGGCAATTCCTTTGTCCACATACCTCTTTTCTCCTTAAATTAAATTTTAAGCAAATCTGTGTTCGTACAAAACATAAGCCTCTACTTTTCCTGCCACAAAAGTTCCGGCAGTTCCAGATGCGTCTACGATAGCATGTCGCAAGGACAGCTCTTCATTAGACGAAACTTCTGCCAATGTACCAGTGCCAATAGAACCATTTACCATGTTGCCATCATCGTCACTACCAAGAAGTGTAGCTGAGCCAACAACGTCTGAGCCAACCATAAGCTGAATTTTCTGAGTAACACCAGCTATAGCCCTGCCTGCATTTAAACCCGCTAAAGGCAGAACTTTGAAATCAAGCAGTTTAACATTTCTGAAAAACTCAACTCGGTCTCTGGAGTCCTCAGATGTTCTGGCCTCAGAGCTTCCTTCTGTAACGATAATTTGTGAGAAAGAACCAAATATAGGCCCGTATGTCATTTGAACACGAAAGTCTGGAGAATCATAACTCATAAAACACCTCCTTAAGCGTTCAAGCCGCACATGTGAATAATATGGGCATATTGACCGGAATCATCGTGTTTCCACATTTTTTCCCAGCCCATGATACCGTACCATGCAAGCCCCTTAGAACGACCGTAATCTGTAGGAACCTTGGCTCTTATCTCTTCAGGAATAGCCACGCCCTCCATTACAGCCTCTTTACCAAATACTACCGCTTCACCGTAGTTACCGCCTGTTCCCATTGTATCAATGAGATAGTTGGTCTCTTCGATGAACCTTACACCGTACATACGACCGACTTCACCAGCAAACAATCTTGCAGGGTCGCCATATCTAACATTGTCACGCCACTCTGCGTCTTTCATTAACTGACCAAGAAAGTTCACAGAAGCGATACAAATATAGTTCTCGCCGTCATACTTAGGAATGTTGTTGGCTTTGAGATTTTTAACAACCTCTCTGATATGGAATAAACGCCAACCACCCTTAATATTACTGCCAGAAGCAAGTGTATCGCCATCAGCAATGGTTTCAAACTGACCGAGAGTAGTCGAAGAAGCGATATACTTAACACCCGTCTTCTTAAACTCAACTCCTGCGGCTTTGTCTAAAACCGATGCCATGTCGTCACGCAAAACCCTTATAACGGGATTCTGTACGTCAAAATTACTCAGGGCTTCTAATTTCCCAGTATAGGGAATTGAGTTACCCCACTCATTCAGCGCAATCGTACCGCGAGTAATCGAGAACTGATGCTCTGGCATAGCATTAGTTTCTGTCAACGAAGCACCAGCTGTACTGATACCACTGATTTTGTCAAAGTACAATGTGTCTCCAACACCCTTGCCCCAGCCTTCTTTAATATCGACAAACTGCCGAAATTTATTCAAAGGTTGGAGAGCATGTCGAAGCTCCTGGCTTAGTCGGGGATTGTGAAACCATCCGCCCTGACCAGAAGAGGCATTGTACTGTAAGTCTGTCCAAGCCATAATAAATCTCCAATATTACTTTTGCAAAGAAGCGTCAGGCGCCCACTGTTTGTTCGCCTGGTTCTTGCGAAAAGCTATGTATTCTTCATAAGTTTCGCCATCGGGTTCTTTTTCTTCACCCTTAGGCCCTTTGCCATCGGAAAGACCAGATGCTTCGGCTTCCTTGGCGTCCTTTTCCTTCTTTTCCCTTTCAAAGTCCTCACGACCTTTTGTTCTTTCAGACTCTATTAATTTCTTTGCACTGTCAACCGCACTGTCAATACGCTCATTAAGAGGTCTTCGAGTGTCGGTTTTGCCAAGAAATATGCCGACTAAATCTTCATACTTGACCATATCTGGATATTTAATCCTGAAATCCTGAGTAGTTCTGTCTCTTGCCATTTGGTCTTGAAGGTCTTTAATCTGCTTGTTCAGAGTCTTTTTGTCCACATATCCGTCATCCTCGACAGGTTGTACGCCGTTTGCTTTGTCCCAATCGACATACTGGGAGACCGTATCAAATAACTCCTTATCCTTAGCTGACTGGTCCCGCATGGAAGCGTTTTCCTGTTCAAGTTTGGTTATGTGTGACTGTGAGTCTTTGTACCGCTTTTCGTAAGAATCCTCTGGCTTGTCGTCCTTTGGGTCTTCTACTTTTTCTTCATTCATAATTTGGTTCCTTTCGGGTCGCCTACTGTTTTCCTTTTAACTCGGTGAGAGCAGTCTTGCCCTCTATTAGTTTAACTTCGATAAAATCCATCAAGCCCTGTATAGCGTTTATTGACTGTTGGATTCTAACAAATTCCTCATAAGTTTTTGCACCACTAAATTCGTTTATCAGCGCATCAATGCGATTACTCAACGCAGGGTGAATTATATTCTTCCAGCCCTTAGTGTTAATAGTGGTATTAACATCGTTACCTTCCACAGCAATCGACTCAGTAATCGTTTTATCATCCATTAGTAAGGTCCTTCCGCCTCTACACCACCGGCGCCTTGAGGGGCCGAATCAAATACAGCATAGGGATTTCCGGCACTTTTGCCCTTGCTTGCTGGCCACCCTTTACCGACAATATAACCCTTCATAACATTTTTGTCAGTAGTGGGATTGTTCACCTTACTGGGCGGTGCTGCCGTAACACCTGGGTCACGAGGGTCTGCCGCCTTAGGGTCTATTCTCCCTTTATGGCGCATCCTTGCCTTTGAACCGCCCACGCCCTTGCGCTCGGTCTGCGAGACCTTCGGGGTTGGGGGTTCGCTTAACTTCACCACATGAACACCAGGTGACGTTTGTTTTACCTTGAACCCCTTAATGTTGACATCTGTGCCAGGTGCTTTAATTTTTAAACTATCCCTGACTTGTTTCATTGTTTGCATTTTAAACTCCTAACTCTTGTGCGGCTGCCATCACTTCTTCGTCTGACATTCCCGCTACTTGTTTCTGGGCCTGTTCTGCGCCCTGTTGTTCCATTAATTGTTGCTGGTCAAGATTCGGACCTTGAGACTCTTCGGCCAGAACATCTTCCAGATTATAAAAGTTAAGTAACTTTGAATATAACTCTCGTATATTTGTCATTGACGCCACAGTTTGAGACTGAAGAGCCAGTTGAAGTATTTGTGTTATTCTCTCTATCTGCTCCCTACGGACCAACAAAAGACTTAATCCACCCACTTCAAATTTATACCTGCCACTCAACTCCTGTGGAATGACGCCAAACTGTACCAGGAGGTCGAAGCTCATCTCAATAAGCGGGGCAAGTGAGTTAGTCTCGATATTCCTTGCTATAGTATCAAACATGCCCTGTGCCTGGGCAGTCTTTAGTTCCGCCTCCGTAGCGGTCTTGCTCTTACCGGCAGTACCCATTAAAAACTCAGTAACAGCCGTTCCTTTTTGTATCTCGTTCTGGAGAAGGTCCATCGCCATGAACGAATCCTGACCCAAACCCGAAGTTCTAACCTCTGTCAAGGCAGGAGAGGGTGCGTGTTTAGCCACGAGTTTACCTGGGTATAATTGGGTTAAGGCTCTTGGGTTTACTAAATTAGAGGGCTGGTATTCAAAAACCTTATTAACCGAAAAGTTTAGATTGTCTATGGAGAGGTTTATGATATTATTATAAGCGTATTGCATTTTAACAACAGGCTCTACTAAAGAGACACCCCACGCCCCTCTATGAGGGTAGACTATCGGAACAACAGGAAGATAGGGGTTCTTCTGATGGTCGAAAGGGTTGTCCTGTTGTCTTATGATGTATTTATCATTAGCCATTACCCTTAATTGGTTCTTTTTAATCTTATTAGTCTTCTTGTCGATTATAGAACCCCAGAACTCTGTAATCTTTACCCTTTTGTCGGTTTTGTTGTGTTCGCTTATCCCCCGTCTGGTTCTTTCCTCAGTCTCCTTCTCAACGTCCCGCTGGTCCTCGGTGATACGATTAACCTCTTTCATATTGAACAGATTTCTACCAGCTTCTTCGTTTATTCTCTTAGCGAGGTCCTTAAGCTCGGCAAGGTCCATCTCCTTCTCTTCTATGACGTACTTAGGTGCGCCGAAAGATGACGTCTTAAAATCGGGGTCTATGTAAGTCTTAGAGGTGGGAGCGTTTACAAACTTAAGACCACCCTCCCATAAAACCTTAGGAATACCCAAGCCGACAAGAAAAGCCTCTTTCATGGTCTCGGCGTAAGCTGTGGCGAAGTTGCTCTCTCTTAAACGTCTCTTTAAGACCCTGTCAACGTCAGGAATTTTAGCCTTAGCCTCTTCGTCTTTCGGGTCCTTAACGTCAATCTTGAAGAGCCTTCGGGGTGACATTATCGCCCTCTTGACTATGGCGGTGGCCTGCTCGACAGACATAAAGACCTTCGGAACAAAGACTTTGCTCTGCCAGTCCTTCTTGCCGGAATAGTCCTGACGATTCTGATAGAGGTTCCACAACTCATCAGCGGCCAGTCTCCGGTCCCTTGTGGCGTCCTCGGCCTCTTTTTTAAGATTTAATATGTATTGTACTGTATCTTCTTTTTTCATTAGAATACCGTTTTAACAGTGTAACTATTTGCTACTTCCGAATCCTCGTCTTCATACTCAACTACAGGGTCGTAACCTAAACCCTTAAGGCCATATAACCCTAAAACAAAGCAGTCGCCCATATCAGGACTCCTGCCCAACCTCTTCTTAGTGTCGTCTTTCTTCTCTATCGCTACCTGACCCTTAGAGGTGACTAAATACTTAATAGCAGCCAAATCCTCAATTAATTCATCGTTATCAGGTAAAGAGATAAGGTTCTCCCTGAACATCTCTTGGGCGTACATCCATATCTCAGCCTTAAGGTTCCTGTAGTTGTCAGGGTCGGAAGATTTCATACCAACATTAACACCCAAAACGTTCTCGCCCAACTCACCTAAACGACTTCTAATCCCCGCACCTATACCTATAGAGTCAACCACAGATAGTTGGGCGTTGTGCTTCCTGCGCATCCTCACAATACGGCCAGCAGTCTCCATGGGTTCCTTCTTGCGGAGAATCTCTACATCTATGACCTTACCCTCCTCCAAAGCCATGATAACTGTCTTGTCGTCACCAAACTCAGCAGGGTCACAACATACCAATCTCCGCTTTTCATGTAAATGGAAGATATTAGCATTAATGGCCCTTAATAGGTGGTCATAAGGAATACAAACGTCAGCAGTGTCAGTGTCCTCCCATGAGTTTAAAACATACCTCCGATAATGAGAGGGGTTAATCTCAGCCTTAATCTTTAAAGAACCCAAAAAGTCCTCGGGTAAATTAGCCGCATTATCAGCGGTTTTGGCTTCGGTCAAAGATGCGTAACCACTATACTCCAAACCCTCCAAACCCGTAGGATAGGGGAACTCCTTGTCGCATTGATACTCCGAACCGCTCTCGTTCTTCCACCGGCGCCATATCCAGTTATGACCATTGGTATTGGCAATGATGAAGCCCTGACGGAAACAGCCCTCACGCCTTAAACGACCGTCCAAAAGGTCAAACTCCTCGGGGGTATCGAACTCCTCTGCCTGCTCAATAAAGAACCAGCCCAAATTGACGTTCTGGACAATTCCACTCAACTCGTCCATGTGCCGGAACATTATCTCGCTGCCATTGGGCAATTTAACGTCCTTGCTCGAAGGAACCCTTATCCCAGTATATCGGGTGAAGTCCTTCATTGTCGAGTCCTTAAGGTCAGTAAAGTTCTTTCGCACAATTAAACCCAAATTGCCAGGATAACTAATACTTAAGTCCATAGCCTTCAGTAAGCCACACATGGTCTTACCCGTACCCCAGGCAGCTACCATAGCAGGAAACCTAAACATGCTGGCAAAAAAGTCCATCTGAAACGGCTCTAGTACAGGATTCCAATTAATAAGTGTCTCCCTGGGTACCAGCAAGTAAAAAGGCAATTAATGGCGTAAATATAGCCACAACGCCCAACGCAAAAATCAACATTAAATAAACAGGGGCAGTAATAATCCTTCGCAAAAATATCATTTCAACATCTCCGCCAAAATAGGGAATACATTGTACCGGTCCTTCAGCTTCATAGCACAATTAGCTAAATGATACCTGTCCGTGTCTAAATCACCCATATTAACAGGGATGTCAGGGAAATCTTTATCCACACCATGAGGACTTGCCACTTTTCCTTGTTTCTGCTCTAGTTTCGACTTACCCAAATTAACACTCCTGAATATGGCTAAAAATAAATGCCATGACCACCCTTTTACTGGGGCTGGGGAAATGATGGCCTACCCCCCTTTTATTAACACATACCACACCATGCATACCCACCCCCATGTCGGGTGTATGGGGGGTCGTTTCTGTCCTAACTTTAGCCATTATCAGCACTTAAGCCATATCCTTTCTAAGCTTTAAATCAGGCTTACCTGTAACGTTTATGCTTAAGCCATCGCCAGTATTATGTACTGTTTGCCTATGTAAATCACTAATAGCGTTCTTTTCACGCTCAGCAGCCACCATAGCGGCAGGGTTCTTCTGGGTCTGTGCTATTTCATAGGCTTTTTCCAGCTTGTTTAAGCTTATTTGTCTATTATGTTCAATATCAGCCTTGTTCTTGTCTATATACTGGCTAATTGCTTGTTTTATGCAAGGCTTTGCAAGGTTTTGACTACCCATTGAGTGATAGTTGGCTTTACAGTTAGGATATGCCGATTTATAGGCTTTGCTTGCGTTATAGCCATTAGTACAGTAGTTAGTTATGAATATCTCCTGCTTTGCGGTTAACGGTCTTTGTTTGTTTTTAGCTATGGTCTAGTCCTTAAATTGTTTTTTAACGTCTTATATCTAATGCTATGGCTTTGTTTTATCTATGTTATGCGGTTTTGTGCTGTTTTTGTACTATGCTGTTCAATATCTTATCATCCGGTTTTATGCTGTTTCCTTTATGTATCTTTATTTATAGCCTATCCATTGTCGGTATTATACCACAATTGAATTACAAAGTCAAGCTTTTTATCATTCCTAATACTAATATAAGTAAAATTTATAGTTTGTTTTTGGCCTGATAATCATGGTTTTAATACCTTTTTAAAGTTTTTTTGCTAAATTTATATTTTTTGCTTGATTTTTCTTACTAGATATCCGATAATAGTAATATGCTAATGAGTCAAACTAATTTGTTTTGTAAGGTCAGCAAGGTTACGAGCCTCGGCTCATTAGCAGTAATCTTGTTGGCCTTTTTTAATGAGAGGATTTTAATATGCACTATAAAAAAGGCAACACTAAAATAGATAATTCTTGTTTGGTATCTTGTTTGCCAACCGCTGTTTGTTTTGGTTCTGGAAAGCAATGTAAAGGTTGCTATGCTAAAAACCCTGAAAAACGTTTTCCGGCTGTATTACCGTCAAGAAAGCGCAATTTGGCCGAGACTAAAGGGAAAGCTTTTGTTGTTAATACCATTGCTGAAATAGTCAAAAGTAAACGCAAAAAAGTTAGAATACACGAGTCTGGGGATTTTTACAGTCAAGATTATATCAATAAATATGTTTTGATTATAAAATCCTTACCTAAAGTGAAATTCTACAGCTACACCAAAAAGCTTAAAAAGCTTAATTTTAGTCAATTGCTTAAGCTTAAAAACTTCAATCTTGTTAACAGTGTAACGCCATTGGGCCTAAATTATGGCGATATGGACTATTGTAAAAAGCTTAAGAAAATCGGGTATAAATTATGTCCATGCGGTATTGATGATTCTATAATCTGCATGAGAGATTGCAATGTTTGCTTAACAAATAAAAAAGTTTGTTTTATACAACACTAAAGGAGATTATTATGTACACAACAACAAATTTTAAGAGTAAAAAAGCTTTAAAAGAGGCCGTAAAATCTGGTGACGTCATCCGATATTATCAACCCGGCCCCTTCGGTGGAAACGAACCAAAAGACGGTACCTTCTGTTGTGAAGGCCCACACTATCCAGAACCACACAAGTGGTACGCAACGTGTAAGGCCGTTGGTGGTGTTATAGTATCAGTCAAATAAAATATAATGTTAATTTAGAGAAAGTGAGGTTATTATGGATAAGCAAAGTAAATTTATTGAAGTGGTTAACACGTTTTAACTAAATATCCACAAATATACGCGTTAATCTAACCCTTTTAAGAAAGTAGAGGTATGAAACATGGAATTAACAAAAGAGCAATTTAAAGCACAGTTTAAGCATGAAATTAACAATGGCGGACTAGCTTTCAATCTTGATATGCTAGTTTATGACAGCCAGCACTTTGGATATACCATCTGGAGGCTGCTCGAAAAGCTGGTTTTACAAGATGGTGAGCGATATTTTATCTCCAGCATCGGTTAATCCCTCCGGTTTGCCTGTTCCGGCTTAAAAACAGGCTTTAGTTTATGTTAGAAACTAAATAATGTTTAATGAAAGAGACAAAATGAAAGCTTATAAAACATCGGACGGCCATATTTGGCTTATTGTCGGCTACATTAAAAGAACGCCGGTCGGAATAGACTGGACTGGCCGCGTCCGAAAACTTACAAAGCCTTATCGTAAAGCATGGCAACAAACATCTCGGCAAATATGGCTCGGTCAACGAAAAGCTAGCATAATGGAACATTGTGTTAATCCTAAATTGACTGATTATACAAAAGCTTTGAGAAAAGCTGTACAACACAAAAAATACTTAAACCCTTAACCCTTTTATGAAAGTAGAGGTAAATTATGCAGTATATTTTAACACAAGAAGAAATGGACGAAATCAAAAATGGTCATTTGCTCGCTATGGACAACTTACGAGAACAAGTAAATAGTTTGCAAAGGCAAAATAACAATTTGTGCTATGAATTAGAACGCAAAAGAAAAGTAGCCCTTAACATCGGCACTTATGACTTCGCAACGGCTAAGATTATCACAAGCCAATTAGCGAAAGTGCGAAAAAACAGGCTGGTCGGTCAATTTGGCCTAAAAGTCAAGGGTTATCGTCAAAGAGGTCGAGGTACTCGCAAGTTTGACGATTTATCCTATCGCCTTGACCAGTCATTGCCATTAGATAGGGCAGAAAAAGTGGCAATCTATGTTGACTGCAAATAAACTCAAAGCATTAACCTTTATTTAGGAGATTAGAAAAATGGAAACAATGGACTATGAAAAACAAGGTACGGACTTTTTAGAGAAAACAGAAACGAAGTTTGTCGCTGAGTTTGTCGAATTTGGCAAGTATTTCCCAAGCGATAAGGAAAACAGGGATATTTACAAAATCACACTTTCCCGAAATGGCCGTGAATATTCCTTTAGGTTCGGCCAGAGCATAGCCGATAGTCAAGGCTACTATGATAGAGTAACTAAAAAGCGGATTACGGAAGAAACAGCGATAATGTATGGGCTTGGCACTTTGCATAAGAAAAAAGGCAAAATACCGACCGCCTATGCTGTCCTATCGTGCGTGGAAAAAGTCGATGTGGGCACCTTCGAAGATTTCTGTTTTGAATTTGGCTATGATACAGACTCGATAACAGCTAAAAACACCTACGAGGCGGTCAGGGATGAGCACTTAAACCTTGCCCGACTCTTTAATAATGCAGAACTGGAACAGATGGCAGAAATACAATAATCTCCTCCTCCGGCTGCTGGCCTGACAGCCTTAAAAACAGGCCAATGTAATTATAACTTTAATTGAAAGCGAGGTGTATAATGAAAGCAATATTAGAACCAAAAAGCAAAGATACAGCCATGATACAGAATAAGCCACTTTGGATTGCCGTTGACAAGACTGTCCAGAAGTTTCCGCCTGTCAAGGGCAGAGACGGAACAACGGTCAAGGCTGCCAATGAAACCAGTGTCCGGTGCTACATTAGCATAATGGACTATCAAAACTCAGGCGATGCCGAGAAAATTGCCGAAGCTATAATTAAAGCATTGGAGGTATTATGAACGAAGAACAGAGAAAAGCCACAGCCTTGCGCCGTATTATGGCAAGGGATAAAGCCTATTCAACAGAGCAGGAAGATAAAGCCCTGCGCCGTCTTTTGGTTAATATAGAGATAAGTCGGCTCAATAAGAGATATAAGAACGTAAAGAACAAATACCCATATATTTAAGGAGAATGAAAATGAGGCTAATAATAGACAATGTATGTATTGAGTGGGTTGCTCTAGGGGAAGGGCTAAATGGTGATTATAACCCCAAAGACCCGAACGATGTAGAGTTGTTGCGGTTCGATATCTGCAAACTTGACGATGAAAACAACTATACCTGCGTAGATGATGGTTCGTACTGCACCCTAATGCCTGTTGATACGCCACGCATAATCTTAGGACAGGCATTGTCTTTGA
>Ga0098033_1001284_pt1 | contig 10466 bp, 6 predicted proteins | sample 1_EtaG_FD_75049 | JGI IMG/M metagenome (GOLD analysis project Ga0098033, IMG submission 75049) | Marine viral communities from the Subarctic Pacific Ocean - 1_ETSP_OMZ_AT15124 metaG | ecosystem: Environmental > Aquatic > Marine > Oceanic | place: Pacific Ocean | collected 2015-01-07
ACGTTTTTAGATGATAATGTTATTTATGATAAGCGATATGCGATGGCTCGCCGCGCCCATGCAACATATACACATTATACTAGTGATATCAGCGATGTCGGCGGCTATGAGCTTACGCTTAAAGATGCGACAGGCACATCTCACACATTTATATTTAGACAATATTGGCCCGCATGGCCAGCCACCGGCGAGGCCGACACTACCAATTCCTCACGGACAACGATTCAGCTTTATGGCTTGACGGACACACATCAAATAACCAAACAAGTGGCCAAGGCTATTAATACTGCTAACGCCAAAGGCCTAATTGGCATTACTGCTGGTTCGGCAAGTGTTATATGGAAGGACGAGGATGAAACAGAAATCTCAGCCAGCGCCCATATACCATTAGGACTTACAATGGTGCTTACTGGAACACAAGGGAATACCGCTCTTGGCGGTGGTTCTGGTTCAACGAGCGATGCAATAAAGACTTATTTATCTATGTCGGTGTTCGCCGGCGGCTTTAATCCAGTAATAGAGCCACAAAACGAAGTTTATAATCGGATTAAAAACGAAACGCAATATCTCGAAAGCTTTGTTTTATTTAGAGATATTGAATCAGGTTCAGGCGGAACAGTGCAGGATTTTCTAGGGGAAGCCGGCGGTGACGCCACCGAAGTGGCCACCGCTGATGGGTTGAGTTCGTATTATACATATGCAACAGATGCATATTTCGAAGGCGATGTTACACCGACAATGATATATCCTGCTCCAGATGTTTTTAAATTTAATGGCATTATCGGAGATGCTCATCTTGATGGAACTGCGCAGGCAGTTCCAGCATGGAAGATAGTAGCCCTTCAAGGTAAAATTGCTTCATCTTCTATAGAGGATGATAGGAATGCTACCAAGATTCCACAAATAAATATTGTATTGAATTACACACTGGATATTGAGAATTCAAGTTTTAATTACAACCCAACAACATTAAGAAGCACTGTTGATTCAACTTCTCCATTTGTTGATGGATCTATTTTATCTCTTAAGTCAGATGATGTTATGATGTTTGTCGAAGAAGTAAATACAGATGTTTTGACAGAGAATTTTAATATTGAGGTGTTTAAAGTTATCGCTAGTTCAGATTCTAGTGTATATGATACATTGGAAAGGAAATACTTTCGAAAAGCATCTAATCAAATAATTAATGGATTTATGAGAAGCCCAACGGATAGTCAAATTTTTGATAGTTCTGAAAACACCGACACTGATAGTGTTGAATATTATTTTGATATTTTAACAGATGCTGCAGTGAATCGAGAATTAGCATGTAAAGGGGTAGAGGATTTTAATAAATCATCATATTATATTGATATTGATATTGATTGCGATAGTACTCTTGACGATGATACTACTTATTATGATATTTATGGAACAGCTATGGAGCCAGAAATATGCCAAAATTAATTTATAAAGGTGATACTATCAATAATTTTGGTTCATTTTTACCTGCGCCATTTATTGAAAGAATCACCCTTAATGAAAATGATATACAAGTGAAAATTGCTTTGTATATTACAGTACCTCAAGAAATAGAATATGATTCGGACGACCCATCAGATGAACAGACTATTATAGAGGCTGATTTGAGCGAGTTAAAATATTATATAGTTATTGCTAACTCTGCCAAAGGAGAAACTTTTGAAGCTATAGCCAATAGAGAGATAAGTATATTTAATTCCCTTTTCAGTTCTGATTATGAAGCCGAAGCCGGATATACACATCTTCGATATACTTGGTCATATTGGTATAAATGGAATGATTTTTGGGCACCTTGGTGGAATTGGGGCAACATACATACTGGAATAATGAAAGCTGTAGGTGAACCGTTAGATGGTAGTTATTTGAAGGCTTTAGCTCGTCTGCCTTCTGGTACTACATATAGCTATCCTTACGATTGGGGCGGCGCCGGCGCAGAATGTGATTGGGATTTTGCAACAAGATTTGCATCTAAATATTCCACCACTGAACCTTCTGACGACGACGAGGATGGTGAAAGCGGCATGTCAGAAATGGAATGGGAACATTATCAAGTATGGGGCTGTCCGGATTGTGGAACACCCGATGAAGAAGACGAAGACGGGAGCGCAGTGGTATGGACAGAAGGCACATCAACAAAAAACTATCATCTTAATCCCGATGGCTTGGCGCAATATTTAGAAATAAATTTTACTGACTTTGAATATGTAGAATCGGTTTATGATTCCGCCGGAAATAAGATTTTCAAATATATCTATGAAACAGTTTCAGACGAAGAAGGCAGAGAACCTGGATATCTTGATCCGAATGTTAATAAGATATTTGCCGATTATAGTAATAATGATAGGGTATATGGAAGAGGTTTAACTAGCGAAAACGCACCAGGCATGGATACTCTTGAAGATTTTGATAATATTAATGTATATACATTTTCATGAACATTATCTTGGATTGACGATTCCGGCGATGCAGTTATAAATATGATAGAAAATAATCCAATTTTGTTGCAGCAAAATATTAGCGATATATCATATGAAAAACTCATTGAAGATAGTGCAATGGCTAGTGTAAGGGATCCGGCTTGGGTGGATTCTGAAGGAAATCCATTTGATGGTGTACCATTACAGCAAATAATGGCAAAATATCATAAACCAACAAAGATAACGCATAAAGAAATAGTAAGCGGCTTTGAGGAGTTGTTGGAAAATTTCAAAACTACAGCAGAAACAGATAGCACCTTGCAAGACGCTATGGATAATGTTTCACATGTGTTAGGTACATATGGAACACAGTTTGATTTACTGCCGAGACTTAATGAATTAAGAAAAGCATGGGCTGATAAGAGCTTTGCAACAAACGCAGGCAAACTATATCATGCTTTTAAAAAGACTTTATTTAATACAAATGCTATAGTGAGTAGGGCGGAAGAGTTAACAAAGCGTTTATTTTTGAACCCAAAATTATTGGATTTAAGAATAATTGCACCAGAACAATCTGTTTCGTCTTATAGTTATGAAGAATTTTATGGAATTAGTCCAACAGACGAAGACGATTCCGGCGATCCAGCTTATACTTATACTGACGGCGGCAGAGAGATATGGTATTATGATGGTGATTATTATACCTATAATAAGTTGGTAGAATTTGCTGAAGAAGAAGGCATTGATGTTGAAGAAGATATTTTGGATCTGGATGAAGGAATTGAATTATATCTTCCAAATGAGGTTGATGAGTGGCAATATAATGATGGCTCTTGGAGTTATACCGAATCGGAAACCGCCGACGCAGATTTTCTTTGGGCTATGGCTTCTGCAGAAACTTTTTATTCAGATGAAATCGAGGATCAATCAACGCATTTTGCTGATTATATTAAAGTACAGGGATATGCTTTTGTAGATTTAGAGAGTTTACTATTCCGTGCATCAAATATATCTAGAATTTTTGACACTCAAAAGATTGAAAATATTTTTGGTACAAATTTCTTAAATTGTAGATTTGGTGGCAAAGCTGTAGGGATGCACTTGAAGCGTTTTGATGAGAATGGTGAAGTGACGTTAGATATAGACAGCCGCAAAGTATATGTTGGTTACGGCGATCATGTTCAGGTTTGGAATTATAATGGCTATGATTTTGATGGACGTTCAGAATCAGGCGGCGGGTCCGTAGCTAATATTTCTGTGAAGTCTGTAGATTATGAAGTCACCAACGCTGGATTGACATCCACTAAAACCTACTATACATATATTCGCCCAAGAAATTTTGATACAACTTGGGCTAATTCAGATTTGGAAGATTATCGTTTGTTTTGTATTGAATTTCAAGATTTAATACCGGCACTTGATGAAGAAGATGCAGTCTATTCTATGTGGGGCGCGCCTGTGGATTGGACATATTATCTTCAAGTTTGGTTTTATGATGCAACTATGGATATATATGATGCTTTGGTGACAAATTATTATGATACACTTTATGGTGATTTTAGTGACTATTATGATTTAGCCATGGAAGATTGTCATTATAATGAAGCTGATGGAACGTTCAATGCATTCTTTCAAGAAGGCATGACAGCAGCATATGGAGATGGTGACTTTTCAGAAGCTCCATGGTATCGTTGTGCTTTTGTTTATAATTTTCACCGTGATTTGTTGTTTGATACTTTTGGCGGAGATCAAGAACTAATCGCTCAAAGAAGTGTAATTTTAGCTGACAAAATAAGCCCATGGGCTGGCAATAAGGGCAATTTGGAATTGTTTCAAGAACAAATGGAAACTTTATACAACACATATTATAATGCTGAAGATAGTTTTTTGGGTGCAATTGCGACTCAGTTGAAAGAAGATGTATGGCGCGATATGGGCATCGAGATAGAATTTCCAAGGATATATGAGGTAACAGATTTACAAGAACAGATAGATTCCGCAATTCTAGAAGATGATATATTTACAGCGATATTTTATGCAGGCGCGACAGAACAATCCACGGAATGGGATTCTGAATTGCCCGAATCATTATCTCTTGACGACGTAACCAGCCAATTCGAAACTTGGTATGCTTTAATGGGTACCCTCGATGACGACAGCGACGTAAATACCAATATCGAGTGGGCTTTTAAAGCAGCCTTCCCGTCACAGGACGATATTTTAGGCGAAGGAGAGGGTATGACAATTGATATGAGCGTTGTAGAAAGTAATGTTATAGCTAATATAATGCAAGAAGATACTTTTGATTGGTCAGATTCCGACGAGTTGGATCCAACTTATCTTGATGCTCTTATAACTTTTGTGGGAATATACGCTATGAATAAAGATCTTCAAGATTCCGCCGGGAATTATCTAGAGGTATCTGAAATTTTACGCAATGAAATCGAGGACATAATAGACGAGGAACAAGGCACCATGGCGTCGTGGTACAGCCCAGATATTTAGATTTTGAAGAGTTATATATCTAGTATTATTTTTTGAGGAATAAAAAATGGCAAATATAAAAAGAAATTCAACAATACTTAAAAGAGCATTGTTTAAGTTAAGCGGGCAAGATGGTGTTTCGGTGAGAGCCGGGGTGGAATCATTGTCAACAAAAGATTTAGCAAAAACATATTTAACTGCATTAGGTTGTGCAGTTTCATCAGAAAATGCTAATTATTCTTTATTGGATACTCAGACAGATACAGAAAATATAGAAAATGAGAATATTGATGAAACAGATAAATTTACCAAACTTAAAAGCGGCACAACATCGACTACTGACAAGTTTGCAAATACTGATGATCCTTTTTATGAACTTGATGATGAATTGCCGGAAAGTAAAAAGCTAATGTTATCGGCATTAGCTAAAACTTCTGAGCCAAATCTTGTGAAAGTAGCAGTGGCTTTATTTAAAATAGAAAATAAATAAAATGAAATTTAGGAGTAATTACATGAGAAGAGGAGAAATATAATGTCGGATCCGGGTTGCCCAACCACCTGCACCTCTGACTCCAGTACGTGGGGTTATAACAAGAAGTGTTTCACTGACTCCTCTCCGAAGTCTTGGTGTTATTACGGCGCTTGTTATAGTTTGACAAGCCTGTGCTCCACGTTCGCTGATTACATCGATGCTGGGTACGTCACCGAAGCCGATATTGGCACCATGATCACGGCATTCGAATGCGGTGCAGACTCTTTTAAAGTAAAATGCACCGACTTGGGCGTTGAAGATAGCGGCGAAGCTATAGAGGCAGCGGAGACTTCCATCGAAGATATCATAGAAGCTATAGAGGCAGCACAAGAGGCTCTCGAAGCCGGCGACACAGATTTATATTCGACAGCATATGATGCGTATGCATCTCTCTCCGGAGAGGAAGGCGATCATACGTATTATTTGAAAGCTTTCCCTGGCGTTGATAGTGACTCTACTTCAACTATAAATGAATTTGGTTTGTTTTTTGATCCTACAGAGGGAAAACCAATTCTTAATTCAGAATGCACCGATGACAACAACTGCGCCGAAACAAGTGACTCTTTGAGTGAAAACGCTATGAGTATAATGGTTGATTTGTTTTATGATGCATATTATATAAAACAAATACTTTATAGCACTATAAGGAACGGGATATCCAATCCTTCCACTGATGGATGGGTTGCCACGGAAGACACTAACTATAGCGGCGACTTCTATTTGACATGGGAATACGATGAGAATGAGAGCGGATACTCTGCCACAGTGGAAGACCAAATAGCGCTGTTTAAAAAGTTTAATTATACCATGGGCAACACTGAAGAAGATTTATTAGAAGTGATAGAGGAACTCATTAGCGCTGGAGTGGCAGATATGACAACCACTTTGGGCACGCCTCAATATACTTTTAAAAAAATAAAACATCTAGCGCTTGATACTGATAATCTTTCATCCTTTGACGAAGAAGAAGTCAAGCAAACTGTCGCTACAGGTTTATCAACAATAGAAGAGAGTTCAGAAGAGAGTTCATATTAATAATGTCAACAAAAGAATTAAATTTAATAGACTTAAACTTATTATCCGGATCATCCGATACTTTTAGGATGGCTTTGGGAAGCTATTATGAGATTCTAAGCGGAACAACAGGCGAATATCTTAATTGGGTATATTATAAAGATGGTTCTTGGTGTCAGGAATATGTGATTAACGATGTCTCAGAAGGCTTCGGATATTGGTCAATAGGTGTAACATATCCAGAAACAATATTAACAAGATCAAGTGATGTAATTATTCCAAATAAAAGCTATCCATACCGCCTCCGGGGTCAGGTTGATAAAATCAAAGACGATGATTTTTGGAAAGGTATTTTCACAGGAGGTTCGTGGGGAACTTCATCTTTTCCTGCTGTTTTTACAGACGCAGTGTTTGATGATCATTCTTTTAAATATTCTTTGCCATATAGTCAACAAGAGGCTGTCAATATTTATGGTGGCACTGAATTTGCAGATGTATATCAGGTTACTTATGAGTATAATCGCTATTTAAAAGAATATCAAGATTATATTGCCAAATTAGATTCAGAGTTATTAATTCCAAATATATATTTATTAAAATCATATGATAGTTTTATAGCAGATTCGACTGAAGTTGATTTAGGAGATTTAGTTGTTAACTTTATAACACGCGAAAACAATGTTTTAACCGCCGATGATGATTATACTTATTTTGATTTTCCTACTACGGATTTTGATAGTAATAATGCATTAGATTGGAATAGTTTATTATTAAAAAATGATTTTGCGTCTGAATATTTAACATCATCATTGTTGCTTTATCCATTATCTGCATCTACCTCTACAGAAATTAAATCAAAATTTCAGAATATAATGTTTGATTATGATGTTTTAGATAGCGATTCGACTACAAGCCCATATATATCATTGGATGCTTATCTTGATTCAGGCGGAATTGAATCTGACGATTCTCATACTCTTACATATAAGTCTAAGATTCCATATTACACAACAATCAACTTTAACACCGCACGTAGCGACGAAACCAGTTTTATTGAATCAATTGAAGATAATAATTTTTCACAAAAGTTTTTGAAAACATTAAAAGAGACATTTTTAGACGAAACAACACTCACTTCAGATGAGAAAACATTTGCGACAGAAGCTGCTTATCTAAGCGCTTCAGCAGATAGTGGCTCTGTGCAATATTATGATGTTACAACTATTAATAATGTTTCTTATCGTAGTGTTGATTATTTAAAGATGTTGACTTATGCGTATAATAATTTTACTTCAACAACAACTAATTGTTATTTTGTTGGTGGAGAAACTTTTAATAGAAAAGCTGTTTTTGATAGCATTGGCGTTTATCGTCATTCAAATGTTAGAAGTTCATTGGCTGTTATAAATGATGCAGTAGGTTGGGTAAGTGACGAGGGTAATTATAATATTGACTCTATGTGCGCGTTGTATAATGATTCCCAACACGATAGTCGTGAACCCTTCGCACCAAAATATTATGAAACGCTAGCATATCGAGTAGAAAAAGTCGGCGGTGCAGCAACGGGCGACTCACAAACACAAAATGTGTTACAAAACTTTTGGTTTTTTAACCGCAGCGACATTGAAGAGATAAACCTATGCGATTCGCAGGTTAAATATGGCGCGCCATATACATATAATGTTTATGCTTATGTTTTAACAATTGGCGCCAAATACAGTATTTCTGATTTAAGACTTACAAGACACATAGGAGCAGTTGAAGACAGCACCAAGAATTGTCTTGAATATTATGATCCTGAGACGGGAGACGCAGTTGATCAATTAGCTCCATGGGAGTCAAACCCACTTAGCGGCAGCACTACATACGCCTCAAATGCACAGGTAACCACTGCTTATGATTATATGGCTGATTATTATATTAATCAGGAACCAAATCTTAAGTTAGTTGAAATTCCAATGTTTTCTAAAACATTAACAGTGCAAGACCATCCTCCTAATACGTTTGACATTAATCCTTATCAAGTAAAAGACAATTCACAAACAATTGGATTTTTAGTTAATTATGAGACATTCTATTTTGTTGGAGATGATGTGGCGGGAACAACATATCCGACACCAATTTCACCAGCAGATGATAGTGTTAGATCAGATTATCTTAATAGTAGAGATTTATTGAGTGGCAGTTATATGGATTTAGAAAGTATATCCCGTCAGAGATATTTTGAAGTATATCGTTTAGACAAAAAGCCAGTTTCAATAAGAGATTTTGACGGCAATAAGATAAGAACAATTGATTTAAATATTTCTTCCACAAAATATACCTATTCAAGTACAGATTTTCGTGATAGAATAAAAACTAATCAAAAATATTATTATTTATTTAGATTTGTTAACGAACAGAGAATACCTGGCCAGCTATCAGAAATATATGAAACAGAATTAGTAGACGATGGAGGATATAAATATGCTGTTTTTAATGTAATATTTGAATCAGAACTTGGAGAAGAGGTTTTTGTAAATCCATCTAAGCCGTTTAAAAAATTAATACAATTACAGCCAAACATATCACATCTTTTATTAGATACATCTGCAGCAGACTTTGAAGGGTTGGCTATAGATGAGGCGGCGAATATAGCGGTTGGTTCAGCGGAAGATCCAATTTGGAATCAAACATTCAAATTACGTTTGACTTCTAAAAAAACAGGTAAAAAAATTGATTTCAATATTACTTACAAGGTGGACAATCAATTTGAGACAAGTTAAGAAACTTGAAGAAGTGTTGGTAAATAATAAAATTATAACTATTTAATGAAGAGAGGAAAATAAATGGCGTTTCTTGATAACAGCGGCGATATTATACTAGATGCCGTGTTGACAGATTTAGGTAGAAAAAGAATGGCTCAAGGTAATTTTAAAATTACTAAATTTGCTTTAGGCGATGATGAGATTGATTATACACTGTACAATAAGGATCATCCTTCTGGTTCAGCGTATTACGATATTGAAATTCTTCAATCACCGTGTTTTGAGGCATTCACAACGGATAATGCGAATATTAATTATGGGCTGCTTTCTTTTACGAGAACAGATCTGCTTTATTTACCTTCATTGGAGGCAAATGAGTTGGTTGCCGATTCGCCATTGTTTAAGACATCGAGCGTTTACTATATTGCAGCAAATAACGAAACAGGCACAGCACTGACTACTGCTTTCGGAGATACGAAATATTGGGCATTATCGAACTCTACATCTGGTAGGAAAATTGTTATTGAATCCGGATTAGACACTAGTGAAATAACTGCTGATTCGACTAATAGAAGTTCGTATATGCTAAGCACAAACTTACTGGATAGCAAATATTCTATTTATTTTGATAATCGTTTTATTAGTTCTGTTGTGACGCCAACTGCTGCTTCTACATTTACCAATAGCTCAGCTGGTGAAGATCAAGTTAGTTTTACAATGTCATCTGCGACGGCAACTTCTACGACATTTTTGGAAGACTATAGTGCAGCAACAGCCGTAGGAATCGATAATACTGTGTATTTTTATTCAAATGCATTAGTAGATCGTAGCACTATATCAGTTATGGCCGGCCCCGGCGGATCTGCGACAGCGGTTAATGCGACTATAGATTCAGGCTTAACTGCCACTAAAGCCGCATCAACAAATGTTAAATACACTAATTATGGTACTGTTGGGGCAAATTTATTTGGTGATGGCAATACATATGATTATATTGACACGACGCTTTATATTCAAGGGCAGTCAACCAGCGCGATGTTGCAACTGCCAGTTAGACTTATTAGAAGAGCATCATAGGAATATTTTGGAGATATAAATGCCAGTACAAAATTTTGAAACATTTAATACGACTACCGATAAAACTACGACTACAACTTTACTTCATGAAGTGGTTCCATTAACTGGTACAATCGTCAGCGGAACGTATGGGGGTGATGCCGTTTCCCTTGGAAGCGAGCCAAACATTAAAAA
>Ga0098033_1001285_pt1 | contig 10465 bp, 9 predicted proteins | sample 1_EtaG_FD_75049 | JGI IMG/M metagenome (GOLD analysis project Ga0098033, IMG submission 75049) | Marine viral communities from the Subarctic Pacific Ocean - 1_ETSP_OMZ_AT15124 metaG | ecosystem: Environmental > Aquatic > Marine > Oceanic | place: Pacific Ocean | collected 2015-01-07
AAGAAGACTTCCGAGTACAAGAGTACCATAGAACCAAAAGATGATCAGATCTTTCACGACTTTACTCCTTGTTAAGCCACTAAAATAAAAAGACCCAATCCTCTACACACGATTGTGTAGAGGGTCTGTTTACAGTTGTTTGTAATCAGCGCTTGTCGATCTGGACCTGCTCCAGCCTGGCCCACTCATAGCCAGACAGTATGACCTGAGCTACCAAGGTGAAGTAAATCACCAGGGCCTGAGCACCACTGACCGAGGCATACCGGATCACCAGGTACATGATGCACCCGATACTGGCAAGCCAGATCAGCCACAGGATACCAACTCGGTTAGAGTCAGACAGGAAGTAGTCGTTGATGAAGTTACGCATTATGACCTCCTAAGTCAAAGACCCATTATGGGCCACTAAAATAAAAAGACCTAACCCTTCACACACGATTGTGTGAAGGGGTTTACCCATATCTTACCAGTAGCAATTGTAGCCAGTATGCTCACCGCTACTGTCGCGGTACTTATGGCTACCATCAGGGTCCAGCTCTCCGCAGCATGAACAATAGCTGGGCTCTACCACTTCTTCATAGAAGCGAATCTCAGCCATAAGCTCACTCTCAAGCCTATCTTGACGCATGACTTCGAGGATCCCGAGGATGGCTACTGCGAGGGTACTGATGATGATGATGATCAGGTACATGACTTCTCCTTAGTTAAAAGCCATTAAAATAAAAAGAAATACCCTAACTTTTCCCCGGTACCCTCCAAACACTACCCCCAATAAACCACTAAAACAATAATAGGTATAACTATCATTTATATTTTCAGTTCCAGAAATGGATTTCTCCTTGAAATCAAGTTAAAATAAAACTATTATTGAAAAATATTTCCTAAATAAATCCGCCCCCTTATACCGCTTCTCTTCCTGCTTATAGGATACTCATGACTGAGAACCAACTTTACTCCTATTCAAAACGCCTACATAGTCTTCATGACAAAGTAAAAGACTTCCTGCATTACTACTACTACCGTTATGGAATCCTTGTAGACAGATCAGAGCAGGGTCTCAAGTGCAGATATGCTATAATCACAAAGAAATTTGGTGAGGATGAAGAACCAGAGTTTCGTGACTACCTAATCTCTCTTAAAGACCAGCTTGATCAAGTGATCAAAGAACTTGATCAGGAGACCGAAGCCCCTAGTGCTACTTAACCTCCAATATCTCGCCGCCATTTCTTAACTCCGTCTGGTGGAGAACTTCCTTTTATAGGCTAATCATCATGAGTAAGAAGGACAAAACTGTAGGTCTAGAGCTTATACCCACAAGGGAACAAGCAATAGCAGAGATAGCAGAAGTAGAGGTAGAGTATGAGACCTACCTAGAAAGACTATCTCCAGAAAAGCGGCAACGTATCTATAACTCCGTCAACAGAATGCGTACAGGGCTCCACGCAGTAGCCCCCATGATGTGTCTAGGAGCTGCCAAGTGTCCCTTTATAGAGCGATGTCCAATCCCCGAGAGGGACCCGGATACCGGCAAGCTAGACCACGGTCCTGATATTAACTACCCAGTAGGTAGAGAGTGTATTCTAGAAAAATTCTATATGCAGCAGAAAATTATAGAGTACGTACAGCATTTAAATGTAGATCCCAAGAACCCTGTAGAGATGTCTATAGTAAATGAACTATCACTTATAGATTTATATAAGAATAGAGTTCTGATGATCATGGCTGTGGGGGACAAGGCGGGTCAAGGAAGGGACTTTATGAGGGTTGATGTAATAGGGTTCAACGAGAACGGTCAGGCAGCTGAGGTCGCAAAGGTGCATCCAGCTATTGAAATGATGGAAAAACTAGAACGCCGCCGTGACAAGTGGTTGACAAATTTAATGGAAACTCGAAAAACGAAAGCGGATTGGGCGGCAAAGGTAGGGAGCGTCGGAGGCGAAAGCAAGATTTTAGCGGAAATAACAAAATTGCGAGAGGCGCTAGGTCAGCTTGAGTCAGCGGGGGAGATTGAACTACTAGATGAAGATGATGAAATTTTGTTAGACGACTAGGATTTGTAGATGGCTTCTTATCATTCTCTTTTACAGAATGCATTAATTCTTGATATCGAGACTCTCGGGCTTCAGAGAGGCTCTGGTATCACAGAGATGGCTATCTATAACCTGTCGACTCGGGAGGCGACAGAGTGGAAGATTGCCCCCAACATGGTGCTGTCTAAAGGTACTCGTCCACAAGATGTTGTTAAGTTAGCGAGTACTGCAACAGATAGACACATATTTCATCCTGGCTTAAAGCATTTAGGTGCTGCAGCTACCTGGGAAGATGTAGTTGTTGCGCGAGCCCTTATACTGAAGGGTTCAACTATAAAGGGGAGGGGAGCAGAAGCTGCTAAGCAGCTTAGGCAAGCCTTTGGTGGTGGCAAGGAAGGATTTGGCAGGGCACTTGCGGTCCTTAAGGAAAGAGATCCCTGGATCTATGAGCAGATAACTAATCCTAATGGTCCAGGAGATGATCTTTTAGCGGGAGGAATGCTTAGGCCAGACGGTAGGACTTCCCAGGCTCGCATGATAGATATGCAGGCAGCTGGCTCCAGGATAGCTAGCGTCAGGACTGAGTTTTCTACACTAGAGAAAGCCCTTTCTGCTGAGTCTCATCTTTCAAAGGAGATGAGCCAGAACGTTACTTGGATTGCTAACGCTAACTTCGAGTCCACACAGATAGGTGCTCACATAGCAGCAGTACAGCAGCCTGAGATAGATAAGCTGGTAGCTGGGGGGATGAATGAGAAGCAGGCTATTCGTAGAGTACGTCAGACTCATCCATTCTTAAATGTAGCTAATTATAGAAGTCCTTTATCCCCAGATCCTACATATGTAACCGGACCAGAAGTAATCAGAGCTAGAGGTGAGGCTGCAGTTACTGGAGACTGGAAGCCTGTCTGGAAAGCATATCTAAAGCACACCAAGGCTGGTGACGTAAGAGATATTATTGATGTCTTAAGAGCACGTCAGTCTTATGCTATAGAGCTAGGCCTGTCTAACCTGCCACAGGCTGGTCAGTACGGTACCTCAATGGATATAGCTGCAAGGCTATTTGGTGCTACAGAACTAGAAGGAGACGCAGCAAGAAAAGCTTTTGGTGCTAGGGAGTACCATAGGGCACTTGAGGATGCAGCTCTTACTGAAGCCTTTGTGCTTGAGCAGGGTGTGAAAAGAACTGCTGTTCTGCAAGCTGTATCTGAGGGTACTGCAGAAGGTAGAAACTACGTTCGAATGTATGAGCAGGGTGGCGTTGGTCCTTTAGCTAGAGAGGTAAGGTATCAGCAGCTTGAACACGTCATGCGTATGCAGGAAGAGCGTGGGGCAGTAGTTAAGAGACTCGACAGAGCTTTCCAAGATCTTGCTACTGAAGGAGTAACGTATCAGACAACTGGTGTGCGTAAGCGTAGGCCTCTTGAACTTGTCTCTAAAACCGGGGAGGTTGCTCATACAGCTAGGACAGCTGCTGAAACAATTCCTATTAATCGTATCTATGATGTAGCTGAGCATCTTAAATCTAGTGGAAAGTACACTCTTACAAATATAGATGATGTAACGAGAGTCATGATTGATTCTCTCTCTAAGGGTGGTGGACTTAGACAGGGAGCACAAGGAGTAGAAGTAGCGAGTGCAGAGGCTCTTAAAGCATCAAGCACTCAGTATGTACATGCCAATGCCAAAGATTTAGGTCATAAGTATATCAAGCAAGTTTTAGGAGAGGGTGGGGGAGCTATTGATCAGTTCCTGGCTCAACATGGCTTTGGAGAACTTCCTGCATTGCCTACAGCAACTAAGCGTGCAGGTTATGGAAGAGTAGCTGAGATAAACAAGATAGTAGCCGGGCTCCCTAGTGGGGGAAGACTCTTAGGTGCATTTGCAGCAGGTGCTGGAGTTATAGGAGCTATGCAGGCCGTTAAGCATGGCCCAAGACACCAGAGAGGTGGACCCGAATCTCTAAGAACAATGAACTACCAAAACTGGCTAGAAAGCCAGGACGAGTTCTATGGAGCTAGGAACTATAACCAGACTAGAAAGCAGGGCTTATCTCCTACAGGTATTGCTGCACTGGGCAAGATGGCCTTTAGTGATTTTGGATCACCGTATAGAGGCCCTGTTTATTCACAGGATGTATTCCAACAGCAGGAGATCCTAGACGCACGAGAGAAGTACATGAGAACTTCTTTCGGGGCTAAGCACTATGATCCTATTAACGGGCTCTTCGGAAAGATCCAGAATGTGTGGCCATCACTAGGTATCAATGTAGGACATTCGTTCTTGACTCAAGATATCCAGAGAGCAGACCCATCTAATTTTGCGGGTCTAAAGGGTAAGGGTCTTCAGAAGGTAAGCCTCTCTGATGGAAACTGGAAAGTTAAAGTAGAAGACGCTGATACAATCGTTGTTCAGCGGGGTGGTATTCGAGGTGGTATAGCTAGCTTCTTTGGAGCTAACAAGGGTTACAGTTTCCGTCTTGCTGGTATTGATGCTCCAGAGGTTGTTCACGGTAACGGTATCTTTGATATGAAGGGCTCTTCATTAAAGAGTCAGCCTAAGGGTGAGGCAGCAAGAGTTGCATTAGAAGCAATGATAGGTAAGACAGGAAAGCTGGACCTCGTCTTTGATCCTTCTAATATGACATACGGACGTATGGTTGGTGCAGTAATTGCTGATGGAAAGAACCTTAACTTTGAGCTTGTGAGACGAGGAATGGCTGGAGCACTACCCTTCTATAAGAAGGGTACAGAGGAGATGATTGACTATAGGGCTCTTGGAAAGCTTGAGAAGACTGCTCATGGTGCCCAGACAGGAATGTGGTCTGAACCTTTCTTCCAGGCTGCTTACGATATAACAGATGCAGCTGGTAGCAGAATAACGTGGAACACCTTTGCCAATATGAACAAGTTGGTAAAGAACAGTTCTGTTATGTCGGGAACTGCGATGATGCTTAATGCTCAAGAGCAGGGCTTCTATAGTAGTGCAAATAGAATTGCTGCAGCAGAGATTGGGGCAAGGATAAGTAAGTTTGGTTTTGATGGCGATGCTAGGACTTCTGTGGCTTTGCATGGTAAGCCAGCTGCACCTCATACGACATACATGAGTCAGATGGTCCAAGACATTGGTACAATGATGAAGACACAAGGTGGGGCGTATGATAGAAAGTTAGCTCGTAGCTCTGGCTATGATAAATATGATAAGTCTATGGCATTAGATGGGCTTAGTACTACCAATGCTATCTGGAGTAAAAGACGACTAGAAGCTTATAATATGTATGGTGTTAGAAGTAGACACCTAAGAGATAGAATGGCAACTATGCAGAGAGCCCAAAACCAGCAAATGTTTAATAGTCCAATCGGACACCATAGGATGTAATTATGAACCCAATGATTCAAGGTGCTTTAGTAGGTGCAGGAAACTATTTAGAAGGCGGTGTGATGATGACCGCTGGCTTTATGACTGATACAAGAGGAGGTGTGTCAGGTAGTTTTGGAAGAGGAACATATGGAGAGTGGCAGACTTCATACCTTAAGAATTGGGGTAATACACAATGGGATATAGCACCTAGAAGTAAAATAGGTGCGCCTCATTTCCCCAAGGCAGCAGGAATGCTACCAGAGGCTGAACGTGGACTAGGTAAGACTCTCTTTAGTGCTGCTGGACCACTGATGAGTGGTTACTTTATGTATAAGGGCTGGAAGGGAGAGCTTGGAGATGAGTCAGGAGCAAGAGGAGCATATGATGCGCTAGCGTGGGATGTGGGTACAATGGCTGGAGCTGAGCGCTTCGGGGCTATAAGGCAGGCAGGTGGAGGAAAGCATGGTGGGTTAGCAGGTCAGTTTAGGCTAAAGCCAAGAGGAGCGTGGGCCCATATGGGTGTATTTATGGGGGCTGGTATAGGTGCTACACTAGGTCAATCTGTACTAGGTACTGCCGGTGCGATGGGAGGAGGATTTGCAGGTGCAGCAGCAGGTGCAGCAATTATGGGCAAAGGTAATTGGTACACTTCGATTCCTAGAGCCCTTATTGCAGCTGCAACAATAGGTGGAGCAGTTATGGTAGGAAAGGGAGCCTTTAGTTTAATAAAGAGTGGCTATAGAAGAGGGGCAGCGAGACATTCAATTGACACGGCAGGGGATACATCTGCCTTTATGACAAGAAATGCAATGACAATGCGTGCACGTTCTGTTGACGCTATGAGAAACTCACATATGAATGCCCGGTCTGCTCTAGGTATGGAAGCCACCTTTATGCATCAAGATAGAAACTACTTCTCTAACTATAGGTAACCATGGACTCTAGTATTAAAAAGCTTGTCGAAGGACTCTATACAACTAATGAGTATGGATATAAGTATCAAGATCCTGATGCTGTACCAGACCCAAAGATAGTAGAGCATTTCGAGAAAGAGTATGGCATAAGAACTGATGTTCATAGAACCTGTGTCAATTGTCAGATAAGACAGATAGCCAAATATGAGCCTGCTCATAGAAAGAGTGAGGGGTTTGAAGTTAAGTGTAACTTTATTCCTAGAGGTCTTCCACGAGGATCAGCTAAGAAGGTAAAAGAGATTAGTGCCTCTAGTGATATCTCTTATGATCGTGCAAAGAAACTTCTCTTATCAACAATAGATCCAGTTGCATGGGCTGAGTTGATGTTTGGATTTGATGACAGTGATGATCTTTGGCATATCCGCTCATATCAGAAAGAACAGATACGGTGTACTGGTTTAAGAATCGCCTGTAGAGAGGGACGTCGTTCAGGTAAGACCTTTGCTATGGCCCTTAAGTTAACCTATTACGCATATAACTTAAAGGTGAAGAGAGGTAGGGATGCAGAGGGTAATCAAGTAACTCATGGCCCTGAGATAATGATAGTCACACCCTATCAGTCACAGCTAACTAACATCTTCAATGAGATTGAGAGTCTTATAAAAAGAAATATCGAGCTTAGGAAAGAAGTTACATCTGGAACAACAGATAGTCTTTATATCAAGACACCAATGTACAAGATGTTGTTTAGAAACGGAACCAGTATAAGAGGTTTTGTCTCAGGTCTTGGAGTAAAGACTGATGGCTCTGGTGGTGGTACCATTCGTGGTGCATCTGCAGATGTAATCTATCTTGATGAGATGGATATGATCCCAGAGGAGATCCTTGATAAGGTCATTACACCTATCCTTCTTACTAAGCCAGATGTAATTCTACATGCAACCTCTACTCCAATTGGAAAGAGAGGAAAGTTTCACCAGTGGTGCCTAGATAGATCCGACTTCAAGGAAGATTATTATCCCTCTACAGTGCTCCCACATTGGGAAGATATAAAGCTAGAGCTAGAGAGTGAGAGTACAGAAGAAGGGTTTGATGCTGAGTACATGGCTTGCTTTGTTGAAGGTAGCTATGGAGTTTTTAGACCCTCCTGGGTGCATGCAGCCAGAGCTAATTATGGATATCATCAAACTCTAGACAATGAGTTTCTAAGAACAACACTTGGTATTCCTGACCCCTCGAACATGTTCACATGTATAGGCATAGACTGGAACAAGAATGCGGGTACTGAGTTCTTTGTAATATCATACTCTACATCCACAGGGACTTGGTATTCTATGGAAGCTATAAATATTCCTGCTTCTGACTACTCTGCTAAGCGTTGGATGGAAGAGGTTATCCGACTTAATCATAAGTGGAAGCCCAACTGGATATATGCAGATGAAGGTTATGGACATACTATCATCGAGGACCTGTTTCTTTATGCTCACAGGCTAAAGAGTAAGCCCAATAAGAATCCTATGGAACAGCAATCAGTACAGCTTACTGAGCGTTTGGTAGGGTTTAACTTCTCAAAGAATGTTGAGCTTAGAGATCCAATTGATGGTACTATCATCAAGAAAGCAGGGAAGCATTTTATAGTAGAGAATGCATCCCGTATTTTCCAAGATGGTTTAATTTGGTATCCTGAAGATGATGAAAAGTTAACCAAGCAGCTACTTAATTATGTCGTGTTAAGATCTTCTCCTACAACAGGCAAGCCAGTGTATGGTCCAGATAACATTGGAATAGGAGACCACAGAGTAGATGCATTGATGCTTGCACTTGCAGGATTGTCTCTTGAAGTGTCAGTATATAGTGGTAACCAACTCCCTATTTCCAGACCAAAGTTTATTGATAAAGGCTCAGGAGAAGAGCCCTATAAATCACCTAGAGATGAAACTAAAGGACTTTTCAGAGAAGCAAAGGAGCGTGGGCTTTCTGGGTTTCCTAAGGTTCTACAGATCATCAGAGGTGAGAACCTTGAAGTTGACAAACTAATTAAACAAAAATATAACGCAGAAGAGACCTTGACTAGTAGAGGACATTCCCGTAGAAGTCGTGGAGATATTGGCAGAGCTAGAGAGCCTGACACATATCAAAGTATATTTGAAGGACTCGCTTCTCATTCTAATCATACCAGAGGACATGAAATGGACTTAGAAGGTATAAATGAGGTAAAAAGTATTTCAAAGCCCCATCGGGTAAAGCCACGGGTTCGTTCTCGTAGTAGAGCTAGTATTGGTAAAAAGAAGAGGAGATAGATCATGATTAGTAGATTAGGTAGCTTAGTAGGAGGAGTAGAGCATAGCGCTGCTCAGGGTCTTGCTGGAATGAAGCAGGGTCTTGCTAGAGTAAAAACAGCTAGCGCACCGATGGTAGCTGCAGCTCAAGGCGCAGGAAGTTCAGCAAGAGCAGCTGGTGGCAATCTTCTTCAACGTGCAGTTTCAGGGGCGAGGGGAATGTCACTTAGAGGGGCAGGAAGGAGAGTAAGAGCAGTAGGAAGGAGAGCAGGAAGGGGGGTTGTTAATGCAGCAAAGAGTGGATGGAGTGCAGGGGGTAGGGCAGTCCGAGGTGCACAAGCAGTTCCTGGTCGTATAGCCGAAGGTGCAAGAGGCATGAGAAGAGATTTTAGAGCTGCTCGAATGAAAGCAAAGTTTGGTGGAACTCAAGAAGCAGCAGAAGGTATGGGGCTTGAGTTCAATAGATTCGGTGGAGTTAGCGGAAGAGGAGGCTGGACCGATTCGCGCACGCTTGGCGAGGCAGGAGATCCTACAGCGGTACAGCGGTTTCTTAAAGGAGGCGGAAGACGAGATGCCTTCCAGGGTACTCCAGGCTCCCCAACATACCAAGCTCCAGGAGCACCTGCAGTAAATTCAAATAAATCGGTTACTCCAGAAGTAAATCCCATGGCAGGGATGTCAGCAGAAGAAAGGGCAGAATGGATGGCGGGTTCGGAGGCAAGAATGGACAAGATGATGTCCGGGTCTAGTTCTAATGCAGGCGTAGGTGCTACTGATGATGCTATGGGTGATGCAATAGAACAGACTACTGAAATGGCTACTCGTGGCTTTACTAGTGGTCAGGGTATGCGTGGTGTAGCAGGTATGGGGCTGATTGGTGGTGGTGTTTCTGCTATGACGGGTGGTGACTTTAGTGAAGGTGCAATGTTTGGTGTGGGAGCAGGCCTGGGTGCAAGAACTTTTGTTACTTCAGCAAACCTACAGGGCGCTGGTCAAAAGATTCTGAATAGCAATAGTAAGTTTGCGAAGAATGGGTTTGTTAAGGACTTTGGTACCGCGCTATCTGAAGCTACAGTATCCGCAAGACAATCTGCTCTTGCTGGAGCAGGCCTGGGTGGCTTTATATTTGGCGGCTCTGGTCAACCTTCCCACTCTAGAGGGTTCAACCAACATAGAGGCAACGGCTTTTAGGGATTATTATGGCATTAGTTCTTTATGACGAAAGTCTAGAAGTTTTTACGACAAATCCAATGAGATCTTTTCATGATGGATACTTAGGTACACCTCATGAGCAGATCTTTTATATTCGTAATCATGACCCAGCCTACTACTATACAGATATCACTATTGCACCTGAAATGATTGGTGGTTATAACGATGCTGGTGAGTTTGGGACTAGTGGTTGGGGTATTAAGCTGATGTATGGAAAGAGACGTCCTACTGAAGCTGAATGGGATCTAGTACGTTCTAGTGATGGAATAGAGATTCCAGATATTGGTACAACTGAAGCAGCTGATACGTTTGCACAGCACCCTGTATGGGTAAGGATATATTGTCCTGGCGGTGAGCTTGCTCAAATAAGAGAAAACATGCAACTTAGAATACGGTACTATGTTAGAAGTGTTGGTGCATAATGGCTTTCAAACACGGTGAAGATGGTAGCAATCCTTTTAAGGATTTAAAGCAGCCTACGTATACAACAAAGCGTACTACATTAACATCTTACTTTGCTGATAAGAGTGATGCAGAGAAGAAGGCGATAGTACTAGATAAATTGTTATCTCGTCCCATTGTTCCAGATGGTCCTTCTGTGCCTCTTACAGAAGAAGAAGCTGAGGTGACAGAAGAGATAAGGCAGACTGCTCTTGCAAAGGCTAAGAGA
>Ga0098033_1001286_pt1 | contig 10459 bp, 10 predicted proteins | sample 1_EtaG_FD_75049 | JGI IMG/M metagenome (GOLD analysis project Ga0098033, IMG submission 75049) | Marine viral communities from the Subarctic Pacific Ocean - 1_ETSP_OMZ_AT15124 metaG | ecosystem: Environmental > Aquatic > Marine > Oceanic | place: Pacific Ocean | collected 2015-01-07
AATACCACAACTGGTTCTGTAGGTGTGTTTGGTATTGCAAATAAGTTAGGAACTTCAACTGCAACAACAAATGATGCTGGAATAGAATTTGTCGGTGCTGTTTCAGTTAGTACTTTACCAGTAACATTAGATTCATTTGACTTAACTGGTTCTGATTATGATGGTGCTTATTATCAAATATTAATTAAAACTAGTGGTGGTGAATATGAATTTGCAACAATTCACGTGGCGGCAAAACACGGAAACATAAGTCATACACAATATGGACATTTTTCTAGTTCTCAAGTAGCAACATTTGATGCTGGATTTATAGGTACTACAATTAGTTTAACAGCAACCGGTGCCGCACCAGGAAATACTGCTTATGTGTATAAGTTAGGATTTGATACAGCGGTAGCACAAGTTGATTCTAACAGAGGTGGTTATTATACATTATCACGTACACCAACTAATACAGATTATTTGTGGGTAACATATAATGGTGAAAAATTAATAGCAGGTGTAACTTACAGTCTAAAAAATGATCAATTATACATACCAAGGTCATCGTATTCAAATGCAGATGTTATTACAGTAACATCAATATCAACAACAAAAATAGAAGAAGCAATTGGGTATAGAATATTTAAAGACATGATTAATAGATATCATTATAAGAGAATTGCAGATGCTGGTAATACAAAATTAGCAAAAGTACTTGATATTACAGATATAGAAATATTTGTAAATGATGCTTCAGTTTTACCTGAACCAGACCCTAATTTAAATGTACCTGGTATTATTTTTATTAATAATGAACGTATTACATACTTTATAAGAGATTTAAGTGAAAATAGTTTAGGACAAATTATGAGAGGTACTTTAGGAACAGGTGCTTTAAATACCTATGCAATAGGTACAGATGTAATTGATTCGGGTGCAAGTCAAACAATTCCAGGATATTCTGATACTACTACCATCTGTACACATACAGCAGATGGATTAACAACACAATTTTTATTGTTTGATGCTGATTCAACTACATTTATACCTTTAGCAAGTGGAAATGATTGTACTGTATTTGTTGGTGGTATAAAACAAACAAGTGGATTTAGTTTTGATGGATCAACAGCATATATTACATTTACAACTGCTCCAATTAGTGGAAGAAAAGTTGAAATAATAAGAAAAACAGGTAAAGTTTGGGTAAACCAAGGTACATCAACAGCAGGTGACGGAAAAGGATTGCAAGGGGCAACAGGACCAGAAGCAACATTCTTGCTTAATAACCCAACTAAACTACCTTAATAAATACATGATATAATAGCATATGACAGAACAACAAGATAAAAATATTAAAGAGCAACAAGAAACCCAAAAGAAACCTGATGAAAGTCAAGGCATTTTGATTGAGGGTCATATTAAGATATTTGATCCAGAAACAGAAGAAGTTTTTGTAGATAAACGTAATGCTATTCATTATGAGAATTTTTCTGAAGCATTAGCAAAATCCATAGCAAATAGAACCGAAGGTTATATTGAAGAAATGCATTTTGGTAATGGAGGTACATCTGTTGATGCTACTGGGGTTATTACGTACTTAACATCTAATAATTCAGGCTCAAATGCCGCATTATATAATGAAACATACTATAAATCTATAAATGATTTATCGGCGGCAAATTCAGATACAACAAGAAATAAATTAGAAGTTAGGCATACATCAGGAAATGTATATTCAGATATTGTTTGTACTTGTTTATTAGATTATGGTGAACCTGCAGGGCAGTCAGCATTTGATAATACTACAACATTTACAGATTCATACGTATTTGATGAATTAGCATTATATGGATATTCAGATACTGGTGCAGGATTAGGTAAATTGTTAACACACGTGATTTTTCATCCTGTGCAAAAATCGTTAAACAGATTAATTCAAATAGATTATACAGTAAGAGTACAGTCTTTAACCAACTTCGTGGAATCATAAGGAGCGATAAATAGTAAAAAGATATGGCATATACAATTAACAAAACAGACGGCACAATACTAGCCACAGTAAACGATGGAGTACTTGATACTACATCATCTTTATCGCTGATTGGTAGAAACTATCAATCTTATGGTGAAGCATTTAATGAAGATCTAATTAAGTTATTAGAAAATTCATCATCTGCTACAGCACCATCATCACCTATAGAAGGTGAACTTTGGTGGGATAAAACAAATGATAGATTAAAAGTTTACACAGGCGTTGCTTGGGTAAATGTGGGTGTAGAAAGTTCAGCAACAACACCTAGTACAGGATTATCTACTGGTATGCTTTGGAACGATATTACAAATGATCAATTGTATATGTACGATGGATCAGCATTTGATTTAATTGGTCCAATTTATTCAACAGCAGATGGTGTAGCAGGTGAACAACAAGATTCTATTACAGATAATCTTACAGCAACTCAAAAAGTTGTTGGTATGTATAATAAAGGTACACGATGGGCAATTAATTCTACAACAGCATTTACGGCCGCGGCAACACCATCAAACTTTCCATCTGCTTCAATAGGACTTGGTCTTAATTTAGCAGTAGGATATAAGATACACGGCACAGCCACAAATGCTGATACACTAGATGATATAGATAGTACATCATTTTTAAGATCAGATGCCAATGATACTACATCAGGAACATTAGGAGTTCTTAATGACACAGGACTTGCAGTAGGTGTTGATTCAGATTTTACTATATCAGTTTCAGGATCAGATGTAACAGTTAAAAATACTACTTCAAATGGTGATATGAAATTTAATGTTAATGATGGTGGATCAGATACCGTAGCATTAACAATCGATGGTGCAACTTCAGATGTTGTAGTACATGGTAATTTGCAAGTTAAAGGTACAACTACATCTGTAGAAACAACTAATATGACAGTGGAAGATCCACTGTTAGAATTAAACAGAAGTTCATCAGGTGCTGACGTTGATGCAGGAATTTATATTCAACGTGGAACAAATAATGCCGCAATTCTTTATTGGAACGAAGGTGAAGATAAGTTCAAAGCAGTAACTTCAACTTCAGCGGCAACAGTAACAACAGTGGTAGATACTGCTCTTGCAGATTTTGCCGTAAAAGATTTTACAGCAAATAGTCTTACACTTACAACAGATTTATCAGTAGCAAATGGTGGAACAGGAGCCTCAACGTTAACTGATAACTCAGTACTAACAGGAACAGGTACTTCGGCTATTACAGCAGAAGGAAATTTAACTTTTAACGGTTCAACATTTGCAGTAACAGGGGCGGCAACAGTATCTGGATTATTAACAACTGCTACATTAGAAGTAACTAATTTAGGATTTGCTGATTCGTCTATTACTGTTACAGGTATTTCAACAGATGGAGCATTAGGTGGTGATGCAAATGGTGTTTACACAAATGCATCTAATAGTTTATTAGTAACAGAAGAAGCAGTTAAAAGGTATGTAGATAAAGCAAAAGATCTTTATTTTGCTTTAGATGTTACAGGATTAAACCAAACAGCAGGTGCAGGAGTATCAGGTTCAGTAGCAGAGTTGTTAGGTATCATGGCTCCAGTGGCGAATTTTACTCCACTTACAAAAGCATACGTGGCTGGGTTTACAGCAACCGCAGATACTATTGGAACAACAACAACAAATATTAGTATTTCAATTGGTACTTCAGTAGCAGTAGTAACTGGTGTAACGGCAACAGTAGCAAATCCAACAAGAAACAACGATTTATTGTATAGAGTAAACTCAGGTGGAACAGCATGGGAGTATGTGTCAGGATAATGTATAATCAAATAGAAAACTATATGACTAACGTAGATGAAGTTATGGACTTGATTCACAAGTATCAATATTTGTTTAAGAAACGTGATGGTGCAAAAACATTTTACACCAGATATGGTAATGCTTCTCTTAAACAAATATATCATTATGATATGCCAGAAGAATTAACAGAAGCAATATTTAAAACTATTCCAATTAAATGGACTGATAGATTAAATTATTGTGTTAACAAATATGAAGCAGGTGATCATATTCCAAAGCATAAAGAGAGTGATGGGTCGTATTGGATGTTTAAGTTAATATTTTTGCAATCTGATAAACCTCACTTTAAATATTGGGATGAACAAGATGAAGAGCACTTGGTTGAAGAAAAACCAGGAGCATCGTTTAATATGCATTTAGGAACACTTCATGCAGTTACTGAAGTTGGACAAAATGAAAAACCAAAATACAGTATTGTTATCATGCAAGGACTTGATATGCATCAAAGGAAGGTAGCATAATGGCAACAGAAAAGAAAACATTTTTATTCAATGCAAAGAATGGTGTAATGACTGCCAATCTTACTGAAACATTGAAAAATGCTCCAGACATAATGAATAATTTAGATTTAACCAAATTTAAAGTTAAAGAAGTTGAGTTTGATAACACTACTCATTATTGGGATGGTGATCATGATAGTGGTTCAGTAAAACCAATGCATGACAAAACAATTATTAGAGAAGCAGAAGTTATTCATAGTGCAAATATACGTGTTCTGGAAGCATTTCCATTGCACAAACAACTAAACATTATTATTGAAATGCTTGATCAATCAGACATTCCTAATACTGAAAAATTTACAAAGTTAAAAGATCACGTAAAAGCAATTAAAGAAGAAACTAAAGAGCAAAAGAAAGTTTATGCTGAAGACCCAGCATTTGAGTATGTTAGCATGGATGAAGAAATTGCAAAAGCAAACAAAGTTACGGATTTATAAATATAGTATATGGCATATTCAATTAATAAAACAGACGGAACGGTAGTAGCCACAGTAGCAGATGGTACTTTAGATACTGCATCAACATCATTATCACTAATAGGTAAAAACTATGCAGGATATGGTGAAGTTTTGAATGAAAATCAAATTAGAATAATTGAAAATTTTGCTAATACGTCTTCAAATACACCAACTGCTCCATTAAAAGGGCAAATTTGGTATAACACTACAGCAAATCAATTACAAGTTTACAATGGATCATCATTTAAATCTGTAAGTGGTGCCAATGTTGCATCTGCAGAACCAACAAATACAGCACAAGGTGATCTGTGGTACGATTCAGGTAATGGTCAATTATATGTTTACAATGGTACATCATTTACGTTAGTAGGACCACAAACTACATCAGGAACAGGTGTAACAGGATCTGTATCAACAACAATTACAGATTCAGATGGTGTTGATAGAACAGTATTACAATTTAAAGTAGCAGATATAATTGTTGCAATGTTATCATCTGTGGAATTTACACCACAAACTGCGATATCAGGTTTTTCACTTGTATCTAAGGGATTTGATTTATCAACAGCAGTTACAGGTAATAAATTTGTTGGAACTTCTACAGATTCAGATGGATTAGGTGGGGTATCAGCGGCATCATTTTTAAGATCAGATGCAAATGATACTACTTCAGGTACATTAGGTGTATTAAATGATACAGGATTTACATTAGGTGTTGATTCTGACTTTAAAATGTCACAATCTGGTAGTGATACAACATTAAAAAATGTTACATCAAATGGAGATATAATTTTTAATGTAAATGACGGTGGTTCAGATACAGTAGCACTTACAATTGATGGTGCAACAGCAGGTGTTGTAGTAGCAGGTGATTTAACAGTTGCTGGAACTTTAATAACAAGTGGTTCTGTACAAAATATTAATGTAACAAATTTAAACGTACAAGATCCACTTATTGTATTAGGTAGCGGATCAACTAACACAACAGCAACTGATAAGGGATTAATTATGGATAGAGGTGTTGACTCTAATGCGGCATTTATTTGGGATGAATCTGCAGATGAGTTTGCTTGTATCACAACAACTGAAGATGGAACTACAGCAGGAAATGTTACTATTTCAGGATACGCAACAATACACGCAACAGCCACAGCGGCAAATTATTCGGATTTAGCAGAACGTTATCATGGTCCAGGTAACCTTGAACCAGGTGATGTAGTTAATATTGGTGGAGATAATGAAATCCGAAAAACTGAATCTAATGAACATGATTGCTTTGGAGTAATATCTACACAACCAGCAGTACAAATGAATGCTGACGCAGGAGACGATGGATCACATCCTTATGTAGCACTAGCAGGCCGTGTTCCGTGTAAAGTAGAAGGTAATGTAGGTAAAGGACAACGGTTAATTCCAGGTGATACACCAGGAACTGCCAAAGGAGCAGATGTCCGAGATTTAACAATAACTAATATTGTAGGTAGATCTTTAGAAACTAAAATAACTGAAGACATTTCAATAGTAGAAATTGTCGTAGGAAAAGTATAAAAAAAGAAAACAAAGGGGACAATGAATCAATGAGTTATGCCGCAGGCCAAACAATATTAGACGACGAATATAATTTATTTGCTACAGGTAATACAGCAGGTACAGGTGATACTAGTGTTGCTTCAATCAATACGATTTGGGGACAAGGTACAGGTGATGCTGGCTGGGGACAATCAAATACTGTAGCGGCAGTATCCGCCGGATCGGCTATTACTGCAACACAATGGACTACATTACTTGCTAGATTAAATTCTATTAGACAACATCAAGGAACATCAATTAATATATCTTCGTTTTCAGTGGCGGCTGGTGCGGCTATTGAAGCAATTGCTAACCTTTCTACAGATATTACTACATTGTATACTGCTAGAGCGGCGGCATCGTCTTCAGTAACAGAAGCAACAGGTGGTACAGAAGATTATACAGCATCTTGGAATGGTACTATTACAGGAACAACTTCAGTAACATTTGCTGGTGGTGATGAAGCAAGATACTTTTTTAATGCAGGTGGATACATTAAATTGAATCCAAGTTTAAATGATAACTCAGGCAGAAACGCACAATGGAAATATTTGTTAGATGAAGTTGGTGATTTAAAACTTCTTCATACAACATTTACAAGAACATTTTCAAATCAAAGTTCAGGATATGGTGCTGGTGGTGATAATAGTCCAACTACACATTTAACAACTACTGGATATTATGATTTAACAAACTCTTCAGATACAACAATGTTTAAATATACAATTGATGATGCATTTGGATATGGAAACTATAGAGCAAATTATTATTTGGTGAAAATGAATCCAGGTGCAGATCATGCCGATGGTAGAGGTAACAATGGTTCTGTTATTACAATTAAACAGATATTTGCAGATGATCACACAAACGCACAAGACACAAGTGTTACAGGTGATATTGATGGAACGGTAACAGTGGGTAAACCAAATACAACATACTTGAATAATGATGCAATTGGTACAGTAACTATTTCATCTACTTCTTGGGCCGCTTCTTAATTTAAATTAAAAATTCTAATATCGTTTATTTGGCTGTATAATTACAGTTGATGGATGCAGACTTTCTTAAGGAAGTAGAACAATTTGTAAATCTCAAAACTTCTGTACAAGTAAAAAAACAAAATGCACTCGAGAGAGCAAATAATAAGTTAATTTTTGCATATCAAGGTGGTTTGTTTAAAGCAGATTCAAGTTTAATAATTTTTGTGAAATTACATGATTCTAAACGTGATCTTATACTTTTAGATCAAAATTCAACACCAATATTAATTACAGATATAACAGCATTTGTTGATCAAGCAGAATCTTGTTATTATGAAGCAATGAATGAATATTATCAATTATATGAAGAATTAAAACATCAACGAACAGTTAAAAAAGTAATGGACAATGAGTAATGGTGTTGTTATGTTTGGCCTTAATGGCACAGCAAGAATAATATCTAATAAAAGTAATTTGTATATAGATTATATTAAAATGGCAGTTGCTAATGCTATTTTAATTAAAAAATATATGAAAAATAATAGTGTATGTTTGCTTACTGATAAAAAAGGTAAAAATCATTTAGAAAAAATAAATGGAACACAATACTTTGATCATGTTATTATTCAGAATATTGTATATGATGGTGTTGGACCTAATACCAATTTACAAGTAAACACTAGGGCCATGAGAATGGGAACAGATACAATTAGATTGCCATGGCAAAATCAATCAAGACCAGATGCGTATAGATTATCTCCATATGATAAAACAATACTTTTAGATTCAGATTACTTTGTGTTTGATAATACATTAGATAGTTTATTTGATACTGATTGTGATATATTATGTGGAGCAAATGTTGAAGAAGTTGGGCAACAAGAAAACTTAATTGACTATTATAGATTGCATCATCAAACAATTAAAATGTACTGGGCCACAGTTTTATATTTTACAAAATCATATGAAGCAGATTTGTTATTTAAAATCGTGGCTATGGTTAAAAAAAGTTGGATTTATTATGGTAAATTATATAAATTTGAATCGTCAAGAACATATAGAAATGATTTTGCTGTAAGTGTAGCAATTCATATGTTAAATGGAAGAAATGAAACTAAAGATTATGCTTTGCCATATAAAATAATGTGTTTAGCAGATAAACATATAATGACATCAAATACAGGAATAGTTTTTCGACAAAAGAATCAGAATTGGATAGGTTCATCAGTACCAAAACAAAATATTCATGTAATGAATAAGCAATCAGCAATGGAATTAGCAGAAAGAGTATGTAATGGATAAAGGATATTTTGTTTTTGCACAAGGTGAAGAGTATATTAGATTGGCGTATGCACTTGCTCTTAGTATTAAGAATACACAAAAAATTAATAAAATTTGCATTGCTACCGGAGAAGATGATTCTATACCAGATGATTATCAACACGCATTTGATCATATTATTTGGGTAAAAAATGTAGGATTAAAATACCCAATGGCAAATGAATGGCAAATATGGGATCTTACGCCATTCAAAGAAACAATTCATGTTGAAGCAGATACAATTTTTACAACTAACATAGATTGGTGGTGGGATGAATTACAACAGCATGAACTATTTTTTACATCTAAAGTTAAAGATTATAGAGGTCATATAGCAACATCAAATTTTTATAGACGTCATTTTGAGAAAAAAAGAATACCTAAGTTGTACAATGGATTTTATTATTTTAGATATTCTGAAACAGCATTTAATTTTTTTAAAAAAGCAAAAGAAGTAAGTGCAAGATATTCTCACTATGCTAAATTATTTTTTGAAGGTGCATATTATCCAAAAACGCCTACAACAGATGAAATATTTGGTATGACTGCTTATCTATTAGACCTGGATCAAGTAGTATTTGATAAAAATTATGCAATACCATATTTCACACATATGAAAGTAAAATTGCAAGATTGGAAACAAATAGAAGCACCTGATGATAAAAATTGGTTAAGATACCTACCTGTTAGGTTCACAAAAAATGGATTAAATATAGGTGGGTTCCTGCAACAAGGCCCGTTCCATTATCAAAATAAATTGTTTATGACTAATAAGATGATAGATACTATGAAGGAGATATACAATGAGCGAAGAATTACTTAATGCATTAAGAGATTTTAACTGGACTACTGTATCACCTGGCGAGTATGCGACTCATTATGATCCTAAGAGAAATGGTTCTATTACACAGATTGGGGCAAAAGGACAAACAAAGTCGTTAGATCCCTTTATAATAGTTTCAGAAAAAGTTGGATTAGAGTTCTTGACAGGACAACGTTATCGTCGATCTTATCATGTTGTTAATGAGAAATTAGAAATGAAAACAATTCAATATGCAATACATGAAGCGAGTGATAAGAGACTTAATGCTATAACTGATATTGCAGACATTGAAGTTGGCACATATTTTATAACAGTTAAAGGTGACCCAGACTTAATTATGGATACAATTGAGGTTACATCTGAAAATATAATTGCTGAAACACAACGTATTAAAGAGTATTTAGAAAATAGCGATTGCTATAAGGACAAGTAGTGTCTGAAAAAAATTTAGACATCGCCGAAATTGATGTAGTTTATTTGAGTTACGATGAACCACAATGCGAAGAGTTTTGGGCAGATTTACTTAATAAAGTTCCCTGGGCAAAACGTGTTCATGGAGTACATGGCTCAGATAATGCACACAGAGCCGTAGGTGAAAAATCAGAAACAGAAAGATTTATTTTAGTAGATGGTGACAATACTGTTGATTCAAATTTTTTTAATCAACAATTAGTAATCACACCAGAGACAGAAAATGCCACTTTTAGATGGCGTGGGTATAATGTTATTAATGGATTATTATATGGTAATGGTGGGTTATCAAGTTGGACTAAAAAATTTGTATCAACAATGAATAGTCATGAAAATTCAAATCCAGATGATGCTGAAGGGCAAATAGAATTTTGTTATGGTGGAGGTCATGGAAAGTATATGCCAATGCATAACTGTTATTCAACATCTCACCCAAATGGGTCAGAACTTCATTCATGGAGGGCAGGATTTAGAGAAGGTGTTAAAATGAGTTTAGAT
>Ga0098033_1001287_pt1 | contig 10459 bp, 15 predicted proteins | sample 1_EtaG_FD_75049 | JGI IMG/M metagenome (GOLD analysis project Ga0098033, IMG submission 75049) | Marine viral communities from the Subarctic Pacific Ocean - 1_ETSP_OMZ_AT15124 metaG | ecosystem: Environmental > Aquatic > Marine > Oceanic | place: Pacific Ocean | collected 2015-01-07
CATTCTCCAGGCCTGGGATGGCAGTCAGGGGCGACGAGGCTGCGGCCGCTTGTTCTTCCAGAATCTTCTCCAACCCGCCAAGAATCATAGCTATGTCTTCGAGCTTGACATCGATGTTGTACAAGTTACTTCTCATCGAAAGCACATGTGCGCGAGCGCCGGCCAGGTCTCCTCCTTGTGCAGCCGCGGCCACGATAGCTGATGCGACAGGTTCGCACAAAGTTAGTTCGGTGACCACTGACGTTTTAATTTGTTCCATCATTTCTGCTAGCTTCTGTGGAATTTCTTCCACATCCATAGTTTCTGCAACCTTAAGTTTCATCTTACCTCCATTGGTTTAAATAATTATAACAGGCTGGTGTCGTTTAGTCAAGTATTAATTTAGAATATGTGTCTTAATCATACCGAAAGACAGGGTGAGAGCGGTGGCAATCAAGAGCCACAGCAATTTGCTGGTGCTGGTTCGATAAGATTCTAGGATTTTTATTCTGGCGTCGAGTTCTCTGAGTCTTGCATACAAGCCCACGTCTGGATGGTATACTGCTTCTTTGATGCGTGTGATATCTTCCGCAAGAGCAATTTGCTTCTCTTTGATACCCTCGATCCCATCCAGGATGTGTTGAATCTGACTTTTTATTTCAACTAGTGTCTTGGTATGTTCTTCCATAGCGCCAGTAACTAGTTTAGTTTTCTATAATGGCATGATTTGTTGTGATGAGTGCGCCGGCGACCGAGGCCGCGTTCTGTAAGGCGCAGCGCGTTACCTTGGCCGGGTCGATGACCCCTTCCTCAAACATATTTATAATTTTATCAGTACAGTAATCATACCCATGCTCGTCAGCCTCCGATGAAACACTAGATATCACAAGGTCTGGGGATGCTCCCCCGTTGGTGGCCATCTGTCTCATCGGAGACTGCGCTGCAGAGAGAACGATGGCTACGCCTAGCTTTTGCGTCTCGTTGTCTGTGTCAACCTGCAGGTCGTTCGTAGCGCGCATCAGTGCAACACCCCCTCCAGCAACGATACCCTCTAGTTGGGCGGAGCGGACTGCTTCAAGAGCGTCCTCGATGCGGTGACGCTTTTCAACCATTTCAATCTCGGTGGGAGCCCCAACTTTGATAATAGCAACGCCGCTCAGGAGACGTGTTATCCTCTCTTGGATTCTTTCGCACGCTCCGAGATCATCAGTTTCTTGCAATTGAACCTTGAGAGTTTCTATCCTCTCATCGATCTCCTCATAAGAGCCGGCACCATCAACGATGGTGGTGAGATACTTGCTGATGTCAATAGACTTTGCAGTCCCTAGGCCGTCTAGCTTGACCTCTTTGATGTCGATCCTCGATTCTTTTGAAATAAAAGTTGCCCCAGTGGCGAGTGCAAGATCTTTTAATATGTTTCTTCTTTCCTCACCATAACGCGGAGCTTTAACTGCAGCGACTTTCATGGTGCCACGCACAGTGTTCATGATCAAAGCTGCGAGAGCCTGTCCGCTAACCTCTTCGGCGACGATGACAAGGGGTCGCCCTTCTCGCGCAACGACTTCTAGGATGGGCAGGATTTCTTCGATAGCCTCTATCTTGTTGTCGCAGACTAGGATGAGCGGGTTATCATATTGAATGGTACCGCGTCGTTCATTATTAATAAATGCAGAAGCAGCAAATCCGGAATCAAACCTGAACCCTTCGACAATTTCTAGCGTCGTGTCAACCGACTTCGCTTCTTCGATGGTGACGGACCCATCTTTACCAGCTTGGTCGATGGCGGTGGCCACCAGGGATCCGATGGATGAGTCTCCGTTGGCCGAAATGGTTGCAACGTGCAGCATGTCTTCCTTGCTGGATACGGGTCGCGAGAGTGCTTCCAAGTTCGCAGAGATTACAGTGACAGCTTTGTCAATGCCTCGCTTCAATTCTATAGGAGAGGAGCCGGCAAGAAGATACTTTTGAGCATCAATGTAGATGGCCCGTGCCAGCACTGTAGCTGTCGTGGTGCCATCACCCGCGTCAATGTTTGTTTGCTCCGAAGCCTGCCTGAGAATCTCTGCTCCAGCATTCTCGAAAGGATCGTCGAGGGTGACAAACTTTGCCACAGTCACACCGTCCTTTGTGATTATAGGATTCTTTCCTTTTTGATGGAGGATAACGTTTCGACCACGGGGGCCGAGCGTTGAGGCGACATTGTCTGCTAATTTATTAACGCCTTCAAGTATTTTCTGTTGTAGATCTTGGTGGGAACTGAATTTTCTGGACACAAGTGCTCCTAATGTGTGTTTATATTACCATGAGTTGTTAGGAATTTAAATAGATTTGTTACTTTTGGACGCCCTTTTCTGGGTCGGTAATCAAATCATTTAGCTCTTCGGAAGCCAACACTGCAGTCTGCCCATAAGTAAACCGGTTATCTCCTTGCGGGGTGAGATAGTAGCCCGTAATACCTTGCGTGAGTGCGTCCAAGGCTGAGAAGATCGAGACAACAGTGTTTTTTAATGAGTCTGTGTACTCCTCTGCCAGCCTCAGAGCGTTGTCTCTGTCGATCTGCAAATAGCCGAGCCTCTTCTTCCTGTACATCGGTGGGAGCGCCTTTTTTAAAACATCGTTTGAGTTTATCTCAAACTGTGATACCTTTGATTCTGTCAGCGAATTCTCCGAAACCGCGTTAACGGGGGGTGGGGGCATCTTGATGCCGCGGCGGGCGGCCAGTTGGCGGGCCCATTCCCGGGGGTCGTCTGCGTACAATTCCCTGAAGTAACCGATATCTTTTGTGGCTGTATCACTTACTTCTGCTTCACTCTCGCCCCTGAAATCCCCCAATTCATGGTCTGTTGGAAAATCCATGCTCTTAAAAAACTTTCTGCGCCTTGCAGCAGTAGCCCTCAATTCGTCCGGAGGCATTTCATTCATCTGTTGATCTGTTAGATCAAACTCCGCAGGGGCCCTATACCCAAAGTCCTGTGCTGCCTTCTTAATCATTCGCACACCCTTCTTGGCATCAGCGGATAACAGCATCGACAACATCTTTGGGCCCACGCGCTGTCTAAAAGCTAGCGCCGCCTGCCAGAGATCTCGGGCGGCCGCCTGCTTTTTCAAAGTCTTTTCTGCTTTGCTTCCAGTTATGTCTTGTTTGTGCGTCAACCGGGGGTCGGCGGCTTCGTTCAGTTCAATTTGGAAGCCCAATTCGTCGGCCAACCAATAGTAGATATTGTTTGAGTCGATAATAAAAGAGTAAAAAGAAATTCCTTTTGTCTCGTCTTTCCCGAATTTATATACGCAAAGGTATTCAATACCTTCCCGACCATCTGGCCCAGAGAGAAACCCAATTAAGTTCTTAATACTGCCCTTTACAGGCGTTGTTGGCCCAAGCAGCTTAAGCGAGATTGGCTTCCCCTCAGCGTCCCTTAGATCGTCAATTTGAAGCTCGCCGTCAGCCTTTTCTACCTGTTGTGTTCCTCTGAGCAGGCCTGCGAGAAAGGCCTCGAACAGGAAACCGGCGCCGGAGGGAGAGAAATTGTTAACAACTGTTGATAAAAGATCCAGAAACATCAGGTTAGAGAGGATCTCGTATGTTTCATACTTCTCCGGGCGCACCCTTTCGGTAAAAAGGTTGAGGTACCTCAGCTTGGCCTCGATGCTCGGCCCGGGAATGTTGTTCATATAAGCTTCAAACTGTTGCCGGGCGTCTGTATCCTTTTGTCCCCAAGCTTCACTTATCTCAAACTTTGGCAGCATGTCCAAAAACGACTTGGACATGTCCTTTATCTTAGCGGACATAGCTGACTGTGCAGGGGCAGCATCCTCATTCATTGCCTGCTCTACCATCTCCAGAAGAGCACCTAAATTAAGAAGGGTTTTCTTTTTCTTGGGCTTGAAGAAATTTTCTACAAGAAGGTCGAGGTCTTTTTTACTTTCCATGCTATTAATTAGTTTTAATCTTCGTTAAGTTCTTTAATAATTTCACCGAGTTTCAAGCCAGCACAGTCAATCTTCCTCTTGGAAAGATTAAAGTGACAGACAACTCCGCGGAAAAGGCCCTTTGCTGAATCAACGTGATAACCTGTCTTGTAATTACCATGAGAGTCCTCGGGGCAAGCCAGTGGAATCTCGTAATGCTTACACAAAACCCTGAGAAGTTCCCGGTAAGAATCTAGTTGGCTCGGATAGTAACCCAAGTGAGGGGGGTGCTTGCGCCCGTGGGTCACAGAGTCGTCCAGTATAGGACGGCGTCCAAACCCCTTCTTGGTGTACCACTTTTGATACTTCGCGTAGTATGCATTGCTAAAATCGATACCGATACTGATATCATTAACGCCGCGTGCATGCCACGCAACGTTATTCGTATCCACCATCTGATAGATGGTACCATCGTTATCTATAACGAAGTGAGAAGAGATCTTTCTTTTCTTTAGGATCTTAAAACAAGATTGTGCGCTAAGCGCGGCGTCCCAATGAGTGACGATCATGGTTGGCTTGCGCTCAAAATTCAAAGAAGTTTGATAACTGGATGGTGGAAGCTCTAGGGCGCCGTCTTCATTCATGGTCACAGTGTTGCAACCGATGGGCACTTCCTCACCATTGCAAATGATGTGATCAGTCGTGACGGTGGGGGTGTGTACTTCTTCCATCGGCTCAATACCATCGGCCTCCCTTTTGGTCAAAGCTCTTCTGAAAGTCGTTGGACCAACAAGGCCGTCAACCGTCAAGCGATGTTGATTTTGAAAAATCTTAATCTGCTTTACTAGCTCGGAGTCCTGTTCGGTACCACCAAACCACGACGGGTCCCACCCATTTTTTTTCGCAGAACTAGAGTTATATTTTATTATATCTACAAACTTCATCTTAAACCAATTAAATAATCTCGTCCACAATCCCATATTTTAGTGCCTGCTGGGCGTCAAAGTAGACATTCACCTTTTGGTCAAGAATCTTTTTAATTTGTCTCTTCTTAAGTTTACTCTCTTGTTCCAAGGCAGCAAAGTATCTTTCCTGCACCCATTTAAATTCATCGAACTCATTTTCTAAACTGAATATTGCCCCGTGATGGCCAGCGGAAACGCTGTGAAGCATGACGCGACAATTCGCACCAATCTTCCGCTTCCCCTTCGTTCCAGACGCTAACAATAAGACGCCGGCAGACATGACCTCCCCCAAACCAATCGTACTAATTTCGCAGTCTGCTCTAACGACTCTCATCGCGTCATAGATAGCAAACATGTCAGACGCGGCGCCTCCGGGGGTGCAGAGCACCACGTCAATGGGCTTGAAGGACACAGCACCAGTGTCTGGATCAACTTCCTTCCCAGTCTCTCTCAGAGAGAACAAACCGTATACAGTCTCCATCCCCCTCTCGTCGTCAATGCTTCCGTACAATCCGATGGTACGCATTTCCGGCTTTGGAGGAGGGCCCATCATTATTGGCGGCATGACAAAGTCTAGTTCTTCGTCAACACAGTTCGGGCAGGCCGGGCAGCCCTTATCACTGCTACTCATTTATTTTCCTTTTTTAATTAGTTTGAACGAACCGTTTTTCTTCAACTGATAGAACGGGTGGGGGAAACTCTTGACCCACGCTTTCCACTCTTTCTCGGAGGAAAACTCCTTGCGGTAACCTAGAATAACTTTCTTCTGTTTGCGAGAACCGCCCTCGATACATTGAATCCAGTCTTTAAATAGCTTAACTACTTTATTCTGTTTTCTCTTCGGTGTATCAACAAGTTCAAGTTGGACTTTGTAGTGCAGCTTACCGCTGTCATCGACAGACTCCTTCCATGCGTATGCTTCTACCATTGTATCTCCTATATTCCTATATAGTAACATTATTGTGTATCTTCCCGGTTCATTGAATCAAGGGCATACTGAACAGCACTGTTCCAGTCCTTGAATGGTAAAATTCCGTGCATCTTGCGCGGATATGTAGTAAAAAACTTCTGAATTATTCCCGTCTGCCACGAGACGAGTACTCTGTTATCGATTTCTCTGATGAATTTGATCTCCTTCTTTGCCATCCCCGACTGTTCGAGGTGTTCGTATTTCTTCTTGCAGATAAACTCCATGTCAGAGTTCATGTGGTATGCTAACAATATTATTTTCTTATTTAGTTCTTCAAAGACAACTGTAAGTTGTCCCAAGAAGACTAGGGCGTGTAGGATTTTGTAGGTAAAGGCGCCACAGACAAACCAAAGGAGAGTCTTGACGAGTTGAATATCGAGTTCCATGCTTTACAGCATATCACAAAGGGGTGGGTTATTCAAGTAAAAAGTGGATTTATTTTACTTTTTTGCGTCACGGACAAGACGGGCAGCGACGCGTCGTGTCAGTTTTTCGACAAGCTTGGCTGGAATTCGGCCTTCTTTGTTGAGTCGCTCTCCTCGCTCCTCGACATCTTCGTCGGAAGCTTCCTCTTCTAGAGCGGGTTCTTCTTCGGGGAGTTCGACATCAGTGATCTCTACATCCTCGACCTCTCCCTCTCCCTCGGGAGGCAGTTCCTCGCCGGGGCCTTCATCACTACTTACGGTCACCTCAGTACCGGTAACATCACCAATGGCATCGGCGATGGCAGAGACAAGCGCCTCAACAGTCTCAGGATCCACGTCAAGAGCAGCCTCATCATCAACGACAGCCAGTTCATCAGCCTCTTCGTCGGCGACATGATCCTCAGCACCTAGTTCATCTTCGGTAGCATGAAGCTCAGACTCTAATTCGTCTTCTTCATCCAAAGTATCAACAAAAGTCTCCGTGAGATTGTCTAGGGTAGCTAGCTTCATGAAGCGTCTGACGGTACCCTCGGAAAGTAGTGATTTGCGGCTGCTCATTTATCGTGTTCTCCTTAAAAACAATAGCATGTTATCAATTATAAGTAGTCGTAATGGTCGTTAACGGCAATTATTTATTCTGTTTAAATTGTTGATTCTTTTCTTCATCTTAATCTTCAAACCATCCTCGATTTGTTTGATCCTAACAAAGCTGACTCCGATTCTTTCAGAGATTTCCCGTAAAGTCATCCTCCCATGCTTGGCGACCGCTATATCGGTGCAATTTAGGTCTTCATCGTACTGTATCCACAAACGGCAATCCTCAACCGGACATGCAACGTCGTGTTTAACACATGTTTCAGCACACTCTCTCATTATATATCTTCTCCTGTTTTTATTATATCAAATATATCTTCTAATTCTTTGTCGGAAAAAACAAATTTATCAAGTTCCTCTTTTCCTTTCTCAATTAATTTCATAGATTTTTCTCGCTTTTTAATACTTTGAATGTTATTTTCTTCTTTGTACCCGTTAATGTATTGTAGAATTAACTCATTGTTTTCCAAATATCCGTCGACCATTGCTTTAAAAAAACGCACCTGAGACAGATCATCGTGCCGCAATCTTATGCGAAGATCTACGTGTTTCTTTACTTCTATCGCAAAGTTAATCTTTTTATGGTCCGGGCCGTAGCGATTCATTTGTTTAGGATATGTGTTGAGCTTTCAACTCGGCCGGCAGGTGTCTGCCGTATAAACTCTGCCTTCGCCCACAATCCATTTATATTTTTCGCGCCACTATATGAAAATCCCGAGAGAATGCCAGCGCGCAATTCGGTGAGCACAGCTATAGCATCACCTTTATAAGGGATGGTAGTAGCAATCCCCTCCGCGAAGGAGTATTCCCCCTTCCAGTCGGTTTGGGCCGCGGGCGAGGCCATACCACGATAGGATTTGTGTTCCATCCCATCAACACTTATTATATCACCTGGGGCTTGTGTGGTGCCTGCCAGCAGAGAGCCGACCATTACGAAGTCAGCGCCTGCAGCAAGAGCCTTAACAATGTCCCCAGAGTTTTTGATGCCGCCGTCGGCAATAATCGGTATGGCCAGATCAAGCTCTGCACACCTTCGGAGAGCCTCTATGCTGGGGACACCATGGCCCGTCTGAATTCGGGTAGAGCAGATAGAGCCCCCGCCAATACCGACACGTACACTGTGGGCACCCCAGTCACACAAATCCTGATAAGCCTCAGCCGTCGCGACGTTACCAGCCATGATGTGGGCGTTGTTACTAAACTCTAAATTCAATTGTTTCAGCGCCTCTCTCACCATAGAGTGATGTCCGTGAGCCACATCAACACAGAGAACCTCAGCACCGACCTCTATCAAGGTGGAGGCGCGCTCCATATAATCGCCGTTTACCCCGATGGCAGCGCCAATGGGTGCGTTGGACCGGGCGAACATCGTAGCCCTTTTAACCATCTTCGCTTGTTGGGTGACGTTGTTGTATCTGTGTATGATACCCAAACCCCCTTGGCCGGCCATGGCTGCGGCCATCTCGCTCCCGCAGACAGTATCCATTGGACTAGCGATGATGGGGAGAGAGAGGTGGGTAAGATCATCCAAGTCATTCCCTATATCTATTTCCTTTCTACTGCCCACATCACTGTACTTTGGTACGAGCAAGACATCGTCGTAAGTTAGGGCTTCATTCATTTTGGGTTTCCTTATAACATTTCGGACAGAGAAGTCTTGTCGCGCCGCTCTCAAAATTGCATTCTATTCTCCATGTGTTAACCGTCTCCTGAGTTCTTTCAAAAGGCGCATCACATGTAGCACAATTGTGGGGCATATTCTGCATATGTTCCAACTGTCGTGACATCTCGTTAATAGCATCCTTATCCCGAGTCCGCTGCTTACGTCTCTTCATTTTTCTTTCAACACTCATATTGCTCCCATTGTGCCAACAAGTGGCATGCCGTTGTTTGTTCCATCGAAGACAACAATCATCGATGGAAAGGGGGCACTATTTTTAGAGTCCCCGAATTTTAAACGTCCCTTGACAAAATAAAGTAAATCAGATCTCATACAATAATTGTGAAAATACTTGGTATCTGTCCTGGACGGGATCAAGCATACCACAGAGGTGTTATCTTTCTGGCCTTCTTCGTGAGCCTTCTTAAGCCACTCTCCGATCCCTCTCCCATACGGTGGGTTCATAAAGACACTATGCCCTGACCAGTCTTTATTTAAACCGTTATCCTCTTCTGTGAAATACGATGCGCACTTGGCAGTCTTCTCGGACGCACAAGGGTCCAGGGTGAATGTATAAGTTTTATTCAGTTTGTCGTAAAAAGACTGCGGAGTGGCCCACGAATCTGCCTTTGAACTGAAAATTGTTTTCAGTGTTCTCTCGTCCATCACAACAAACCTGTTGAACCAAACCCACCAGTTGCGCGCTCCGAGCCTGTATTCAATAAATCTTCATAAACCTCCTCAATACCACAAGTAACGATAGGAGTCAAAACGGCCTGAGCGATTTTCTCTCCTGGTTCGATAGTTTGCGTTTCGGCACTTGTATTGTGGAGATTAACATAAACCTCACCATCGTAGCCAGAGTCAACCACACATGCGCCGACCAAGAGTTGGCGCTTCGAAGCGATTCCCGATTTATTCTTTATTTCAAGCATATGATTCTCGGGGACCTCCACCTTAATTCCCGTGGGAAGTAGGCACGAGGCCCCGGGGGACAACGCATATGAGCCATCGGCCCTGACGACACACGGAACCTGGAAGGATGTCACATTATCTGGACAATAAAATAGGTCCATACCTGCGTCAGTCTCGTGGGCTCGAACTGGTAATTTTGCATTATCTCTAATTCTGTATACTTTAATATTCATTTGTTTTCCTGTGTTAGAAGTTCCCTTAAATGTTTGCGTGGATCCTGTGCGTCTAAAACAGTTCCCCACTCCTCAAGTTTTGACCAGCTTATTTTAGGATCGTTAAGCTTTGTTCCTCGCCGATATGTCTTCTCGATCTTTGCGACTTCGGCAGGAGCGAAGCACTCCTCCAACATGCCACGGATGCGAGGCCACACATCAAGGCCAGCGCCTCGTCGAGCCGTCCCTTTGTTCTGTTTTTCAATCTGTTTATCGAAAAACGGGCGCAATTGCTCATGTGTGCAATGGACATGCTTCGTAAACTTAATACCCCGCTCTGTCTTTTCAAACCGACTGAAGACAAATCCGTCATTAGTTTTCCAAGCCTCTATTTTATCTATCCCAAACTCTCTCGACGTACTAACGTGTCCCTTGACAGCATCACAGGATTTTAGTTCCACCATGTATTTCTTGCCATTATGCGTCCAACTTGCATCCGAAGTATATTTGTTAGATCTTCCCTTCTCTGCGGTTAGTCCAAACAACTTAATTTGCTTGTTCTCTCTTCCGTCGTCCTGCGTAGTTCTCACAATGTTCTCCTGTGAAGATCCAGAAACAAATCTTTCGGTTGTGATTCCAGAATCTGTGCGGCAATCTCGTTTACTGAATTTACTCTTGCCTCGCGTGTCCCCCTGTCAGCGTCCCACGGCACATGAATGGTTTGTACCCCCTGGTCCGTCAGGACGTTGGGCATGTGAGTAATCTCTCTATCAAGTTCTCGCAAATAGTTGATATCAATAACGTTTTCGCATGTACGTCCGGTCTGCAAC
>Ga0098033_1001288_pt1 | contig 10443 bp, 2 predicted proteins | sample 1_EtaG_FD_75049 | JGI IMG/M metagenome (GOLD analysis project Ga0098033, IMG submission 75049) | Marine viral communities from the Subarctic Pacific Ocean - 1_ETSP_OMZ_AT15124 metaG | ecosystem: Environmental > Aquatic > Marine > Oceanic | place: Pacific Ocean | collected 2015-01-07
AAGGAAGGTGGGTTTAATTAGTACCTTTAAACCAGCCCGTCACTGTCAACAACAGGGCAAATATAAACACTGGTATTATAACGACACCTAGTAATAGTATATCACGTAGTCTGGTTTTCATTCGACTCTAATTTCCCTTACCTTTTCTCTCATTCTTTTCATAATAGCCCTTCTTTTTACTGGATTATTCTTATAGCGAGGGTGATGCATTTTTTTCTCTGCCTCTGCTTTTATTGCCTTTATTCTTGCATTCTTTATGGCAATAACCTGCCTTCTATTTCCTGTTACCGTATTAACACCAAGAAATCTAAAAAGTTGTTCACTCCCTTTTATTCTCCCCCATTTATCTTCTAGCTCATTACCAGTTACCTTACCCCAAAGAACCTTAGCAGAAAGAGGGATCGCTCCATGCTTATCTGCTCCAGGTACAAATATGTTTTCAAACATACCAGGAGTTACCACGTTATGCATATATGAACCTATTTTCAACCACTTTTCACCTGGGCTGTCTGCCATATTCCATATAGGTTTATGTGTGAATGGGTCAACCGCTGGCTTCCCCTTTGCAGCAGATGACAGTGCGGTGTAAACTGTAAAGAAGGGGTTACTTACACCTAGTTTTTTCCAGACAGCAGCATACTCCGCATCTGACAGGTCAGACATTGCACCCCACCAAGTTCCCCACGGCATAAAGAACGAACCGTCAATGAACATAACCTTACCCCGTGCATCTTTAATAGGTAATGGCATAAAAGTTTTCTCGTCTTTTATATAGTGGGCCAAGCTCTTAACAACCCTTTCCCATTCATCATCATCCATTCCCATAAAGAATTGAGCCGCTTCACGGGCAAGACTCCAGCCACCAGCCCCAAGTCCCATTAAAGCACCGTATTTAGCCATCACCCACGGCCTTCTTAATATAGATTCCGCAATAAGGGGGGTTACTTTATACTGATAAGTTATAAACGGAATAGCGAATTTTCTGGCATTCTTAATACTTACTGATGCTAAACTATAATCCATCCCCCATTTTTGGGACTCCATCATTGCAAACTTCGGGCTAACATATTTTCCTGATTCTCTCCCTAACCATGTTAAAGAGCCTGTTGTTCTCAGTTGCCTGTATATTGCATATTTAGCCATCACATCTATCATCCCGTAGTATTTAGACAGACCACCAAGAAAAGTCATAAATTTATACCAGTTTTTACCTTCATAATAGTATTTGTATTCTGCCAGTTGTCCCATTATTTCTTCACTCGGCAGGGTACCACGTATTCCACCATCTTTTACAAACTCATCCCATAAATCCACAACCTCCGTTGTGCCATCCTCTCTTAACACCTCAATCATTTCATGTCCATATAAACCCGTTTTGGGGTTTTTTGTAACTAAAGCCTGAAATGATTTCATATTATCTTTCATACATAAGAGGAGAGGTCTTCCCCTTAAATTGTTTTGAAGTACATTAGAGATTACATTTCTAAAGCCCGTAGGTATATTAAGAGTAGCCTTGCCTATTTTAAACAAAACAATAGACGCACCAGTGGCCGTTAAAACAGTTCCCCATGTTTTACCCTGATACTCCATTCCAGTTGTAATAGGGGTTATATCATCGTATAAGGGGGTTGCAAGGTATTCCCCGTCTAACTTACCATATACTTTACCCGTTACCAATCTATAATCCTTAACAAAGTCCAACTTCCTGTCTATCTTTTCACCTTCTAGTGTTTTTTGATTTCCTTCCACCTTCCTCATATGGTTTTCAACGGGCTCAAAGGCCTCTTTTAGAGAGGCTAAATATAGTCTGGCTTGGGTTAAATCATCAGGTGTCCAACCCTTTCCCTCACTTTTTTCTTTTGTTGCTACTTCAATAGCCCTCTCCATTCTAGATATTTCTTTTGCAAGTTGAGCAAGTTCCCACCCTACTTCTGTTTCTTTAGTTCCCTCTATTATAAATAGTTTAGCTATTTCATTATTCTTTCCAGTTAAATAAATATTTCGCTTCATCCATAGTCTATGTTGGTCATTTACAACAGTTTGGGTTACTACCCATCTATTACCTACTCTCTTGATTCTTGGTTCATCTTTAAAATCTAACACGGTATCCTTACCAATGTTTTTAAGTGTACTATAAAAATCAGCCTTGGCTATATAGTCTAACGTTTCAGCCATCCCTCCACTAATAGCCATTGATATTCTTTCTATCTTAAGCTGGGCTTGTCTATGTTGTTCTGTTGCGTGTTCTCTCTGTTCAGTTAAACCAGGCAATGAGCCAGTTCCTTCGCCACGATCCCCAGCCTCCAGGTGTTCAAGGCCCTTGGCAGCCCTTACCATATTTTTCATATATTGATAATGAACATACCTACCATGATAGTTCCAGTACGTATCTCTTGATATAATTTCCCTTTTCAAAAGCATATCTGATAGTTTAGACTGCATTCTTTTCAGCTTTAAAGCAAAAACTTTTATATCTTTAGGAATTACATCATCACTAATGTTTTTTAGGGTATTGTAATCTGACTGTTTAACAGCCTCTTTAATAACATCCATCTTCTTATCCCACTCTCGCTGAATCTGCTTTAATTCATCACCTTCACCAGTAATTTTTTTACCCCTAATATCACCAACACCCACACCACTTGTATTATTACTCCACAGCTGTATAGCCTCTATAGCCTTACTTACATGTGCTTCATATTTTTCGATTATTTCGCTTTCCGATGCCACTTGTTTATTCAATTTCGTGACTTGTTTTCTTTGTTGGTCTGTTTTTTTATCCTCTGGTATAGCTTGTAATTTTTTCAGTTTTACGTTAGCCTTCTCTTTTCTGTCCTTGCTATCATCTACAATTTTGGTTAATTTATCTCTGGCCGCATAAAGATATTCCACTTTTCGTAGCCACTCTACTTCGGCATCTATCTTATTCCTTAATCGTCTTACTTCTTTACTATCAAAAAGGCCTCCTGCTACTGGTTTATTGTCCATAAATTGCCAGAGTAGCGTCTCAAAATTTTGATAGTTCTGGTTTTTACTATCACCGTATTTTTTATTAAATTCCTTTACTTGTCTTAACTGTATAAGAATCATTCTCTGTGCAGTACTCATATGCCCCCCCATTTCCAGCCTCGCTGCCATGATATACTGATAATCAGATAAGGTCTGTAATGTCTGGAAGAACTCTAATACCTGTTGTATTATTTTAAACTTCTTAAGTCTCGTGGGCAGTCTAGAAGCAAGAGTAGTGTTTTGCCTTGCCCTGTCCCTCATCTCCTCAACCAGTCTGTTATATCTATCTTCAAACCCATCAAGTTCTTCTGCTAACTCGTTCCCTATTTTACCATCGGAAGCATTGGCAAGATTAATAATCTCTTCTTCTGGCGTAATCTCTCTCCACTCCTTCCTCCACTTCTTCCCCTCTTTTACCCCCGTCTGATATATGGTTTTAATAATCTTTATTGCTTCTTCGGGAGTTAGATCTACTTTATCACCCAGCCCCTTTGTCTCTTCAAAATTACCAGCGTTATCTGCATCAGTTTCTACGCTATAAAGAATCTTAATCATATCATATCTCTCTACCGCAATACCTGCTGCTTTTTTAGTAATAGCAGGAATCTTTCCCCTCCGTAAATCTCCAGCCCATGCCCTCGCCAGGGCTTTAGCAGCAAATTCTTCTGAGCTTTCAAGCCCTAGTATAAGGTTGTCGGTTATTCCTTTGACTTCCCCACCTTGTTGGATGAAAGCGTGGGCGAGCTCTTCGAGGAAGGTTTCGAGATTAGCACCGTGCCCAAGGGTGATAAAGACTTGTCCGCCAGCCATAACTTCGTACTTCCCCGTGATATAGATGGGCTCCTTGTTTTTGATCGCTTCATTTATTTTCTCCTCACTCCAGCCTTGGGCCTTCAGTATCTCTCTTTTTCTTTTATCATTAACTTCGAGAGGTATCTTTCCGTCCACAAATGTTATATGATGTATGCCAACTCCGTATTTTTTTGCCAGTTTTATTATACGCTTTTCTGCCTTTAGAAATGTTTTTCTTGTGAAGGCGTTTTTCGGTAAGTCTGCCTCCGTTGCTATATTATAAAGATCTATATCCTTAACTTCCTGTTCCAGCTTATTACTAAGATAGTTTTTTAGTCCAATTAATGTATCACGCTCATAATTAAGCCCTACATCATCTATTGCCTCTGCAGCCGTCATCCTTTTGTGTAATTCTGCTAATCCTTCATCAATTATACCTAAATCCACTTCCGTTGAGAGGACGTTAATAAATGTAGTTAACTCTGTCTGTTCGGGTGACACCGCCTTTCCTTCGGGTCGTTTTTTTGCAAATCCCTTCTCTATACCTATCATAACTTCTAATAAGTCTATCATACTATTATATTTTGATCGTGCCTCCGCAATCAGGTCCCTCTTTTCATCAGATAAATTTAATTCATCTTCGGTGAATAAATTGGCTTCGTCTGGTGTCGCAGCATCATCAGTAATAGTAATTGGGTCACCATTAAGCATGGATATAACATCTTGTAGGGCGTATTCCCTTATATGTATATCGGTAAGAGGTATAAGGTCGGTATGTATTGACGTTTCACTGTGTATGTTCCATGCCATTTCTTCTCGGTCATATAAAAAATATTTATCACCTTTTTTAACAAGAACCCACTGATTAGTTAACTTACTATCCGTTAGGCCCAACACGTTATTTTTCTCATCAGTTATAATTGTAAATCTAGATATTAAACTTGACTCCTCTCTCTCAAATATTTTAGATTTTATGATATCAACTTTAATTGTTTTAAGGTGGGCAGCAATTTTATCTCTAACTGCCTTTTCTTTTGTTTTTAGGCCCCTGGATCTTATCTGTTCGCTATAGGTTGCCACTATAGCACCACCACCATGCCCAAGTATCTTTGCTATTTGTGCTTCAGTTCTCTCTCCCTTTTCTAATTCCGTAATCGCAAAAAGATGACGGAAAGTGTTTGCGCTTTTTGTTATAACATATTCATGCACTCTTTCATTAAAATCTTTCTCGCTCTCTTTTGTTCTTCGAGGATAGAGAAGTTTATATTGTTGTTCTGTACGACCCCGTATTTTTTCCAGTAACCAACCAGAAGAGAGGGAGTCGTGATTCAATTCCTTTACGCTATTTCTTACCACTGGTGGTGACCTCTTTATCTTCTCATTTTTACTTTCTGGCATGCCCACCCTTAATCTTCCAGCGGGTTTACCATCACCAGCTGCATCAATCAACCCTACGAATACCAGATACGGAACGCCACTAAATTCTCCACCTGCTTGTATCTTTAATTCAGTGTTTGCTGCTGCGTCAAACTCCTTAATATAAGACTTTAAAACGCCATGATATTCTCTCATTTGCTTCCTTGTTTCTTCTGAAATAATATTGAATAACGTTGACTGTGCCTTGAACTTTGAATCATTTATATTTAAATCACCATTATTAAAATTTATATTCTGCCACTCAAGTTGTCGCAGTGCATATGGTCTTATGCCAGTTTCCAACGACATACTATATACAAGTCTTTCCATATGTGCTTCAACAAGCAGCCCGTATTCCCTCCTATAGGCGGTGTATGCCTTCTTTTTTACAGTAACGTTACCTTTATCTGGTAGATCTTCAACTTTTTTATAAGCATCTTCAGCAATATCAAATTTATAACGTACACTATTTTCAACATCAGGATCTAACTCCAGTGCAACACGATCACTCATCTTCTGGAACAATTCTATATCAATAGCATCTGAATGTCTTTTAATTTTAAAATCATTTAATGTATCCGTAACAGCTTTATGCACTGTTAATATCTCAGTAATAACCGTGAGAAATAATTGTTTAAAAGTAGTAAAAATACCCCTTATAGTGTTATCTGCCTTACCGTCTTCCCTGCTCACCTTAACAAAGTTGTTGAACAAGAATAATAACTCTTCTATACTCATCTCGTCTAACGGATGGTTATCGTTAAGACCATTAGCATCCATCCAGTCATGGAGTAATTTTAGATGTGCAACCATTTTTTTCCCGTTAGCTGTCGTGATACCCCAACTCCCTACCTTCATACTGAGCCGATTATTAACCCTTGCCCTAAAATCTTCGCTCCACCCCCCGAAGTCTTCTTCTGTTAACTCTTTGTTATTTTTTAACCTTTCCACGGTGGTTTTAAGGTCGCTCAGTTTAGATTTCACACCCATCTCATTACTAAATTCTATGGTCACTTTCATTCCTTGAGCAGTTCCCACCTCTCTCTTAGCCACTGTTCCTACAGCTTTTAGTTTAGGTGATATAAACTTATCCGCTTGACTCACCCAGTCCTGCCAGTTATCAATCATGTTATATTTTTCTAATGCTTTAAGAGCATCTGATAATTGAAGCCTCTTACCATCTCCCCGTAGACTATTATTTATAGCATTAGCTATAGCATTAACAAGCGGGCTTTTACTGCCATAGGCAGCGATTTCAACCCTAAGTCCCTTTATCGTAAATTCAGGTTCTTCTGTTCCTAATTTTACATGAAGTCTACCATCGGTTACATTTCTAGTCAGGTTATTATTAGCATTGTTTGGGGTAAATTCATTTATTATTTTATCTACATCACCTTCCGTTACCGTCTCAATGTTTAATCCCAGCTTCTTTATTCGGTCATATACTTCATAAGGTGCATACATGCTAGTATATTTAGAGGCCTCTACCTTTTTCCTAATCATGCTAAGGGTGTCCCCGTCTTGTATTTCAAGCCCGCCCTCTCCCATAGAAGGACCTGATAAATCTATTCCATCTCCCTTGGGCTGCCATTTAGAGTTGTATACTCCCTTTACAACTCCCTTTTTATCGTTTTGGGCCATATACCGTAAATTACTCTCATCCATTTTATGGATTTCTTCTCGGTTATCCGTATGTGTAGCCTGCTTTTTCTTTTCCTCATCTACATCAACATATTCTTTACCAGTCCCACCCTGTGAAATATCATCTTTTGTGTCATCAGTGCTACCAGTATTACCCTGTGAATCACCTGTATATTTTCGTATTTCCTCTTGAAGTCTACCACTCTCTTCTAAATGGTATTGACTAATTAAATTCATAATATCAGAGCGTTTTTCCTGTATTTCCTTTCGTTGTTCGTCCGATATACCGTCTAATTCTTTCCCCATACTTTTAACCAGATCGTTTATATTCTTAAGTCCTGCCTTTAGTGAGCCTAAAGCATCATTCCTCTCTTTTTCTTCCAACTTTAAACCCTTTTCGCCCTTATCTAATAAACTGGCATGGCCTTCCCTCATTGAATTAATATATGTCTCTGCCCCTATTATAGTTGCTTGGTTTGTTGTTGTTCTAATACCCCCTAATGTTTCATGAATTTCTTTACTTATATTATTAATATCAGCAAAATCTGCATAGAGAGTGTCTGATTTATTCACAAGGTTAGCCCCACCCTTAACCCTGTTTAATTTAACTCTTTGTATATTACCTGGAAGGTTAATAGCTCCACTTGCACCACCAAGAAGAAGTGTCATCACTGCGGTGGGGCCTATAACATCAACCATTTCTGCCATTATACGTGCTTCTGGTCTTACACCTGCATACTTTTCTACTGCCGCCTGACCACCTGCCTGTCCAACTTCTGTAGAGATTTCCATTCCTGCTGTCTTACCTAATTTTAACAGGAAGTTTTGTACAAACTTACCAGCTGTTTCTTCGGTTATCCAGTCTGCTCTCATTCTGAATAACTTAGACAGGTATCTTGCTCCAAGAGTTTCACCAATACCTTCAATCGCTCCTGTTGCAAGAGGTGCCCACCATAGTTTACTTCTCAGGGCATTTGCCCCGTCTATATCACCTTGAGCTTCCAGCATGTGTATTCTCTCCCACATGGTATCTTTGGTGGTTTGTGCTTGTGACATTCCGAAAAGAGTACCGACTGATGTTCCTGTTATCCAGTTTACAGCCTTACTTGCCTTGTTGAAATTCTTTAAGTCACGGCCATGTCTAGCTGTTAGCCAGGTCAAGCGTTGGGCGTGTCCTAGAGGCACTAAGGCGGTAGTAGGCATTTTGGCTGCTGCAAGTACCTTTCCCTTTGCTAATGCCTTTGTTGAAATATCAAGTGCCTTCTTTAACCTGCCCATCTTCATTAATATTTTTGCACCAGTCATGCTTAAACCAATGGGGATCATGGATGTAGGTATCATTGTTCCTGCTTCATATAACCATCTGGCAAAGCCTTCATATTCAGGCCTTGTGCCCCACATCTCATCAGACATATCATCTGCCCAGTCTACTACTGCTTTACCAACTGTTCTAACCCCAGGAATCATACTAAACTGTAAGGCCCTACCCACCATAGCAGGGAACTCGGTTGATATACCCTCTCCAAGACCTCTTAAAAGAGCACTTAAATAACCACCTGTTTTAGGCTTATCATTGGAAAGTTCAGCATATGCATAAAACGGTGCGAATTTCTGAGCGGTTTCATCATGTGCAGAGAAAGGGGAGAGTCCTTTTTCCATACGGTCTTTTGCGTGTTTAATGGCTTTATTCCTTATGCTGTCGGGTATTTTACCACCTCTCATAAGAATTTCGACTTCAGCCTTATTTAAAGTTGAAACCAATAGAGGATACTTCTGAGAAATACCATCAACCCTAAACCCACCTCTTACGGTCATATCAGTGACAACACGACCTGAACCGTCTGTCATTTTTTGTCTACCAAGAAATCCAATTCCCTTTTCAGTGCCGTCATCACGTAAGCCAGCCCTGTCCATAGAATAAAGCTTTCCTGTTTCATCATACATGATATTATGACCCATCTTCCTTTCTGCCTCTACTGTCTTATGGAAGGTAGGATGTTTTACACCTTTTAAAATTTGTCCTGTTTCTGGTACACGACTTTGCCAGTGACCGTCAATAGGGCTAGGCTTAATACCATATTTAGCTGCGGTTTCATAGTCATAGCCAGTGCCCATCGAATCAAATTTAGGAGTGGGTACAGGTATGCGGTCTATTGCCTCCTGTTGTGTGGGTGAAGGTTGTAAGACACCACGCCTTACTCCTTCTTTATATAAACCCAGTTGTTCTGGTGTGAGTTGAGCAATAGTATCTGTTTTTATTGCATCTTGTATTACATCAGCATTTGTTAGTGCCATATATATTCCTCTTTAATTATACATTTGGTATAGCCATAGGGTTTATTTCCCTTGCCATGTTTGTACTAAAATCTTGATCGGACATTTCATTATCCGCACCAGGTATAATTGCTGGTTCTTTTCGACCTCCTAAGTCTGTATACCGTTCTTGAATAAATCCCATTGATTTAAGCCCGTCCAGATATGCTTGCCTTACCACCTCTGGGCCTACAAAATCTGGATCTTTCCACATTGTTTGGCCAATTACTTCCAATGCCTCATCGTTTATCTGGTTTAACTCCTCTTCGGTTCTCGGAAGTTGTCCAAACTCACTAAAGGCTCTTTGTAGTTCACTCCATCCGCTAGTTCCAAGATATATGCCAGTAGCTTCTGCTTTTGACATCTTTGGATTTTGACTTCGCAAATCCGCTATACCCTGAACAGTTGCACTTGCCTTCATTTGTTCCATAGTTATAGGAGCTGCTCTGGAAGCCATCCTCTCAAAATGACTCATACCTTCTTTTGCTTTTTCATATCTACCCTGATTTGATTTCCAGTTTTCATACACCTTAGCAAGCTTTGGGTTTTCACTAAGTACATCTGGATTTGACATGATTTGTTCTATATTAACTCCCTCCTTATCGCTTTCCCTATATTTAGCCAATCCTTCCTGCAGTTCCCTTTCTTGTGTGTTTATTAGTTTTCCAAGCGGTGCATTAACCTCACCTATTGCCCGTGCTATTTCAGAAGCAAAACCAGGTTTTTGTATTGCCACAGAATATTCTTTCCGTGTAAACGCACCACCGTTGGCATTATGACCGCCTAAAGTGGCTAACTCGTTTATCTTTGACTCTAAAGACCCAGTACTATCTAGCTGTCCAGTTGCTGTAGCAATATCAAACGGCTGCATTTCTTGCTCCCTCTCTAGTTTGGCTTTAGCAGCTACTTCATTCATATTTCTTGCCATTGCACTGGTATAATCCGCTTGGGATGATTTCCCTAAATAATCCATATAACCTTTTGATCCCATTCCTGCAGCAAAAGCACTAAGTCTATCCATCCCAGTAGGGCCACCACCACCCGCTTCTCCTCCCTCAGTAAGACCTCCTGATTGAGTGTAAGGGTCTTGTCCAGATCCTTTAGTTGTAAGGGCAGCCAATGCTCCTGTTCCAAGTGATTGGGCCATCTTACCCAACTCTGCAGATTTAGTGTGTTTTCCAAATAACGGCATTTTATTTCTCCTCTCTAACTTTTATTAATTCAATAAACAGGTCGCCATCAAGCCTTGTACCTATTATCAAAAATCCAGCA
>Ga0098033_1001289_pt1 | contig 10442 bp, 8 predicted proteins | sample 1_EtaG_FD_75049 | JGI IMG/M metagenome (GOLD analysis project Ga0098033, IMG submission 75049) | Marine viral communities from the Subarctic Pacific Ocean - 1_ETSP_OMZ_AT15124 metaG | ecosystem: Environmental > Aquatic > Marine > Oceanic | place: Pacific Ocean | collected 2015-01-07
ACAGTATAGGTGTACTCATAGAAACCTGTTGCTACTTGAGTAACACTGCTACCTGCTATTGTTGCAGTAGCTTCACTAAACAGTCCGCTGGTAGTTGGATCAGACTTGTATGAATCTACGTCATCTGATAGCTGAGTATCATTATCTGCTAGAGCAGAACCACTATAGATATAGATGTTAAGGCTATCTGCATCAGGATCTACTGGCTCTCCACAAGAGTCAGTAAAGATAGCTCTTAAAACTATGTCTTGGCCTGCTGGAACACATTCTCTCTGATAAGCCATTACTACCCCTATAGCTCAATAGTTAGTGTGTCTCCTGACACCGTTAGCTTCTTATATAATTCCTCTGGTTCATCAGCATTTGTACTGTTAGAAGTACTGAAGTGACCTGAAATGGGGTAACCCAATACAGTAACTGTACTATCTGTTACAGTATCGCTATCCAGTGAGCCAGAGAATTTAATTGTTATATCTCTAGCATTTTTAGAACTCTGGTGTACAGCTCCATCATCAGGAGTCATAGACAATACTGTTAGGCTTGTAGCAGTAGATGTTAGTGCAGACTCTGTTCCTATAATCGAAGTAGCAGCAGTAGTAGGTATCTCAGTTATAGAACCAGACCCAGTACTGAAGTCAAAAGTGTAGGACGTTGCTAGGTAGTCTGCTCCATAGATAGCAACAGTATATACATCATCTTCCTGGAAGTCAGATCCAGTAAATCTAATCTGGACCCCATCCTCTAGTCGTCTGTACCTACGAGAAGTTAATCTACCAGTTGTAGCTTCTGATTCGCCTTCAGAGTCATACCACCACTTATATTTAGCAGTACCTATATCGCCTGCTGTGGTGATCTGAATATTAACGACGTCATCACCACTAGCTGTATAGCCACCATACACAACAACACCAGCATCTGTACTAGTTGCTCCTGTGGCGTCTACATCAAAAACTGTTCTAGAGGAGATTCCTCTAGAAGTTCCAGACTCTGCATTTCCAATGACATAGACCTTATAGTCTGCATCGGGAGCGAATGGCTGAGATGGTGTAACAACAAGCTTATGTCTATAAGCATCTGTACCATCACCAGTCTCTTCATCGCTTAGAGTTAAGACTTCTGGTGATATCTCTTCGCCATCGCCATCTACATACACAAGGGAGTGTGTACAAGAGACAAGCCCGGTTAAAGACGGGCTTGTTAAATAATATGGGTTGTTACCTAAGTTATCAATCCAGAGAGCACTGTCAGGACCTGACGTTCTATCAAAATCTGGACCGTAGATAACTACATTTGCTTTGGCATTAAGTATATCAATGCCGTTTGTGAACGTAATGGAGACATCTGCTCCAACAGGGATCCCAGTTGAACTATCGTTCGGATATATCGAGCTTATCTCTGGGGCTGCCATTCTCGTTCTCCTCTTCAGTCAAAGTTTCTATTACAATCTTGGGTCTAATCACTACAAACTCGCCTTCATCTACAACAGCCGCTGAAAAGGGATTATTTGGATCCTTAACATGCATCTTGCTATCTGGTGCTTCTTCTGTCTTATTGAGAAACCAGCCCATCGTATCTCCGTTAAGGAAGAGGGGCGAGGCTCCGAGGAGCCCCGCCCCTGATTACTACACGTTAATATTCTTATCTACTATTTATGTTAGGACAGTAGTGCGAGCTGCAGTACCTGGGAAAGTGATATCAGGATTTACTGTACCAGTCCAGAAGTTCTGAGCACAGACAACGTTCTTGAAGACACCAATACCCTGACCTTCGTGTGCGACAGCAAAGCCATAACGCTCACGGATCTTGACCTTGACAACTTCAACGCTCTCATCACGCCACTCAACTGTGGTGGGATCTTCATCCACAAGATGGAATCCAACGTTACCACCAGAAAGGAGGAAAATATCACCAGTCTGGTTACTAGCGTCATAAGGCATTAGAGGAGAAACAATTACTCTAAACCCAAACGGGAAGTAAGAAGGAACGTTAGGAGCTGAGTTAGCTCTATTAGATCTACCTGCTAGGCCAGTTACACTGGCTCCAGAAGTAGTACCACCGGGAACGATAGCATGACCAGCACTTGGACCCATACCACCTTGAGCACCATTGTCCCAAGGATTCTGAGGACCAGGGTTGCCACTCCAAGGATTGAAGTAAGAACCACCACCGTGAGAAAGCATCATATGTCTAAGAACAGGATCCTGAAGGAACTTGTAATAGAAGAGAGGATGCATAAGCAGTGTGTCTGCTGAGAAGCCTTCTTCAGACATGTGAGCCATACCTTCCATCAAGTCTTCCATTGACATAGAGCCATTCTCTGCAAGCCCATCTCCTCGACCCGTGCAGTGACCATAAAGAGAATCAGAAGGTGTAGTGTTATCCATTAGAACCGTTCCGAGAGAACGGAGGAATGCAATAGCCTTCTGCTCCTTATGACGTACAAGAGCCTGCCCCATTAGACGCAGGTTAATAGCCATGATGTCCCATGTAGAGTAACGAAGCGCTTCATCAGTGAATGCAGCTGCGATACCAGACTTACCGATCCATGCTGTACTTACAGCACCGCCGATCTGGAAGTTGACCTCGGGATAAGTTCCGTGCTCCTGGATGTCCTGTGCATAGACAGCACCCATTGCTCCAGCCAAAACCTGAGTGTTAAGTCCTTTGGACTGCACTCGGTTAAAGAGAGAAGTAACAACCATCAGGGGCTCAACAGGTTCTCTAATGAGAATTTCTGTCGCTTTCTGAAGGAGGGGAGTAATCTCGGAACTGCGAACTAGGTCTCTATTTTTAGGTGAGATCGTCTCTGCAAAAGACGACCATTCGACTTTTTCGTCGCTATCGGGCAACTGCCCTCTAGTGCGGAATAGGTCAGCTACATAACGAGCTGCCGCATCCTCATTAGAAGGTAGAGCGATATCACGACCATCTACTAGTTTTAAGTTCATGATAATCTCCTTATTGAACCTTAATGTTGAGAATGGCGACCTGGTCAGAGACATCTTCTGGACTTAAAGTCAGAAGGTCACTAAGGCCGCTCGTAGCTGTACCGGGCATCTGTGCAGATGCACTGAAGCTTGAGCCACTAAAAGCAGTTTCTACTCGATCAAGAAGACCCTTAGGCTCCTTAATAACAGCAAGCACACGGCCAAGAACATTTGACATAACTGTAGCAGCCGCTACAGTTACAGGAATGAAATTGCTGTTTGCATCAAAAGTAATATGCTGTCCAGGATGAATAATGCCATCAATGTGAATCATACGATCCATAACATTACTGTCATCAAATGCAGTTGCTGTGTAGTAATAGTATGTAAGGCTACCGGAATTCCCAGTAACAATTGGGTTTGCACCATCTGCAGAATAAGATAATAGAACACCAGCATCTACATCAATGAAGTAGTCACCTGCAGCGCTTAGCTTAGCAGGAGCATCTTTCTCATTTAAGAAATACAATGCAGCTACGTCACTATCGCTTTCTGCCCACAAGGATAGCGCATTATTAGCGGACAGTGGTGAGTTAGCAAGCTGCCAACCAAATACAGTTGAAGTAGCAGTAATAACACCATCATATCTTGAAAGACTAGCCAACAGCGTAGGGGTAAGTGTCAAGGCAGCTGCACTAGCTGTACCTGCGTCTGGAAACTCTACACCATCAGTACTACTCCCATCTCCTGTCCAAGCACTAAGACCAGCATCGGCACTAAGGTCAAGACCTGTAGCTGCAGCATGTGTAAGATTGGGTACCTTCATCTGAACATCAGTAAAGAACTGAACAAGATGCTGCTTCTGGTAGTTATGGAAATTAAGACCAGCAGATGCCCCAGTAAGAACGTTATCTTCAAACTGATCACCAGCCCAACAGTAGACATCGTATGCACACACACCAACTGGCGGTGAAATGAACGCTCCAATGACAGCTCGTACATCAGCAACAGTAGTTGAAGAATAAGCACCAGCAGTAGTTAGTGACCCTGAAATTTCATCAGTGACTACAGCACCACGGCTGAGTAATGCAGTTGCCACTTGAGCACCTGTATATGCAACTGCACTAGCTACTGCATCACCGGTTGTAATATCAATTACACCAGCAGAAACATCTGCGGCAACATAAGTCACCCAGGTACCAGCTACAGTGCATCTATCATTATGACGATAACCAGAAGGACAAACTCGCCCCTCCGCGTCTAAGGAAACTACTTTACCACTAGAGATAACAAAACTGTCATCACTAGAATCGCCTGTCCACACAATAGGTAACCACGCGGCAGGCTTCCATTCACCAGCAGGTGAGCTAACCCCACCACTAGGTGCCTGGACGACATTATTTGGCGTGATGTTGTCGAAAACATCATCGCGGACCTTGAAGGTCCCTGTATATCTTTTTACAGACATGGATTAACTCCTAAATATTAATAAAATTAGATGGATGAAAGCCGCGTGGCAGGTAACGTGATTTACTCTTAAGGTATCTCTCCGCTGTAATCGCCCCGTCTGCTTCTTTGATCTCGTTATATTGATCAATAATTTTCTTTTCAAATTCTCCGAGAGCCTTTTTAGATCCCGTTGGAGCAGATTCATCTGCACTTCCTACAGATGGATTCTCCACATTAACAATTGTCTTAGACTCTATAGAGAAAACTTTCTCTTTAGAATCAACTGACTTAATACTATCAAACCAAGTACTCATAACTTCAAGTCTTTCTTCATCTGTTGCTTTCGAGAAGTCCTTATCAAGAAGCTCTGCATGAGCATCAAGAACTGCATTAAGCTTATCTTCTAGCTCACTGACTCGTCTAAGAGCACTGACGTAATCTTCTTTGACGATAGCAGTATCACTCTGAGTAGGAACCTCTTGTTCCCATCCCATAATGACTGCTTCTTTATCTAGTGCTTCTTGAACGAGGTCAGTAGTCCAGGCAAGCTCTTCTCCTGTCGCACCACAAACACAACTATACTCACTCGTCTCTACAACTGTATTACTAGCATTATCACAAGCTGGAACACTCCAACTGTTTGCTTTAGCTTTTCTACAAACACAAGCTTTAATTTTAGAATAAAGCGAAGAAGAGGCATGCTGCTTAGCACGAGCTAACGCATTAGCTGCATGAGACTTATCTGGTACAGGGTAGCTCCTATCAGGACCACAAAAAGTAGATCCCCTAAGTGCATTACGCTTCTTACTAGTAAGCTCTGCATCTAGGATTTCTTTTTCTTCTTTTTCCTCTGTACCTTCTTTGTCTTTACTTTCTTCGATGGTTTCTTCTGAGGCTTCGTTTGAGATGGCCACTGGACCGATTTGAAGTTCGTCCTGCTCTGTTTTGCCATTGTCTTCATTAGCCTCCTTGTTAAGGATGCCTAGCTCAGTTAGTTTAGCGACTACAGCATTCACAACACTACCAAGGTTATCCTCGGGAGGTGCTTCTGCTTCACCGTCTTCTAACTCACTAGACTGCTCGGAATCTACAGCTTCAGTTTCAACAACTTCTTCTGTGGACTCATTTTCAACAGCCTCAGCCGAGTCTTCAGTAATCTCTGCTACTTCTGTAGCTTCTTTCTCTACTGTCTCAGCCGCTGGGTTAACTGTTACTTCAGGCATATTGCTCTCCGTAAAACTAAAAGTGGAATCGGTTAAATAAATAGTGTTTAAGTCTACACGACAGGCGTCTTGACCTTCAAGGATAGAAGGACTAGTCATTTCCATAGAGAGAACTTGTGATAGATCATCAGCAGGCATATTTACTACTGAACCTTCAAGAACTTTAAAGGTACCGGTAACAAATACGCATACATCTCCGTCATAGATTCGCCCATGACGGTGTTCACAAAAATCTCCTGCGGACCAGTCGTCACTACAAATACTACAGACGTGTCTGTCAGTAGTACTACCAGCAGAGAAAGTGATGTATCTACCATCAAGAAACTTTTCTACTGCTTTTTCATCTGTAATGCGAGCCTGGACTCTCATTCGGCCCAGGCCTGGCCAGTCCTTATTACTAAGAAGGTTATGCTTCTTCATCACCTTGTAGATCTTTTTAGGGTCATCAGTCTGGTAAGCGTTTTTCACTTCCATAAAATCGTTGATGTCAGTAAAGAATCCTAGTGCTTCAGAAGAAAGATCCTGCCATTCTGCGTACGTAAATCTTCCAATTGGATCATCATCGCTATTGTGATGAGGCAATATAGGTTTAGGATAAGGGGCAAGGATTGTTCTAATACCATCTTGCTGTCCTTTCACAGGATAGATCCTGTTATTAATTCTTCTACCGGAGTGGCTAAGATCATAAGTAATAAGAAGGCCCCTTGAGTCTTCTTTACTCAAGATGCTATCCATGAATGTTACTTTCTCTCTACTAGAAAGAGAACAAAGAGACTCGTCAGGCTTAATTTGAAAATAGTCAATAAGCTTAAAGCCGTTATCCATACCTACTCCGAAGAACTATCCAGAAATTGTGATATTTCTTTAGATGTCAAGTTCTTAATTTCCGATAAGTCATTTATACTTGGACTAAAGCTTAAAATACAAGCTTCGCCTGCAACATCACGTAGATATTTGTTGCAAGAGTTCTCGCAGTCTTTAACCTTAGCACCAATTCTGACTCCATAATTATATAATTTATTACTATAAAGTGTATCAAGCTCTCTAAGCCGCCAGTCCATACTACTCTTAATGCTTGAAGAACTCAAACCATCTGCCTTAAATTCTTCAATTCTACTATCTATAGTAATACTAACAGCCTCGATTGCTTTTTCATACTCTTCTTCAAACGTATCAAAGAATATCATATATCGGTTGGCCTCCTCTACGTCAAGGTAAATAAGTAAACCTTCTTCATATGAATCTTTTAAATCAGTTGTAAATTTGGGTCCACTTCTGGTACCGGCCTGATTAGAAGGGCGTGCGGCAGCCTCAGAAGCTCTTCTTGAACCCTCTGATGCTGGGTTAGGAGGACGTCCTGTTCGTCTAGATAAACTTTCCTCCTCCGCTTGTCTCTGCTTACTAACTCCCTCTGGAGTAATACTAGAGGTTGAGGATTCAGCTAAGGCATCATCAGCAGCAGCAAAACCAAGGAACTTAAGCATAGCGAGTGGCTCTTCATACAACTTAAAGTAAGTATTCTCTCTAGCCATCTCATCTAACGGCTCTAGACCAAGAGTCTTACGAGCCTCGTCTTCTGTAACAAGCTTATTACTCCACAGCTGTATGACTTGGTTCTCAAGCTTAGTACGTGTTTCTTTATCAACAACACCAAACTTCATCTCTACCCTATCCTCAGGCAAGATAATATCCCCAGATACAGGACCCTCTTTAAGAAGCTCATCGAATACATAAAACTCAACAAATGTTTTTAGTACATTTTGTAGTGCTTCTACATCTTGGATTGCACCAGCAGAAAGTGTTTGGGCTGTTGATCTGTTTGCAGTATCACCTTCACCCATATCAACACTGGAGACCCCGAGCCCTGCGAACACTCTCTTCTTAAAGTAGTCTAGGTATCCTTCCACTCTTAGTGCTCGTCCTTCAGATCCAATGGCTGCGATCTGATGCCTATGGTCAGAGACATAAATGCCTCCCGCAGGCATATACTCAATTGTCTGCTTCACCACATCTGTCTCTTTAACTCCATCAGGTCCATACCGCTCAGGCATAGAATCTGATCCCACCTTGTAGTGGAATAAAGGATACAAACTAGACTCAAGTAGCTCTTCTATATTCTCTTCAAGTCTACGGAGTAGGGCAATGTCATCAAGAACAGGAAGGATCTCTGGAGTGCCAATAGCAAAGCCAGGCTTACGATTAGTATAGAAGTGAATTATATCAACTGGTCTAAACTCTTTCTTCTCACCTGATGGAGTCTCTTGAAGAATCTTCTTGATCTCCCCATTTGACTTTGTCTTAAACTGGAGAGTTTCCATTGGTAGAATAAAGTATCCAGCAACAGGATCAAGCTCTCTATCCGCTGTGTCTGTTCTGACACTTCCAGAAGAAGCCTCGTCGTTACGAACCTTAATCCACATACAGTTTGAATACCGCATAAGGTCATGAGCAGTTTGGGTTACAAGAACATCAAATGGAATACCACTTGCAACTTCAATCTCACCTAACCTTGTCTTTATGTACTCAAGTGTAAGTTCATTCTTACCAACAACTTCCCACCCAGCAACCAGAAATCGATTGGTCTTTTTCTGTAGTGCTCTGAATAAATAACTGTCAGTATCTTGAGCAATTTGTATCTCTTCTAAATCATACTCAGGCTTAAACCACTGGCCCCTGTGCCTCTCAGTATAAGAGAGTACTTTATTCTTTACACTCTTAATGGTTCCAGCACCATTGGGCTTTCTTGGCTTATCCTGTAAGTCAATAACATCGAGAGCTAGTCTAAAAAGTTCAGAATTCATTCTATCCTCTCCTCATGTGTCCTTCTAACTCTGCTAACCAGTTTTCAACTAGAAGCTCTTTCTTTGAATCTGTTTCTCTATCAGATGCACACAAGGGAATCTCTCTCTCATCATTTAATATAATAGCTGTTCTGTCTTCTGCCATTGATGCTTTTGTTCCAGGATATTGTACAGTAATTGCACTTAAGAGTCTGCCGTATTCAGGTTCATTATCGAGCTGCTTACACCAGTCTTTTATATTAATGCCCTCTTGCTTCATTCTCATGATTAGCATCACAAGACTGATTATATCCATAACTAACAATAAGATACCAGCATTCTGTAACTGTAACCCAAGACCACCACTCATGAAAGCATCTAAGCTCTTTAGAGAGAACATAATCATAGCAAAGAACTGTTGTATATATTGCTTTGCTTCTCGAAGGGCAAGTATTACAGTTTCTAATATATTAGGAGGCTCTGTATCTCGTTCCTTTAGAGCACTCTCTAAAGTATCTCCTGACTTTAATGTAAAGGTCTTTCCTGTTTGGAGACCAAAGCTACCACTAGCAGCAGCTGTACCAGAAGCCTGTGTATCGAAAGAACCCAATGCACCGGCATGTGGGTCTTGGAGAGCAGATGAGACCTTGTCACTAAAGGAAGATCCTTCCTCAGTATTAAGATCAGATGCTTGGTAAGAAATCTCTGGAGACGGGGTTACAGATGAACCACTAAATGGATTCTTTACTGCGCTACCAACAGCCTGTCCTGCAGCCAATGCAGTATTCCAGGTATCTGCTGCCTGGTTAATTAATTCATTGGCCATCTCAAGAGCACCAATAATACAATCAAGAGGTGCAAGAATGATTGCCTGAATTTGGTTTACTAAAGAAGCCAAGGAGTCTACAATGAGCTTTAATAAGGGACCTATGATAGCTGTCCAATCAAGCTTCAACTCAAGAGCAAATGTTAAATACTTTCTTAGGAGAAGCTTAAAAGCAACTAGCATTGCAATTAGATCTGGAATACAGATAGGGAATAGCCCATCAAAGAATGCACAAAGTTCCTCAAGCATTCCATATGGATCTATTCTTCCCAAGAGATCATTTACCATGATCTCTATATCGCCTAGAAGATCTAAGATTGGTAATGCAATATTAAGAGATGGGAGTTCCCAATCTAGTTCCATCCTAAGGTCACAACCGAAGCACTCTTCCATGTTCGTACTATTCCAGATATCAGGATCTAGACCTAACCAGTCACCCATCTCCTGCCATAAGTCAACTTCTGCATCTATACCAGTAAGATGCGGAGTACTGACATCCCATTCAGGAGTTATGTCTACACAACTGCCCGTCTCTACTTCTTTATCGTTGTAATCTTCCCAGCTCTGTGCTGTCTGCTTAGCGTGAGAAGCTTGTGGAGTTTCTCCCACTCCAGACGACTGCTCAGATCTTTGTCTTGAAAGAAGTCCAAGCGTATTATTACTACTCTCTACAATCTGGCGACAAGCATACAGAGGACCTAGTGCTGATACTAAAGCCCCTTCTCTTGTTTCAGATCTAATAGCTGCTTTCTCATAAGTGTCTATGATCAAGTTAACAGTGTAGAGCTTATGGTCTTCTGTAAAATCTCTTGACACTACTCGTCATCCAAATTGATTAAGTCTCGATAAGCTATACTACCATCGAGTCCGTTATCTAAATAGTGCTTATATTCTAGTGCTCTAGAGTGAGCTTCTGTATCAGATACAAAGTCAATTGACTCTACATTTGAATCAATGTCTCTTAGTCTATCCATTACATCAGTCATGACTCGAATAAAGTCATCCCTATGTAAGAAGTCTCTGCCGATCTTCATAAAGAGTCTTTCGTAATCTTCTTCTCTTCCCTGTGGACCACCATCTTCTTCTGGCTCTTCATCATTCATAGCTGATTTTAAGAAGCCCATGCTAACTCCTATTTCTTAAAGACGTCTTTAGACTCTTCTTTGTTAAGCTCATTTCTTATTTCAAGAGCTTGCTTATACATTGCATAAGTAATTGTTGACCTGCGTTCCCCAAA
>Ga0098033_1001290_pt1 | contig 10439 bp, 17 predicted proteins | sample 1_EtaG_FD_75049 | JGI IMG/M metagenome (GOLD analysis project Ga0098033, IMG submission 75049) | Marine viral communities from the Subarctic Pacific Ocean - 1_ETSP_OMZ_AT15124 metaG | ecosystem: Environmental > Aquatic > Marine > Oceanic | place: Pacific Ocean | collected 2015-01-07
ATCTAAAGTCGACAGCCATTGATGATCAGCATTTGCATTGAACGCCCGTTTGATTGCCTTTCCGCCACCTTTGCCAGGATCTCCCCCAATGAACATTTCACCCTCTTCACCGAACTCTTCTGACGTTGCGGCAAGATCATGGACAAAACCCATCGGGTCTTCTTTAAGCAGTTGCCTTATGCATTCCCGAAGTAATGCTTCCTCTTTTACTTTTACTGCCGACTTGCCTTCTTCTTCGGGTTTGCCTTCTTCTTCAGGCGGACCACCTTCAGAATCCCACTTTGCTAAAACTTGCGCTAGCGCCACGCCTCCAAAAAATGCAGTTATAAGCTTGTTGAGAATTTGAGTGGCAGTTGGAATCATATCTCTAAACGGCCCATCTAAAAATTCTTTAGCTTTTTTCTTAGCAACAGCTCCAACGACAGCGCCCACTGGGTTTGCTACGGTGCCGGCGACGTCAGCCACTGTTCCAGCAGCTGCCTTCGCTTTATCAAACATCGTGCTTTCTTCACCTTCTTCTTCTTCTGTTTCTGCACCGTCTAGGAATTCTACAATTTTATCTGCAATTTCATTTAAAAAAGCTGCCATCTCTTGCGGGCTAGAAATAAAATCTTGCGCCTTTTGAGGCAGCGCATCAAATGCGGCTTTTAATATTTCAAAGACATTTTCTCCAAGTTCGGCTATAACTCCTTCCATGGCCTCTCTTATGAGAGCGCCGCCTAATCCAGCGTCATCTGGAAGTGCTGTTCCAATCCAATCACCGACTGCGCCAACTAATTTATTTAATAAACTACTAATGGCGTCTGCCATTGCTCCGATTGTATCAGCCCCAAATTCACTAGATTCTGCTATAGAAATAACGATGCCTTCAACTGCATCATAAATCGCGTCTGGACCGTTGCTAATATTTGTAGCCATGGCAGTCTGCATGGCTTGTTGTATCTCGCCTGCAGAATTAATAGCGCTATCTACAGCGTCTAATACATCTTTGGATGCATCCACTGCAAAAATAATGTCTACTACAGTATCTCCGCCCGCTCCACCGGTAGCAGCTATAGCCCCTGCGCCCAAAGCGCCTTTGACTATATCTCGAAGAATTTCTTTCATTTCGAGTTCTTCTTTTAATAATCGTGTCTGCTCTGTAACGAGAGACCGAATTGAAGATTCACACCGCAAACCAACTACGCCGTCTAATGAATGTCCGGGTGTAACGCCGTTTTGGTTGAACCAACCTCTATTCATTTCTAATGCATAGGTAGCTGGTGCCGTAGACCTCACTCCGACCTCACTGTATGGTTCCATGTCCTCTATATTAATAATCTTACCTTCCGCATCTGCGTAGGCAATAGAAAGGGGGACAGGGGTATTCCTCATCCAGAATGAGCGACTATCTTGGTCTGGAAACGCAAAAAGCATTCCGCCGTCTGTAAGCAGCTGCGATCGGTGCATTAACCCTTGGGCTCGACCTGCATTATCGCTAGCAAGCTCTACATTGAGTGGGATTCCATTGATCGATATGTCAACATTTTCTCTAAGGAGTCCATCGTTTAACCAGGCATCGCGTTGTCGCATAGATCCTAACGACTCTTCATCCCATGGTCCAGGTGATCCAGTTCGGCTGCATTTCATCACAGCTTCTTCCGCAGTGTATTCATTTCGGATTTCTGGTTGAAACATGTCATAATAAACGTCTCGAGGAACCCCGTTCGGTTTAGTCGCTTTCGTCTGATCGTCGAATATCATGTCTCCCATTTCAACCCAAGCATGAACGACAGCCTTTGGTGGATCGTGCCATTTATTCGTCACGGTACCGTGAACAACCTTGAACTTAGACTTGTCGTCTAAATCTGGATGGATACCCTCTCCCCGAGGTTTTGTCCTGTCAACGTGATCACTCCACCATTTTTGTGCCATTTCATAAGCAAAAGGAAAACATTGTCCGATAGCAATAATATCTTTTTCGGCTAAAATTCTAGTTAATATTGATTCTATTAATCCCATGTCTTTTAAAAACTTAGATATATGTTCGTCTGCTGGGTCGCCGAGCCAAGTCACATCTTTCCCGCTCATGTAACCCCGAGAGTCAGAAGGACCGTCTAACTCTAAATTTTTCCTATTACCGGGCTGATAGTTTTTTTCTGCGCGCGCAGAGGATTTCTTTTTGGCCATTTCAACTGCCTCTGTTTTAATTATTCAAACTATAAACAAAAAAATCCCCGTTTGATACAAAATCAAACGGGGATAGTAACTACTGAAAACCGATATTAGTCAGTATTTTCAATAGTGGAACCGGTAACCTCATCGGTAGTACCAGTAGTGGTCTCAGTGGTTTCGTCAGTAGTTTCCGTAGTAGTAGTTTCAGTAACAGCAGCGGGTTCAGCTTCTACAGCTTCTTCTACAGCTTCTTCAATTGCTTCTACATTTGGTTCTACAGTACACGTAGCGTATGTGGTAGCAATCACTAAGGCACCACCAACAACACTAATATGAACTTTCCACTTAGCCCACAAGGCCTTTAACCATTCGAGCATATCGTCTCCTCCTTTAAGCACATATTTTAATACATCGAAACAATTGTTAAATTATTTTGGCATATCAAATAGAGGCGCTAACTGATCTAGAGTCTTAGTTAACTCCATGCCTGAATAATAACTATCTCCATCGTTCGCAACTTTATAAGTAATTGTTTTTCCAGATTCGCTGGGTAGATCGTCAATAGAAACGACAACGCCCTCGCTACCAAAATGCTTGCAGTTTTTATTGGTGTTTTGAACTTGATCTCCGACTGCCGGTTCAAACGTATGACTTTGAAAGGTGTTTTCCACCAAGGCTCGAATATATTTTCTTATTAATAAAGTACTCATCTCTTTATTAACTATTTCCATAAAATTTGAATTGCAACAATTAAAAGCGATAAAGCAATGCAAAGCAGAGTTTTTGGCGTAAACATTGATTCTTTTAATACCATCCACGTCAATATGGGAAAGATTAAATAAGATGTTCCAAACGCTACAAACCTCGATCCCCACACGGTGTCGCCCAAACCCTCGTAGGTAAATCGAGTAGCAAAAAATGCAGTGACAGTTATTGGAATAGCTAGCGCTAATGAAACATACAGCGCTTTGTCTCGCCAATACTCTCTAACAAATTGCAGGTTGGTGCTCCACCAAATCATAAAGTGAAGAATTATCCAAAGTCCGATTCCAATTAAAACTTTTTTTGAGTCGTACACTAGAGAGTCTTATCTAATTGCTGCAAGAGAGATTCTTGTTCGGGAGTCAGTTGAGGAGGGAAACTAATGCGCAATTTTACATAATGATTCCCAACGCCTTTCGATGTTTTAATTCCACCAGAATTAATTACTAATGTAGATCCATCAGAACATCCCCGGGGAATGTCTAGTCCCCGCGCGCCGTGAATAGTGTTAACTGAAATTTTCCCCCCCAAGGCAGCTCTAGTAAAGGGAATATTTTTTTCTGAATGAATATGAAGTTCTGATCTTCGAAATTCGCCATTGTGCTGTTCCACATGAAGCTCTACCATCAAATTTCCGGGGGGAGCATTTTTAATTACACGAGATCCTTTTCCTACCAATCTAATAGTTTGACCGGTATCTACGCCTTTCGGAATGGTAATCACTATGTTTTCTTGCTTTTGAGTATAACCGTGCCCGTCGCACATTGAACATGCGTCGCTTATTCTGCCGCCACCTCGGCACGTGCGGCACGTAACTCTAATTCGCATCGGTCCTTGATGGTGGTCCATGCGGCCGCAACCTCCGCAGTCTGGGCATGTCATTGGATTTCCAATAGCTCCAGAACCATTGCAGATTCTACACTCTACAGGAATAGCAAACTCTATTTCTTTTCGACATCCATTAATAGCTTCCCAAAATGGTAAATTAATAGCTAAACCTAAATCGCTATTACGGTGGTGCCTGCGCTGAGTGTGCTGGGTTGGGCGTGCATTAAAGAGATCGGTAAAATCACCAAAAAATGAAGAAAAAACATCTCCAAAACCCCCGCGAGGGTTTTGCGGTTGGGTTCTCATATAGTCATACTGCTGCCGCTTTTGAGAATCGGACAAGACATCATAAGCTTCTGAAATTTCCTTAAATCTTTTTTCAGCGCCAGCATCATCCGGATTTTTGTCGGGATGAAATTTCTTCGCCAGCTTTCGAAAAGTCGACTTCACTTCTTGTTCCGAAGCTTCTTCTGATATTCCCAAAATTTGATAATAGTTTTTCAACTTATTTTACTCTATTTTTATTTCGCTTTTTGGCATTTTGTTTTGGTGCGGGAGCTTTCCACGTTTTCACTTGAAATTTGAGGCCTTCTTGGCCAAAGCGTTTTATTTTAACTTCATCCACTCCAGTCTCTAATAGAGCCTTCTTTTTATTAGAAGCTTCTTCATAAGAAGAAAACACGCCGACGCGTGACCACTTCTTACATTCTTTCGGATCAGTTTCGTTTTTGTTATCATCCAAGTGTAAGTTTTTTCTTCTTTTTGACTTGCTCATCTTGATCTCCATCAATTATTTTTTCTACTCTTTTAAGGTATTGGATCGGAATATCTTTTAAAATTTTTCCTTCAAATAAAAGGTCCACTCCAACTGTAATTTCCGAAGAATATACTTTGCCAGCAACTTTAGCTACCGGTCGATATATTTCGTGCGGATTTTTAATTACCATAAAAAAAGCTTTATCACTCCCGCCGGCGGCCACTAATTTTTTAACTACATGCGCATTTACGTTCCAACACGCTTGTTCTGTAAATACAACTAAATCTCCTTTTTTAATAGGCATTTACAACTTCAGCTCTTCCCAAGCGCCGCTCCAATTAGTGTATTTTACTTTCCTAATGCCGGCAGTTTTCATATAGGTGACGCATAGAGAACAAGGCTTCGCCATTGTTATATCGTGGTCACACTTCCGAAAGCGCATCACTTCTATTTCATCTCCAGGTTGTGCAAATCTAAGGACATTCATTTCAGCATGCATATGAGAACCGGTTGTACCATCTGCATAAGTCCGCACAAAACGAGGGTGAGTCTTATTGGTGTTTTCACCAACTGCAATCACTTTACCCCGCCTTCTCAAAATAGCTGCCAAATGATAACATCGGCCGTTGTTCAAGGCTTTTTCACGCGCTGCGTAATACACTAGGCATAATAGCCACTCCTTTATCTAAACTGACAATAAGATTATAACACCGCTGGTGTCAGTGTTCACTTCTCTTAAAGTACAAAGTCTAAAATAAAATTAAGCGCTAACAGCCCGCCCAACACTACAAATATTAAATTATTTCTAGCGGTGGATTGAGCAACTATCCTTAATAAATCCGATACCCTTTTGGTTCGCGATGGCTGTGGCATTTTGATCTCCTATAATTTCACCGTTAACTTTAATTATTGGAATCGTATAAACAGGCATAACATTATTGATAACTGGCCGTAAATAATTAACATTCGCTTGAACGCGACTGTGATCAATATCATATAAACAAAAATACCCAAGACACGAAAAAAGCCCTACCAGGCTTAAACTAACAATAGATTTCGACATTCCTCTACCACCCGTAGTATTAAATAATCTTTAATTATCTAATTATCTTAAATTAATTAAAAATGAATAAAACTTAATTTAATCTAAAAGCGTCCGGCGCGCATCCGGCGTTTTTGCGCTATGATAAGCGCAGACACCATCACTCTCCTGCAGAAAGACTCCCATTAGTAACTCTTTGCATGTGAGCACGCTTTAACGCTATTTCTGCTTTTTCTAAAATAACTAAAGCTTCATCATAAGATGCAGATTTTAAAATTTCAGAAATACCATAATTCATTATTTCAGTAGCTTCAGCTTCTGAAAGTCTGCCGGCAGTCCGGGCAATATGCATCAATTCATCAAAATTCATAGTTGTCACCAATTGTCGTAGCTATAAATAACTATTAATCTAAACGTGAATTTTCACTATCTTTTGTCTTATTAAATCTTTCTAATTCGTCTTTATCTTTAAAAGACATAACGCGAATATTATTATTAGTAAAATCCACTAACCCTCGATGCTTGATTGCGGTTTCAGTTCCTAATTCTTCGACGCAATCTATGCATTCGTTAATTCGGCCGCCAACTTCTTTTTTACGGGCTGACTCTGTATCGAACTCTATGTCACAATGGACGCATTGCTTTATCATTTGTTTTAACTCCTTGACGTAGATATTATATCAAAAAGTTAAATATGTTCAAGCAGCATTATCAAAAGAATAAGTTTCGAAATATGCTAAAACATGAGTGTTCTTCCATCCATTAGTTTCCACTAAATCTTGATATAGTTCCCAAAATGATTCTTCATCCATAAATCCATCAATAGCAAACTTTTCCTTGAGCTTCACAATTTCTGCCTGGATACTAGCTGGACCTAAAGCTTGATACTTTCGAAGAGAATACCTAAAAAATCTTTTGCGTTCTAGTTCGGTCATTAAACTATCGCTCCATAAACATTAAATATTTACTTCGGCAAATTATTTAGAGGTTCATTTAACGGCAGAATATCACAGTGTTGTACGTCTGCATATTTGCCACTGTCGCATTTTTAAAATTCGCACAAAAAAATGGGAGCCCATAAGGCTCCCAAATATACACTACGACTATTACGCTTAACGTCTATAACGATAATGCCGCGGGTGATGCTTGTGCTTTAGCTGGGGCACGTGAGCATGAGCTGGTGGTGCACCATGACGGTGTGCCCGGTATGACTTCCCGTGATCGGGATGCAACCAGTGTCCCCTTATCCAAACCCCGGGATAAACAAAGTGTCCAGCCATCCACACCCAACCCACGACAATCGGTGGGGCGCTGACGTTTACGCTAACTTGCGTTGTATGCGCACCAGCTGTTGGCGAAACACTAAGAAGCCCGATGATAACCAGACTCCCGACGATTTTTGATAGCATTGCTACCTCCTTTGGCTATTCAGCCTACGTATGTAATAAATAATATCTTCAGCTTTCAATATGGCCATTTCAGCTGCACCCACTCACAAGTAAAATAAGAACGTTCTTCATTTTTCCTCCTCAAATCATTGCTGTATAGTATTATACCGTATGAGGAGGCCCTTTTATTCAATTTATCGATTATTTCTTTTAATTTTTTTTCGCTTTTTTATCTCTTTTCTACTGAGGGATAGGTGCTTTTTGGGGTGTCCAATCTTAATTTCATCATCTTCCGTCAAAGCCAACTTTATATCTCGTAGCTTTTTTCGCTTTTTTTCAATAGACTTTTTAATTCGACTAGATCTAAGTCGACTAATCCTGTCTAAAAATAATTTGCCATCAAGATGATCACATTCATGTTGAATGACACCAGCGACTGGACCTTTTAACAATAAACGTTTCTGCTCTCCAGAAAATGTTTCATACTCCAGATCGAGATATTCGCCTCTAATTACTGTTGATGAATGCCAGGGAACCGAGAGACACCCCTCTTCCCACTCTAGCGTCCCTCCGATATTACTCAAACGCGGATTTAATAGCAACCACAACTTAGAATCTTGGAAATACTCAGAGTTATCGTCGGGATTAGCAAGTTTCATTCCAGCCGTATTAATGATTACAGCTTGAATTGATTCTCCAATTTGCGGAGCAGCTAATCCAGCGCCCACTGCGACTCGAATAGTATCTTCCATATCCACTAAAGTTTTCTTAAGCTCTTCGCTACCAAAATTATCTATTTTATCAGCTTGCAATTTTAGACGACGATCTGGCCATTCCAAAATTTTTCTATAAGCCATTATTCATCCTCGTTGTTGATGCTATGTTTATAAAGATAACCGGATAGCATACATGATAAAGCTGATAAAATTCCAACGCCTAATAAAGAATAATTGTTTAAAAAAATTCCAAAAAGAGCTAGCCCATAGTTTAAGCCAACTAAAATCCACCACACTTCATAAGGAACCAACTTTAAAAGTCGAAATTTAGTTAATTTCTTCATCTGTCGGTTCTATATAATCATAAGCGGCGTTGATAGTTCCGCACGCCGAACATTGATATGCTGTTGATTCCAAATTTGTTTGAAAAACCAAGTTAATATCGTCAATTATTTCTACGAATTCATGCCACTCTTCAAAAGAAAATTTAATTGCAACAGAACCCATAGTAATAGTGAGGGTTTTTTGTGCATCATCAACAATAGCACCGTGTGGTAGCTCTGATGACATATGCTTACTGAGACTTCGCCGAAGTCTTGCGAGAAGTTTTGGTATTTCTTTTGCGCTTAACTGGCTTTTTCTCCTTTTTAATTTGCTCTGCAACTAAAAACCCTTCGCCATCAACTGCCATGCCGTTTTGACTCTTAGAAGAATTTACCGGAGAGGACTGTGCAAAATATTCAGCAACAACGTGTTCTTCGGGAGGAATGACGTCATCAGTATTGATATTTTCTAAAAGCTGGCTATAGTTTGTAATTTTTCGTTTTTGAAACCATTCTTTAAGATTGGAATGCATTTTTCTTCGCTTTATAAAATATTCCCACGAGACTGGCATAATTGTTTCCTCTACTTTAGATAATTATTTCGCTAAACTAGATGCTAGCAACAATTTCGTGAATGGCGGATTGAAACCTTGGGTCTTGAGCCATCTTATCAGCTTCGCCATGTTCATATGAATTGCAAACTGAAGATGCAATTTTTTGCATTGCTCGCAAAAAAACGTTCCTAGCAGTTGAGTGGTTCATTTTATCACCATCATCGGTCATTATTTCTGCAATTTCTCTATAGCCTCTGCATCCTTCTTCCGAAGAAACTGTGGCGTAACCAAATTGGCTCTTGTGGCCCTTAGGCATACTCATGATTTTCTATCCTCTAGCGTTTGAATTTCTTCGCTTGTAATGGGGTACTTTTTATGATCAGTGCTGTCTTCGCTCAAACCGAACCGAAGGCGGATTACCTTATCTTCTCTGGGGGTCAGAGATCCCAAAGCGTTCCTTACGATATAAACTAACTTTTGGCGATCAATCAAAGTATCAGCTGATTCTGCCCCATCGGGCACAGTTTCTGATACGCTTCGACCTTCGTTGCCTTTGCCAACCTTAGCGTCTAGAGAAACAGTCCACCTAGCACTCTTGACGATGGCTGCAAGCGTGCTTGCCTTAACGCCAAGCAAGTCTGCTAGCTCTTCATTAGTTGGAGCGACTCCAAACTCTTCCTCATATTCATCGGCCATCACCCGCATTTTCCAAAGCAGGCCTCTAGCATGAGTTGGCAACTTGATAGAAGAAGTATTCGAAGCCACATGCTTTCGTACAGACTGCTTAATCCACCAACAGGCATAAGTAGAAAACTTAAAACCCTTTCTCCAATCAAACCTATCAACAGCCTTGATCAATCCAAGACTTGACTCTTGAATCAAGTCTTCAAGACTACATCCAGTATATTGATACTTCTTGGCAATGCTAATTGCCAAGCGCAAATTGGAAGAAATCATCTGGTCACGCGCTAGCCTATCTCCCTTTTCGATGCGCTGCGAAAGTTGAACTTCTTGTTCTTTTGTCAACAAATTGTGCTTACCGACTTCGGCAAAAAAATCACTCAAATCACTCACGTTCTTTAACCCTCCCATGGGTCTTGCGGTTAATCATCCACGCCTGATGTGCGAACTTTCTATTCTCTCGAATTTCCTGTTCGCGGTAAAGATAGCAAAATTCAATCTCAAGTTCTCTTGCTTTGGTGTAAGAGAATTTTCTTGACCGAATTAAGTTTTTAATTGTTTTGAATCGACGATAAAGATCGTCATCTGAAATTTTACCAAGTTCTTCTTGAGTTAGCACTGGCTTCTCCTGCCGTGATTTGTGCTTTTTAAAGCTTTTAACTTGCTGCATAGAATTTACTCCATATAGCTATTATAACATAAAAACGGATGTTTTTTACAATTTAAGTCCCAATTAGTGTATTTATTTTTTCCTCCTCAGTGTCGTCGTCGACAATAGCACAGCCAACAGACAGCAATGAGCATGCAGCTGCGCATGCATGCTCTAATGCACTTCGAACTACTTTGAGAGGGTCTATGATACCAGATTCAAGCATGTCCACATATTCTTCGTTTCTAGCATCGTAACCCATTTCATCCGAAATTTCGAGAACTCGGTGTAGAATTATTTCAGAAATTCCACCTGCATTATTAATTATTTGTACCAGAGGAACGCGACAGGCATTTTTGATTATTTCCATTCCAGCGTCAAAATCGTTGTTTCCAGTCTTTTTTCCATCAATTATGCTGGATGCTCGGACTAATGCCACTCCGCCGCCTGGTAATATTCCTTCTTCGACAGCAGCTCGTGTTGCATGAAGAGCATCTTCCACTCTGTCTTTTTTCTCTCTCAGCTCTAACTCAGTTGAGCCTCCAACTTTTAAAACTGCGACGCCACCAGTTAGTCTCCCTAACC
>Ga0098033_1001292_pt1 | contig 10437 bp, 11 predicted proteins | sample 1_EtaG_FD_75049 | JGI IMG/M metagenome (GOLD analysis project Ga0098033, IMG submission 75049) | Marine viral communities from the Subarctic Pacific Ocean - 1_ETSP_OMZ_AT15124 metaG | ecosystem: Environmental > Aquatic > Marine > Oceanic | place: Pacific Ocean | collected 2015-01-07
TAACAGACTCTGCTCGAAGTGCAGCCGTTTCCATTAGCTTGTCATATGTCATAGTCTCTAGCATTTCTGTTAGCTGTGTTTTTAAATTAGTCTTATCCTCTCTACCCTGGGTTACAAGCTCTCCGCCATTTAAAGTTAGATCAGAGCCGGGAATTGGTATGGTTCCAAACTTACTTCTAATTAATCCAAGCAGTTCTTTAGCTACTGCCATCGAATACTGCCTAATCCACTGTCTTCCTATACTGTTAACATTTGTATATTCTAAATTTCCAAATGGTATGTCTGATAAATTAGACACTCCCCGTATTGTATCATCTTGATATGCTGGATTAAGCGGATCAGAGAAAAATTTCACTCTGAGAAATAGCTTCTTAGCAGTTTCATCTGTCGGCATTGGATAAATTCTTATGTTTGTTCCTATAACTTTATAAGAATAATTTGATCTTCTAACCCTGTTTGAGATATCTAGCTGTCCCGCCCTTAAGATATCTTCAAATACTGGCAGCACATAAAATATGGTTTCAGGTGTAAATGATTCAAAGCTAAATTCATTATTTAGATAATTTATCGCAGATGTTGTATCAAAGAATCTATACGCTGCCTGCGGGCTAAAATGAAATACTTCGCTTATCTGCAACTTCGTTCTGAGCGGATTCAAGCTTGATGAGAATACAGAATTTCCAGACCCATCCTTCATTTCTTTATAAATGTCATAATCCTGCCGGCTAGCAGAGAGATTAATTGATCCCGATATCATATTATAAGATCCACCCACACCTGCTTCTGCTGCGTAGGGCTCTGCTACTCTTGTTAAAAAGTCTAAATTTTCACGAGGATATTTATTTTCTGATCCGGACATCACACCTGATGATCCCGTTATTGGCATTCCTAAAAATTGAACTAATTGAGATTTTGCCTGATACTGATTTAATAGCGAGCTAAATTCTAGTGCTGACTCTTCGAATGCAGCCCATATTTGCTTTTTTGTTAACTCTACACTAAGCACATCATCACCTAGCTTTCTCTTAACAAATGTTACTATATTATCAGCTTCAGACTGGAATTGTGGTTCTGAATCGAAAATTCCAAACGGCGTTGGATTAGTTGTATTGGCAAATGAGGCCACTAGATTCTCCCAAAGTCACAGACTCAGTAATAAATATGCGAATACTGTATAGTTTCTACAATAGAAGAGAAAATCAATCAATGTACGCTATGTTGCGCTGTAAAGATATCTTATTGATAGAGAGCTAAGAGAATAAATTTTAAATTTTATTTATTTTTAAATTTATATCCAAACTTTTTAATCATTTCATCAAATCTAAATTCAATAAGATTAATAGTAAATGGATCATAGTAATTTGAATAATGTGTATTTAGCTTTCTAACATTAGTCTTGAATCTTGGAAGAGTATCAAACTCTACCCCCACAGAGGAGAATGCAACTCTAGCGTCCTCTTCAAGATTTTCATATCTTATAAGATAGTCCATATCATCTGTGTAAAACTTGTTAGAAGACCATGACAGCCAATCTAGAGAAGACATTATTTGATCTGATTGTCCGTATCCTACATCAGGAAATGTCCCTTCAGTGAACAAAAAAATCCTAAATTTTCTTATTAGATCAATATTTGTATCAGACTCTACCGGATCTATACCAAGATCTTTCCATGATTTTTTAAAAAGTGACCACCACAAATATGATACACACATGTCCCAGGGATTTCTAATAACTGATATTTTTGTGTAATCATCCCATTTACTTTTTGTCTTTTTATATAGCAGATCTGGTGAGATATGATTGTGAAATCTTGACTTGCCATTGGATTCGTCTATGTTATTTCTACTTACGTAATTTTTAAACACATTTCCATTATCACATACTGTACCTAGAGATTCATTATAGTGCTCTATGCCTGGACCGGTTATTAGATCATCAGGGCCGCACCAATCAGATAACATGGCCTCTATGCTTGTGCCAGCAACCTTTACAGGCTTAAAGAATATAAATTTTTTGCTGTGGCAGACAATCACTTAGCCTTTCTCTTAGCCCTTGCAGGCTGGGTAGCTGCTGGAGTGGGTGATTTTTCTGCCTCTGGGCTTTCTGTGAATACCATTAAAGATGAACAAAGGGTATGTGCCTCCTCTAGAGAGTAGCACCCCCTAGACTGAGCAAGTCTAACACCGCTGATTAAAGAGTTAAGTGCTTCCAGCTGTTGATCATTTGACGACATTTTAAATCTCCCAGGATTGTATTTTAAATAATATAGCACCCATTGAATAAGTTTACGCTAAAAACAAAAGCGGCGACCTTTTTAGGGGTCGCCGCTTAGATAACGTGAACTATATCGCTTAGATAACGCTCATGTCCATGACCGTGACGGTACCGTAGAAGTCAGCACGTACCATTCTCTTGCCGTACCGAGTCATCACGCCCTTGCGAGGTGTGAAGTCTTCGGGAGCGAAGATTGTAGGTGTGACAATTAACGGAACGTAAGGTGCGTATACATATCCTGTTTCCAGGTAGCTTCCGCCCTTAAATCCTACGAGAACCTTATTCCGAGGGAAGTAGGGGTCCTTGTAGACCGTGAATCGGTTACTGAGCGTTCCAACCGGAGTTGCTCCGAGGGAGAACGGGTTACCAACCTGTCCATCACCATCAAGGCTGTAATTCGGCTTGTAAAGAACCGAAGCCTCAAAGATTGTGGCTACCTCAGGAGAACATACGAGGAAGTTTGCAGATCCTCGGAGTGTCTTTCTGTGGATTTCATTTGCCACGTCGATGATGGTCTCAACGAGAGTCTCATACCACTCACGAACCGTACCTGTGAAGGACGGATGTCCGAGAGTTGTTGATCGATTATCAACAAGAGCTCCATTGGTCTTGTTAACAAATCTACCAGGTGATCTCGACCAGTAGTAGTTAGCTCCCTTCGCCTGGGTGAGAAGATCATTAAGGATCTCTCTATCAATTTCAAGGGCGATTTGCTCGGAGAGGATCTGGGTGAGCTCCACCTCAGCGTCGAGGCTGTGGTAAGCGTTCAAATCCTGAGCGAGTTCCGGCGACCAACGGGCACGTAACTTACGTGTCTGTGCTGTGACCGCGATGGATTCGATCTTGATATCGATCTCAGGGATGTTGGGAGACGGCGTGCTCTGGAAATCTGACTCAAAGGTCGGAATTGTTAAGACGTCGCCAGCTCTTGTATCAACATTAAGCGTTGCTCCAACAGCATAAGAGGCTGTTAGGTTGTTGTTAGTGCTTGGAGTGTCGACAGAGCAGGGAAGTGTTCCCGATACAACCATAAGCAATGCAGCATTGGCTGTACTTCTGTTAACCATAGGATCAGGTGTGAATGTTCTCAGAGATGCATCCCATCTACCGAGCTGATTCAATCGTCGCAGGTTAAGAAGGTTTGCACCTGCCTGCATAACGGTTGGATCTGCAACAGTAAACTGATGAAGCCCGGGAGCAGCTGCGGCAGCAATTGCGATACCTACGGCTGTTCCAGCAGAGTACAATGAAACATCATTCACCTGGGTGAGATCCATATCAGTCGGAACCGTATTAACATCAAATACTAATAACTGGAAGATGCCCTGGCCAGAGGCCTGGTTCGTTGAGTTAAGATTATTTGTAATAAGGTCAATAACCTGAGGATCGAACTGAAGCAATCTTGCATCAGATCCTGTTGCTGCACAAACATTACTGTCAATGAGCTGATTATCGTTTCCAGCACCGCCATATGCTCCAGAGGCTAACAGAGTTAGGTTTGCACCTGTAGCTCTATTATGAACCTTAGAGTATGAAGCTCCAATTAGGTCATACATTCCGCCAACAGCGAGTGATCCAGACTGGATACCTTTACCTGTGGGAAGGTTGTAGATCGATTGACCTCTGGTGTACGTCTGAGCACCGGGAGTTGTTCCTGCAGCGCCTGTGGCGAGAACGGAGTCTCCACCAACCATGGTGCCATAGGTGTAGTCCAGGTAGAAGAGCAGACCAGAGGGAAGGCTCATCGGCTGAATTGAAACCAGCTCATTTGAAACGAGGCCGCCGAATACTCGACGAACGATTGGGAACGCGATATTTGTGAAACCGCGGATATCTCCAGAGGACGTTCCAGCACCAGCACCTGTTCCGATACTGTTCTGCTCTCGCAGAAGCTGAGCCGCCTGATTCTCGAGGAGACGTGACATTGTCTCGCAGGCATGATCCTGGAGACCTCGAAGTAGGCCGGTTCGGCTCCACTTCTCTACTAATCTTCTCCCCTCAGATCCCACGTTTCTATCGCGGATTCCCTCGGTTAGCTGATTTAGTGTGAACGACTTAGACATTTTTTACTCCTTTTATAAATACGTTTAATTTGTGCAGTTGTTCTTACTTCTCATTAATCCCGGCCAGTTGGGCCCATCGGTTTACTTCAGATGAAACGGTCTGTGCAGAGGATCTGCCCAGTGCTCTAGAAGATGAACCTAGTGCTCGACGTGCTCGAGATTCCTTCAGTGTCCCTCGTGATCCTTTCGAGAAGGATTCCATAAGAGTCTTGAAGACTAATTTAACCTCTCTTAAGCTCTTAGCATTGTCAATTGACTCAACAACGGTCTTTCTCTGAGAGGCGGACACGTCCTTGTTCTGCAATAGCTTATTAACATAGAGAAGCTTTGCGTTAAACAGATTTAAATCTGTCAACTGCTCACGAAGTGTTTCAACTGCACTTCTGTATTCATTGAGCTTGCTTGAGAGAGATCGATTCTTGCGTCTCTCATATTTAACGGCTTCAGAAAGTTTGTTAAGTGTTACCTTGAGTGGATCACCACTCTCCTTTCCTCCACCAAATGAACCCTTGACGCCAGCTTTAGATCCACCGGATCCGCCGAAAGCGCCTTTGACACCAGATTTTCCAGATCCTGAGCCTCCCCAGGCTGATTCCTTGGCGTCTTTTATTCCTTTAATCTTAACGAGATCCTTGGCTTCAGCAATTTGACCCCTAAGGCGTCTTAATTCTGATCTCAATATATCTTCATCAATTTCAAAAACTTCTTCTAATTCTTCAGGAAGTTCGTCTTCAAGGCCAATTTCTTCGACCTCTTCTTCTCCGACTTCTACTTCACCCTCTTCTTCTTCATCAGCTAATGCACGAGCAAGAATTTGAATATCCTCAGGCAATTCAACATCACCCAAGTCAATTTCAATTTTGTCTTCATTAATAAGGTGGCCAAGTCCCAAAGATCTCATAATCTCTGAAAGCTCTTCAGCTTCTTTTTCATCCATTTGCGTTTCATCCTCTTCAGATAGATCTTCTTCAGATTCATCTTCTTCAGCCTCCTCGGACATCATAGCAGCTGTCATGCTCGCTAATTCGTCGAGATCGACCTCGTAAATAACATCTTTTGTTCTGGGCATTGCAGAATTCTCCTGTTGAACACTTACATCATTATGTATTCCCGAATCTTCAAAAAGTTCTAGGTTTTGGTTAAGTTTATTGGCAATTTGTAACAATTTTTCTCTACTTGATGGCTCTAATGAGTCAAATGATTCGTGAAGTGCATTTTTGACAGCATCTTGAGATTTTACAGCTGATATTTTTTTATCTCCAAATATCTCTAAAAGAGATATTAAAGCGCTCTCATCTAAGACAACTTCTTCATTATTGGAAATATCATCGCGGGAAGGCGTTCCATGCAGTACACTTGAAGCGACTTCTTGAAGAAAGTCAGAATCATCATTAAACGAACCGCCCTGGTTCATAAGCTGGTCCTCTATGAAACTTCTAATTCTTGGAGTAACAGCTTCAATGATTGCATTTTTGGCATTTTGTTCAGCTGTTGACCTCAAAAGCTTTGCCTCTGCAATTGCTTCATCATAAACTGTCTTAGACATAGTGTTTCATCCTTCAATTCTGATTATTAAGTAGCAATGACTTTTGCATCATCACTTTTGTCTTCCATCTCATCTAATTTGTTTAAGAGCTTCATTATCCTGACTTTTTGCTTCAGTATTGCTCTTTCATCATCATCTAAATTGAGAACATCAAGAAATGAATATCTTTGTATATCTTCATCTTCCCATGTATTATCAATTGGCTTGCGAGAAGAACCGTACTGTGTTCCCGTTTTAAATGCCGGCCCTGTTGTCTTGAATGCTTGACCTGCGCCGCCGGAGCCCAGCGGAGGACCATCAAAACCTCCGGGGTATAATACTCTGTGCGGGAACGGGGCTATTCCGGCTGAAGCCTTTGGTAGCCTCTGCCCCTTTGGAACAGGAATCATAGCCTCTCCCAATCCGATACCAGCTAATGCTGACCACCCTATTCCTTGCGGCTGGCCTAGTGATCCTCTGTCAGCTCTGGGCCAGAATGCGGGATCAGGACTTACAAACTTCTTATTGATCTTCTTTACAAAACTATCTAAATCGCTATCATCATCAAAGCCAAAATCTTCCTCTTCAACTTCTTCTTCTGGCTCTGTATATATTCCAGTAACTGCTGAACCCATTGATCTTTCAGATCCCTGACCGGTTCCGAAGCTTGGAGTCTTTTGAGACTTTCCATAGCCCATCCCCTTTCGGGGATCTCCAGTCGCTGCTACTGGGTTATAATAGAGCTGTTTTGTCATTTACATGCATTAAGCAGCACCATTAGATCCGTAATATGATTTTCCGGCAAGATACGATCCTAATGTTTGCTTCTCTATCTCTGTGCTAGTCGTTACCGGTGAAACCAGTCCTCCCAGCCCAGATCCATATTCGGGTCCGCTTTCTGGAATTGTACCAGAAAACTCTGCTTGATCAGCTGCTGACTGGCTTCCCGGACCGGGAGAGTCTGGATTGGGTACATATGGCGTGGCTGGTAATCCGCCGCCGCCCGTCTCAACAGTATCAAGATCTGGAGCACCATTAGCTGTGTATGCAGTATTAAAGTTAGGAAAGCCCAGACCGTCAGATACTGTGCCGTCTAATGTTTCATCCTGGTATAGAGCCTTTCTCTCGTCATCTGTGATTTCTCCAGAATATCCGGGCAACGGAGAGTCTCCAAACATTGCGCTAAGGTTTTGCTGATTTCTTGCCCCGTAGGGCTTATCGACTGGTGCTGCTGGTTCTACTATTGTTTGAGGTTGGTCGGCCATTGTTACTATCTCCAAAGTGTTTCAATTATAAATATAGCGCAAATAAAAAATAGACCAAACTAGTTACTCAGAAGATTCGCTATACGCGCCAATTCTTGACTGAGAAGATTTTCCCATAGAAAGCTCTGTGAAATTTTGCTCAGCAATTTCTTTCGATGTTGTGTCTGGACTCAGCGGAGAAGAAGGTCCAGATCCATAGTTTATAGATCCCTGCTCTATTGGAGGACCATCATACTCATCTTGATTAATATAATTGGCTCCAACAGTATATCCCCCGCTAGCATTACCAGGACCTGTTGATGATTCTGGATTTGGAACTGGCCAGTCTAGCCCGGCAAATGTTTTTCCCATTGAGGGATTTCCTGATCTGTCTATTCCCGTGGCTACGCCTCCCATCCAGGGAGGTCCATTTTTACTATAATCCATATGGACAGTTGTTGGAAATTGAAATCCATCCTCAATACCACTATTTAAAAGATTTATGAATCCATCTGTCAATTCCTCATCTGTAAGAATTGTATCTGAATTTGTGGACCACATTATGGGAGAATTTGGAAAAGATCCGCGCAGAAGCTTATCACTTCTATACCCACCTATGCTAGAATATCCCTCGCTAGGCGGATCAGGTTCTACCATTATCTCTGGATCTTTTTTAACTGGCATGGATTATAAATCCCTTATCATCTTCTTCTTTATCAGCTGTCTGGCTCTAGAGATTTTATCAGCTGTCTGTCTTAATCTTGTTTCTTTTATTCCAAGCTTTTTAATAAAGTCAATCTGATTAACAAGATTTTCTCCACCAGCCCAAGCGTCCTCTACCATCTCAACGCTGTCTGTGGGAATAACTCCCGCCTTTTGTAATTTCTTCTTTTCCTGAAGAACAATTCGCTTTAACTGTTTTAGGTCCATTGTACTAGCCATTTTCAAGCCTCCTGAAGCAACGTTTATACATATATGACTCTATAATAAAAAGACGCCCACTACGGAAAACTACTTTAAGTTTATTGAGGAGCTTTTGTCGAAGGAGCAAAGGCTAGATCTGCCCACTTGGATGCAGATTCTGAAAATAATTCCTCTGGGCTAGACTTTGAAGCAGCTCTTGCTGCCGCATCTCCGGCGGCTGATGTTGGAATAGCAACTCCTGCCGGTCCCATCCTGTCTGCGCTTCCTTGCTCTTGCAATGTTGTCTTTGCAGTATCTGCAAGTATAGATGATAAAACAGGATCCGATGTCATCTGGCTTGTTGTATGAATTATATTTTTTTCAAAATTTTCATTTGGTGTGACATCTGCTTTCATCATTATATTATCAAGGCCAGTTCTACGAACTATCCTTTCTTTTGAGTCAGACTTTCTTCTTCTTGACTCTCGTATTTTTGTTCCTTGATTGTCCGATGTATCTAATCCCTCCTGGAGGATTTCTACTAGACATTCTTTAACAATTGATTTTAGTGCTGTTTTACTCAATTTTGCCATTTTATAGCTACCAGTTTAAAATATCATTAAAAATTCTATCAATTCTATCTGTAGAGGTAAAATGTTGATCTAGCTCTTCTTGTGTGATTTTTTTCCCCTCCCTCAGCATAAACGCTCCGGGAGTTGATGGCTCACTAACCATATCGAAGCAAATTAGCTGGAAGTCATCTTGAACGATCTGTGAGCTACCTTCTGATCTCGTTGAGCCGACACCTCTAGAAGATATTCCGAGAGTTACTCCAGCCTCTATCAAGCTTTTTAGAATATTTCCGCTTGGCGTGCTAAGAATTTCAATTGTTCCCACCACGTTGTCTCCATCTATATCTGCAGCTCTAACAATATGGGATACATTCTTAAGCTCAACTACCGATGAATCTGGATGATCACATTCACCGAGTGCTCTATTCTCACTAATGAATTTTTGATAATTGACAATCTCGCGTGCCAGAATTGATTTGGGATATATTCTTCCATTTTGGTTAAGTGTGTTGCACTTTTGTAAGATACCCTTGAGAAATATTTTTCCATCATTTTTCTCTTTTGACTCTGTAATCATGTCAACTGTATATGATAGCGGGGTCCACTCAGTAAGTAATTTTAAATTTTGAGACATCCTATCTACTCCTTGATTGCCTTAGAAAGTTCTTTTTTAAGTTGAATTAAAACTAGAAATCTTGAAACCATATTATCATCTATAGAATGAAATGATTCATCTAATATTCTCTTTCTAACATCAACTATCTTGTTTAGAATCATGCTATTTTCTGTTTTATCTTCAAAAATAAGTAGATCTGATAGTATCCTATCTCTTGTTTCTGTTAGACGATTAAAGATTCTATTATCTTTTTCATTTGAAATAGAGAAGACATAATCTCTCACCACTTCTTTTTGCTCTTCGCTTAGCTGATCACCATATCTTTTATTGATTTTTTCCGTCATTATCTTGACGACTAGCGCGTCGACGTCTGAATTAACACTTCCCTCAAGTGTTGGTGATTCTGTCTTCTCTTGAAGCAGCCACTCAACAGCCCTTGATTCATATTGAATAACTCTAGTTAGATCTGATGTATCCCCAGCCCTCCATTCATTTAATAACGTCTGGATTGTTGCGTAGATCTTGTATTCCGGTATTCTTCTATAATAAAAATTTGAATCTTTAAGTGAATGATTGATATCTCTAATTAATAGAGATTTTTCCTTATTTAGCCTTTTTCCATCGCACCTTCTCGCTGCTTGTTTCGCTTCAGTCAAGATTGCAGCTCCTACTGCAGAATTACTAACAGTAGATTTGACAAGTGCATTAAAAAGTCTAAATTCTTTATAGAGCTCAGATGACTTATCAAATCTCTTTTCTATTATCTTTAGTGACTTTTGTGCAGCGTATTTATCATTCTTTATCAATGAATCAGAAATATTTCTAAGCAAGAGCTCATAAATAATCCCTACATTTCGCTTTTTGTTGTGAGATTTTGACATGAACTAGTTTTCTCCATCTGAGGTTTTATCGGTTTCAGAAATTACCCTTCTTTTATTATTTATTTTGCTCTCGAGGGTTTTTAATGTAGATCTTATTTGAGATGTCATTCTTGCTTGCGACGCCATCTTGCTGTCAAGAAAGTTATTCATAAAATCTTCATCATCTTCTGTTATCTTGTGTAGGTTTCTAAGGGGATTTATTTCATCTCTTCTCGCGCTCTTTTCTTTTTGTGCTCTAAGCTTTTCAGCGTAAGGATGGCTTAAAGAATCAGAAACTTTACGCTTAGAATGAGAAACCATTGACAAGTGATCTGTTTCTGAATATCCCTTCTTATTTCTTCTCTTGCTGTTAGCGACA
>Ga0098033_1001293_pt1 | contig 10432 bp, 14 predicted proteins | sample 1_EtaG_FD_75049 | JGI IMG/M metagenome (GOLD analysis project Ga0098033, IMG submission 75049) | Marine viral communities from the Subarctic Pacific Ocean - 1_ETSP_OMZ_AT15124 metaG | ecosystem: Environmental > Aquatic > Marine > Oceanic | place: Pacific Ocean | collected 2015-01-07
ATAGTAAGGCATTGCCTTACTGTGTAACAGAGAGTCACCAAAGGTGACACCATATTAACACAGGTGGTGTACAAAAAGATAATTCATTGAATAAGGTGCATTAGGGAATGATAGTATATAAATCTAAAAGCTTACTTTTACTTACAGTAACGGAAACCACAAGGGAACTATGAGGCTACACTTGAAATAATAAGGCTTATGGTTCTGTGAGGTCAATAGACGCCAGCTTGCTGGCGGCTCGAAAATTTCTACAAGGTAAACCTTGAGGAAACTCTAGAGATATCGTGATAGTAGCCACGTCTCAACTTGCAAAACTTAAAGAAACCTTTTGGAGAACTTTAAAATTTTTTATGGCTTGGGGGTATGCCAGTGCCACCCCACCCCTCCCCCTATTGTGAATACCCGGTTGCTGGAAAAATAGTAAAAAAGGGTGTTAACCTATAACCTCGGGCCTCCTTAAGGTATTCCTTTATACCCTATATATAAGGCCCCCCTGCCCGGGTGGTAATACCATTATACAGTCCACGGGGAATTTGTCAAGAAAAAACTTGACAAAAACTTGTAAAGCACTATAATGGTAACTATAGGTATTATTTTTTAAGGTAAGATGGCACACACACTATTATTTACTTACAGAGGCTTTACACCTTAAGATAATGCAAACCATTGGTGGTCTGGGAGCTCACCACGTTAAACACGAACTCCGCAAACAACTGCCAATGGGAACATGAAGTCTCCATTGGTATCTATTAACCAAGGAGAAACAATAATGGATAACAATCTGGTACCGGGCCTAACGGAGCAAATAAAACATCTGGAAGATGACATCAAGACAATTAAAGAAAACAATAAATTTTTATTTGAGAAGTTGGACAAGGCGTATGGTGACCGGATTGAACTTAGGGCTGAAAACTATAAACTTAAGGAACAAGTTAAGAACAATAATGGCACAGAAGAAGAATGCCTAGCGTGTTCAGCTTAAAAGAGGATATTGTTAGGATAACTCAGGAGTATTACAATGCACAATCTGTGGAAGATAAAAAAAAATATAGGGAAAATTTGCAAAAGCATCTTAGGCAATTCCATTATTACAGGAAATCGAATAAAAAAGACTATAAGCTCGTTAAAAAGCTTATTGAAAACATAACATAGGAGAATCATCATGCCGATGTATGGAAAATTAGGCAGAGGAAAAGCTAAACCGAAAACTGGCGTTAAGGGCAGAATAGGTAAGGCGGCTCCTAAAAAGGGTAAATTGGGTAGAAAATCAGAAAAAGAGAAGAAATCCAAGACAACCAAATATGCCTACTAGAAATTACAGGCAGGAATACGACAGATATCACGCAAGACCGTCCCAGATAAAAAGACGGTCTTCCCGTAATAAGGCCAATCGTAAATCAGGCAAGAAAGGCATGGATGTGCACCACAAGGATGGAAATCCGATGAATAATTCAAAAAAGAACTTGACAGTGAGGACGAAGCGTTCCAATCGGTCATTCCCCAGAAACAGCCGGGCGGGTAAGAGATAATGAACGATACTATTAAAATATTAGCAGACATTACCAAAAGGGAAGTAGAAAGGTGTTTAGTGGGAATGTGGTTCTTGACGAATCACATGAAATAATGCCAATCTATGAATACGAAAATACAAAGACGGGTGGACGATTTACGGAAAATCTACCTATCGACAAAAGAGACTTTCCGGCTCGCAGGCGTTTTATTAGAAGAGTTATATCTGCTCCTAAAATATCTGTCATATCAGATATGGGTGGAAAGGAAGACAAAGCCAGAGAACAAATAATGCAAGCGGCAGAAAAAGGATATCAGCAACGTGAAGAGAAAAAAATTGAAACACCAAACTGGGCGAAAGAAAGACGGGAAAAAAGCAAGCAAAAAAGACGCTGGTTCTGACCCATACGGATTAGCGGAAGCCTGGTGGAAAATTTTTACAAAACCAAATGTTACCAGAAAAAATACAAAATAAGGAACTGACTTCTCAACAAAAGACTTTTATTAGTTTTTTATTTGGAAAGGCACAGGGTAATCCAAAAAAAGCGGGAGAGCTTGCGGGGTATGCTCCAAGCTCCTATCCAAAGGTTGTCAAGGCGTTAAAAGATGAAATTGTCTCACAGGCTGAATATTCTTTGGCTTTGCATTCAGCAAAAGCCGTCAAGGGATTGGTTGATGCGTTGGATGAGGATGGAATGACACCGGCGGCGAATATACGAATGGAAGCAGCGAAACAAATACTGGACAGGGTTGGTTTAGTAAAAAAGGAAAAAATTGACATAAACGCTCAGGTAGCTCACGGTATATTCATATTACCCCCAAAAGATGGAACTTATAAAACGTAAAGCGAGAACCATACCTTTTGGGTATAAATTAGCGGAAGATATAAATTATTTGGAGCCGATTCAAGAACAACTGGATGCATTAAAACAAGCGATAAATTATTTAGAAAATTGTTCATATCGTGAGGTGGCCAATTGGTTGCACCGAAAAACGGGAAGACCAATCAGTCATGTTGGATTAAAAAAAATAGCAGATAAATGGAAGAACTTCAACCACCGAAGCCAAGAGCGAATCTCGGAAGAAAACGGGGAGAGCCTCAAGGCAAACGAAATTATAGCGTTGCAATAAAGGCGAAAATTTCCGCTCAGCGAACTTTACGGGAACAAAATAAAAAAATAGAGAATGCTCAAAATAAGTTTCATACTGCAAAAAGAAAAAAAGAAAACATTTTAAAAACGGATGATGCGTTAAAAGGAAAAAACTCAACTGTTCTTGATTCAAATGAGGTGGAGCAACTCTCCCCTAAAATTCAAGAGCATGTTAAAGAAAATATTGTTTTTGAACCTAATAAAGGCCCTCAAACGGAATTTCTGGCATCTTCTGAACGAGAAGTTTTTTATGGGGGAGCAAGAGGCGGCGGCAAATCATACGCCATGCTTGTTGACCCTTTAAGATATTGCTATAAGGAACATCATAGGGCTTTATTATTAAGACGTTCCATGCCGGAGTTAAGGGATATGATTAATCATTCTCAACGGCTATATGGTAAAGCATTCCCTGGTGCAAAATGGAGAGAGCAGGAAAAAGAATGGCGATTTCCTTCAGGGGCTAGAATTGAATTTGGTTACGCAGAAAATTTAACAGATGTTCTTCGTTACCAAGGTCAATCATACACTTGGATAGGCATAGATGAACTACCTCAATATCCTACTCCAGAAATTTATAACTTCTTGCGTTCCTCCCTCAGAAGTGTTGACCCGGAAATACCGGTATTTATGCGTGCAACGGGTAATCCAGGTAATATAGGGTCTTTGTGGGTTAAGGACATGTTTGTTGACCCGTCAGAACCTAATAAAGCTTTTGATGTCATAATTGACACGATTGTTGGTCAGAAAAAAATAACACGAAGATTTATTCCGGCTAAACTTCAAGATAATCCCTATCTCATGCAGACAGATGATTATCTTGTCATGTTGTCTTCTTTACCGGAAGTTCAACGAAAACAATTTTTAGAAGGAGATTGGAACGCATTTGAAGATTGTGCATTTCCTGAATTTGATGTAGTACGACATGTTACAGACCCTTTTGAAATACCTCGTAATTGGCACAGGTTTCGTACTTGTGACTGGGGGTATTCTTCTTATGCTTGCTGCTTATGGATTGCTATTGATTTTGATAATAATCTTTGGGTTTATAGAGAATTATATACAAAAAGACTTACGGCTGATTTATTTGCGAAAAAAGTTCTAGAGGCAGAAGAGGGGGAATATATAAGATACGGTGTATTAGATTCCTCTACATGGGCAAAACGAGGAGATATTGGCCCAAGCATTGCGGAAACAATGATTCGTGAAGGATGCAGATGGAGACCATCAGACAGGTCACCAAGAAGCAGAGTGGCTGGAAAATTAGAATTGCATAAAAGATTAAGAATTGATTCAAAAACGGAAGAGCCGGGATTGCGAGTGTTTAATACTTGCAGAAATTTATTAAGGACATTTCCACTTCTTCCTACAGATAAACATAATCCGGAAGATGTGGATACAGATGCGGAAGACCATGCATATGACGCTCTCAGATATGGATGCATGTCAAGACCATTAAATCCAAATAGTTATCAAGAAGATACATTTTTAAAATCACAAAAAGAAAAAGCAACATTCAAACCTGCTGACCGTGTATTTGGATATTAATGAATATACCTGATAAAATTAAAGTAGGATATAGGGAATATAAGTTAGAAGAATGGAAACAAACAGTTGCCAGTGCCAATGAAGCACAAGGGCAGTTTTTTTCCAAGGAAGGTGTTATAGGATATGTAACAACCGAAAAAGGAGTTTCTCATGCTAATACAATATTACATGAAATTTTACATGCAATAATATATCAATGGAATATGGAGTTAGAAGAGAAAGAAGAAGAAAAATTAGTTAATGGTATAACTAATGGACTGACAACAGTCTTTGTAGATAATCCAAAACTGATGGATTATTTAAAAGAAAAAATAAAGGAGGGCTGAATGCCACAACCAGTAATGACCAAATATAAACAGGGTGACCTTGGTAAGCCCTATCCAAAGAAAAAGGATAAAAAGAACTTGAATTTATCAGCACATGGCGGAGAGGCTGATGTTGATGTTTCAACTAAAGATTATCCAACCAAGAAAAACAATCAAGTGCAATCTTCTTTCTGGAAGATGGCAAGTGAAAAAGATTATTAGGAGGAATAATGCCACAACCAATTATGAAAAAATACAAGCAAGGTGAATTTGGTGCGGAATACGGAAAATCTGCAAATGAAAAACTTGATGGAAGTATTATGAAAAAATACAAGCATGGAGAATTTTCTGGAGCAGGAGGAAAAGCCCCAAAAGAAAAACTTGAAGCTTGGTCAAAAGAAAAAATTAAGCACGGCTCATTTAACAGTTAAAAATAATGGCTGAAGACCAAATTATAGCTCTCGGGGATACCGAAGAAGATGACGCATATAATAATATTGCTGGTACTATAAAGGGAAAATTTCAAGCATCGGAAAATGCTCGTCAATTTGATGAGAAGAGATGGTTAAGGGCGTATCGAAACTATAGGGGTATCTATGGAAATGATATGGCTTTTACAGAAAGTGAAAAGTCAAAAGTTTTTGTTAAAATTACAAAGACAAAAGTTATGGCTGCTTATGGGCAGATTATTGAAGTATTATTTTCAAGCGGTAAATTTCCACTGGGAATTACACCTACAGCAATACCAGAAGGTACTGAAGAATACGCTCATGTTTCTAAATCAGAACAAACTCCGGAACAAGAGCCGAAAAGTCCATATGGATTTCCAGGTGATGGAAATGAATTGGCTCCTGGCTCAACATTTGATTCCATATTAGGTGGATTAAAAAAAGAATATGAGGGGGCTGAATTTACAGAAGGCCCGTCAAAAGATTCACGTTCTGAGCCACAAATTAATCCTGCAGAAATTTCAGCAAGAAACATGCAGAAATTAATTCATGACCAATTAGAGGAATCAAGTGCAATTTCAGTATTGAGACACTCTTTATTTGAAATGGCCTTGCTTGGAACCGGGGTTATTAAAGGCCCTTTCAGCTATGATAAAACAATTCATCATTGGGAAAATGATGAAGAATTAGGAAATTTATATTCACCCAAATCTAAATTAGTTCCTCGAATTGAAGCTGTTAGTTGTTGGGATTTTTATCCTGACCCAGATGCAGTTACTATTGATGATGCGGATTATATCATTCAACGTCATAATTATACAAGAACTCAAGTTCGTGATTTAATGAATCGCCCTTTCTTTAGGGAAAATGCTATTCGAGAATCACTTAAAATGGGGGCTAATTATGAACCACGAGGATATGAAAGTTCCTTACTTGACAGGGAAACAACTGATGAATTTGATAAAAATAGATTTGAAATATTAGAGTTTTGGGGATATTTAGATAAAGCATTAGCGGAACAGGCTGGGTTAGAGATAACTGATGATATGGATGAGCTTGATGAAGTATCCGTTAATTGCTGGGTTTGTAATGGTAAAATATTACGACTTGTCGTTAATCCATTTACTCCATCTCGATTACCATACATGGTATGTCCATATGAAATAAATCCTTATCAATTCTTTGGTGTGGGAATTCCAGAGAACATGGATGATTCACAAACAATCATGAATGGTCATGCACGAATGGCTATTGATAATCTGGCATTGGCTGGTAATCTTGTATTTGACATAGATGAAACAATGTTAGTTCCCGGGCAGGACATGAAAGTATTTCCGGGTAAGATATTCAGACGACAAAGCGGACAACCGGGACAAGCGTTACACGGCGTTAAATTTCCAAACACGGCGAATGAAAATTTAATGATGTTTGACAGATTCAGACAATTGGCTGATGAGGCGACTGGCATACCGTCCTATTCACATGGAACAACTGGTGTTCAATCAACGACACGAACAGCAGCCGGCATGTCCATGTTAATGGGAGCGGCGGCTCTTAGTATTAAAACAGTGGTAAAGAATATTGATGACTATTTACTGCGACCTCTGGGAGAATCTATGTTTTCCTGGAACATGCAATTTAATGAGGACACCCCAGAAATACGAGGCGACCTTGATATTAAAGCAAGGGGAACTTCGTCATTAATGCAGAAAGAAGTAAGGTCTCAACGGTTGATGACTTTCTTACAAACGGCTTCTAATCAAAATCTTGCACCATTCGTTAAATGGCATTCTGTCTTGGCGGAAATTGCAAAATCACTTGACATAGAACCTGAAAAATTAATTAACGACCCGGAAAGGGCGGCAATTTTTGCAAAAATAATGGGGATGGCAAATGGAAATCAAGGAACTCAAGGCACTACTCAACAACCCGGCATGGCTCAAGGTGGAACAGCTCCTGCAGGAGCGAATCCTCAAGACATCACGGGCGTTGGAGGTGGCAACATCGGAGTTGGAGGTGTACCGCAACCAGGGGAGGCTGGCTTCTCTAAGAGAACTAACGGCACTACGGGAGCAACTTAAAAGAATTAAATGACAACGGGAACAAATTTACAATTAACATATGATGAGAATACAGATTCATGGAGTTATCAGAATGTAGATTATGAATACCCGTCCAGCTCAACAAATAGCTGGTCTGGATATACAACAGCAGACCCTGCTTTTGAATTTGCACCAGAAGAACCTACTACAACTACACCTTCTCCAGATGAAGACCCGTGCCCACCTGGATATACTTATGATACTACATTACTTCAATGCGTTCCTGACCCTAATTATCAAGCACCCATGTATGCAGGAGAGCCTGGTATTGAAGGTGAAAGAGACTATGCTAGAGATGCCCAAGAAAGTTTTATAGAATTTGATGCAAGCACTCCATCAGGACGAGAGGCAATGTATGAACATGGTTTGTCACATGGATACTTTACTACAGATACAAGCAAAGGTGGGGCGTATAAATTTAAAGGGCCAAAAAAAACAGGAATGACACTTTTTGGTCTACAGGGATTAGCCCAATTTGGTGAAGATAGGCAATACGATAGATACATAAATGAACTGGCAAGAGAGGATGCAAAAAGAAGGGCGGCAGGACAATCTCCCATATTAGCTCAAGCAGTTGGATTTTTTGGACTTGCGGAGAGTTTTAGGAACTGGGGAAGCTATGCCATGGACGTGGCGGCAAATATTCATGATACAACTACAGGATTTCAAGAACCTACAAAAACAGCAGCCACAATACCCGCGGATACAGATATACTTGCCCCTAAGGATAGACTGGCTGAAGAAAGAAAGCAAGAAATACATGAAGAAAAATTAAAACAAGAACAAATTGAAACAGAAAAAAAATTAAGGGAAGATTTAGGAAGAGATACATCCAGTCAAGTGCCAACATATGTGGATACAGCACAAGACAGGCAAGAACAAAAAGATAAACAAAGACAAGTTGAAACAGAAAAAAAATTAAGGGAAGATTTAGGAAGAGATATATCCAGTCAAGTGCCAACATATGTGGATACAGCACAAGACAGGCAAGAACAAAGAGATAAACGTAGAGAAACAAAAAAAGAATCATCAAGCCAAATAACTAGACAAACAAGACCAACAGGACACCAAAGATAACCAATAGGAGGAAAATATGGCGTTAATGGAGAATCCAAACGTTCCTATGGGAGGCCAACCTCCTATGGGACAACCAATGGGTGCAGAAGCACCTATGAAAACAGATGATACAGTATTAGATATGCATCTTACTGATGATGTAAAAAGAGCATTACAAGAAAATGGTGTTGATGTCAGTGCTGTAGCTGACAGAGGCCCAAAAGAACCCGTAGTGGTCATACCAGTTTCAATAATTATGAGTAGATATCCAGGCAATACGCCTGAAGAATCCATGCAGCAATTCGTACAGGACATGACAGCAAATGCTGCCCCTCCTGCTACAGAACAACCAGTTTCTGCTCCGCCAATGGCAGCAGAAGCTCCACCACCTTCACCTGAAGGTTTAGGAGCACCGCCCGTTGGAAGTCCAATGGGTGAACAAATGAACAGGCCACCTATGACAGCTTAGTCATAGCCCCTATGCGACTCTAGGGCCACCTGTTTTTTCCAACAGCCCCCCACAAGGAGAATAAAATGGAAGAAAAAAAAGAAGAGATTCAAGAGGAATCTCAAACCGAGGCTCTTCTCGAGCCTATTCCTTATAAGCGTAAAGCGGAAAAGGAAACAGACGATACAGCTACCGCTTCAGAGGACACTGCTACAGAAAATGCAGCCACTCCCGAAGAACGCCCTGTAAATGCTGAAGAGAAGGTGTTTAAGAAACGTTATGATGACCTTAAACGCCATTACGATTCTACACTTGGTAAACACAAAAATGAAGTTTCAACGCTTAGAACTCAATTAGAGGAAAAGGCTGAAAGCTTTAAATTACCTAAGAGTAAAGAGGAGATTGAAGCTTGGAGAACAAAATATCCAGATGTGTATGATGTTATATCAACTATAGCTTCTACACGGGCGGATGAAAAATCCAAGCAAGTGCAAACCAAAATGAAAGATTTGGAAACTGCTCAAGCTAATGTCGCTAAAGATAGAGCGGAAGTGGAGTTATCAAAACTTCATTCTGATTTTTCTGATATTAGAGCAGATGAAAAATTTCATGAATGGGTAGCACAGCAAGACCCTACTATTCAAGGGTGGTTATACGATAATACTTTTAATGCCAATTTAGCAGCCCGTGCCATTGATTTATATAAAATGGATACTGGCATAACTAAAAAGGCATCAGTTAGTAAAAAGGAAGCATCAAAATCAGTCACTTCTACTTCTAAAAGAGATATTGAAGCCGGAGAAAAAAAGATTTGGAGTGTCCATGAAATAGCAAAGTTAAAACCTCAACAATTTGTAAAAATGGAAAAGGAAATTGATTTAGCTAGAAAAGAGGGTAGAATTCGTAGTTAATCTTAACAGTCTATAGGAGGACTATACTATGGCAGTAGCAAAAGGTGCCGGTTATACTAACTTACCTTCGGGTAATTGGTTACCGGTAATATACAGCCAGAAAGTCCAAAAGTTCTTTAGAACTGCATCAGTCGTAGAAGATATTACTAATACTGACTATGCAGGTGAGATTGAAAATTTCGGAGATACTGTCAACATTATTAAAGAGCCAAGCATAAGTGTAAACTCTTACGTTAGAGGTGGACATATCGCTATTCAAAATTTAGCGGATGACCAACTTCAACTCGTAGTAGACCAAGCTAATGCGTTTGCTTTTAAAGTTGACGATATTGAAGAAAGACAATCTCATGTGAACTGGGAGTCTTTGGCTACATCTTCTGGAGCATATGCTCTAAAAGATTCTTATGACGCAAACGTCATTGCAGCTATGGTTTCTGGTGCAGGTACAACCGTCAATACTGATGGTGGTACAACTAGCCCATATGACATTGGATTCGGTTCAAATGAAACCGACCCTTTAAATGTTATGGCTAACTGTTCTAAGAGACTACATGGTGGTGACGTTCCAACTGAAAATAGATGGTTCCTAGGTTCACCTGAATGGTATGAGCAGCTTGCTCAAGCTTCAGCGAAACTTATGGATGCATCTGTTACTGGTGATGCTAAATCTGAATTAAGAAATGGCAGAGTCACAGATGGAAAAATTCAAGGCTTCAAATGTTATATGAGTAATAACTTTGCGGCTTCATCAACATCTGACTATTACAAAATTTTGTGGGGACACATGAGTTCTACTGCAACTGCTAACGCAATTGCAAAAACAGAAGTCATTAGAGACCCAGATTCTTTTGCAGACGTAGTGAGAGGTTTACACGTGTTTGGAAGAAAAGTACTGCGTTCGGCAGGACTTATGGTTCGACACGTATTAATTGACTAAGGGAGGATAGAACTATGGC
>Ga0098033_1001300_pt1 | contig 10406 bp, 15 predicted proteins | sample 1_EtaG_FD_75049 | JGI IMG/M metagenome (GOLD analysis project Ga0098033, IMG submission 75049) | Marine viral communities from the Subarctic Pacific Ocean - 1_ETSP_OMZ_AT15124 metaG | ecosystem: Environmental > Aquatic > Marine > Oceanic | place: Pacific Ocean | collected 2015-01-07
AACTAAAACTCATAAAAAAGTTGGTGTTGGTCTTCAGTCATTAATCGGTGATGCTTTTAGCATTAAAAAACTCTCAAAGAATACTGAAAGACAAGAAGATAATGTTATACAGACAACTGATCAGATTTTTGATAGCCAAATAACTAACGTAAAGACCAATATAAATACAGCCCTAATAGGAAAGTATGAAGGCAAAACAGCCATCAAACTTGGGAATCTTTACAAGGAATACTTTGACTTATTAATGTTAAGTCCTTTTCATGGAGTAGATAAGAAAACTGGAAGAAGCAAGACTGGCATATACAGACTACCTTACCAGTCTGAAAGAATTGCTACCAGTAGTATAATTAGTCTTGGTAGTGAAATGGGTAAACTATTTGAAGGCACTAAGGCTAAGGTCAAACCAGAGAAATTGATATATACTGAAGGACCCGAAATTGAACCAGGGGCAAAGGCCGATAAAATAGTACAAGATGTTATTAAAACGGGTAAACCTGACGCTAAAAAGCCTCTTGTTGACATAGATAAGTTAGAATTTCAGTCTGTATCTGACGATCATGTTATGGCTGCAAGGGAATTCAGAAGAATACTTGAAGACCATCCCTATATAGCAGAAGACTTTGATGCTTTCTGGAATAGGTTTTCTCTTGAAGCACGTGGCGTTGTTAAAGATGTTAAGGATATGGACCTGAATGACATGATGGCATTTAATGACTACATAAATTCCGTTAAGAAGAAGGGTTTTCAGAATGAATTCAAGAAGAAGTACTGGCTACAAGACCCACGTACTAATGACAAGGAGCTTGTAGTTGGTGGTATATACGATGTTTATGAGACATATGCTAATCCAGTCCCTAAAAAGGGAGGAACGTCCGTTCAGAAGAAGATAAGAGTTGCTCTTAGTCCTATTGGAAGCATGAAAGAGTTCCAAGCTAAAATCAATAGAGAGGAGAACGCTGCTGCTGACAAAATAGCTAAGGTTCTTGATGAGAGATTTAAATTCAGGACAGATCTTGATAAGGAAGACCAGAAAGTCTTAATGGATCTTCTAATCAACAAAAGAGAAGTTGCCAGAGGACAGGAAGAATCAATCCTTGGCAGGAAAGATGTTGTTTCTTTTCTTAAGAAGAAGATAGGTAAGCAGACTGGTGCTGATCTTGTTAAAGAATACGATACAAAGCTTACCGACTACTATGAAACCTTCGGGAAAGAATGGATTTATACTGTTGATAAGAGTGGCAAGAGGGTTGAGTGGAGCAGGATTGATAAGGACAATAAATATGGAGTCATTAACAGGTATATCAAGTATGATAAGAATGGAAGATTTGATATTGATCATTTTCTAAATCAAGTTATAACCGGTACTGACTATAAAGTTAGAACTCCAAACAAAGGAGTAGGACTTGATGGTCTGTTAAGATATCAATACGAACAAAGGCTTGAAGACATATTGCAATCACGAGTTATTTCAGTCTCACAGAAAAAATTCAGAGAATCATACAGATCTAATCCTAAAACTGCTTTTAAGTCAGGTATAGGATACATAAATCCTGAGACTTACTTCTCTCATATAAACTTTGGGTATAATAAGAAGGCACGTGCTGAATATGAAAAATCAATCAATGCTCTTGCAGAGAAAAATGCTCAGGAAGCCACGGCAAAAGGCCAGGATCCCGAAAAAGCTCGAAATGCTACCCTTGCTTTTTACGGTCTTGTACGTGATGCAAGCATGTCAAGCACAGGACATTTTGAAAGAGCATATCTTGACTCTATCATAAGAAATGAAGAGGCAGGAAGGATTGGATTCAATAAGATGCCTTCTACTGCTAAAGAGAGGACTGCAGATCTAAAGGGATTTGACAGAAGGATGAGCACTCTTGATAAATACACAGAGCAGTTCATCCGTTCTTACTATAGAAATGTAATGGCTATCCAAGGGAATATCCGTATTAATAAGATGTTAAAAGAGAAACCTTTTGACATAAATCCTTCTAATAAAAAGTTCCATAAAAAATACTTATCCATGGTTCAGAAGGCTGGATATAATAATCTTTCACATATGTGGGGTGACTTTTTAAAGGCAGGGCTAAGGGATTCTTTAGGAAGACCTTCTTTCTTTTCAGACAGAATGATAATGTCTATTGAGAAAGGAGATCCATTAAAGTTAAAGAAGAATCCATATTATCTAACTACTGATCATGCTATTGCAAGAGGGTTTGAATACCTTGAGAAGAAAGGTATGTTAAAAAAACTTCCATGGGTAAACAATCTTCCAAAAGATCCTAAACTAAGAGGTCTTGCAATCAGCGATGCTATGAGAAAGCTTGGTATATTAGATGCTAAGTATAATTTACTTACCCTGCTTGCTAACACAGGCTCTTTTACTGCTAATGTATTTGGCGGAACTACAATGACAATAGCATCAGCTGGTCTAAGACCATTTATAAATAGCTTTAAAGAAAAGTATCTTGTTGAGAACATGCTGCAGAAGTCAGACGGAACTTGGGCTTTGTCCTTAAAAGACGGGACCCCTGTCAAGACAAAGAAACAGTTGTACAACTTTCTATCTGAACAGGGTGTCATAGATACTTACATGAAGAATGAGCTTGAATATAATGGAGTCCTTAAGACTGAAGGTCAAAAGATGGGACAGAATTTTAAGAACTTCATTAAAAAGGCTACTGAAATAATTATAAAGAACCCAGAAGTAAGTGACGAAACCATGCTTGACCTTGCCAAGAGGTATGAGCTGTCAGATAAAGCTTTGAAAGCGGGTGGTTTCTTCATGCAGAAGTCTGAAAGAATAAACAGATTAAATGCTTTCCTCTCTCATGCTATTAAAGCTAAGGAAGGTCTAGGGCGTGACGGGTCTGACATAAGGCTTGATGATGCCTTCTTGTTTGATGCTGGTATGAGAGGAATAGAGAATACTCAGTTTTTATATCATAATTCTTTTAGACCTGCCTTCATGAGGACAAGCCTAGGGAGAGTCCTTTCAAGGTTTAAGCTGTTCGTATTCCAGTCCGTAAGAGCCAGAAAAGAATTCTACAGACAGGCAAAAGCAACTGGCTTTAAAGAAGGCACTCCTGAGTATGAGAAGTTTAAAAACCTATACATAATAGATCTACTTACATTTGCGATGGCTAGTGCCTATCCTTACAGCCTGTTTGACAATGCTCTCCCACCTCCGTGGGATTGGATGGAAGAGACTTCTGATCTTCTATTCGGGAACAAGCGTGAGAGAGATCAAGCTTTCTTTGGTACGCTGCCAAGGCCTATTGCTCCATTACAGATAGCAATCCCTCCAATAGCACGGATACCCGGTGCAATGGCTGAACTAATCAATGGAGACTGGGATAGGTTCTCTGACTACACAGTACACAATCTCTATCCATTTGGTAGACTCTATAAACAAATAGACAAGACGATCAAGAGGCCTGAGAGAGTAATGGAGAACTTCTTTAAGCTCCCTGTTCACGACATAAAGAACCAGATAAAGAGAGAAAGATTGCTTGAACTTAAAAGAAAAAGACTGGATGAGTTAAGTGAAGTCCAATAACGACAATCAGGTTTTCGGTCCCTCTCCTGGCAAAGCTTTAAAGAGCAGGGGACTGGGAGATACGTTGGCTAAGGCACTTACTGGTTTATCCAGAGGTCTTATAATGCCTTGTACCAGATGTAAAAAAAGACAAGAGTTTTTAAATAAGTATGTTTCATACAGGAGGAATAAAAATGGCTAGAGATAGGTTTGGTTTTGGTAATGAAGAGGTTTCTTGGGACGATCCTTGGGGTGATAACATTAGTATCCCACACAAAGGAGGGCAAAGAATTACAGGTCCGGAGGCTGATAAATACAGTCCTTATGGAAACAAGGGTTTTCAAAGTTTATTATACAAGGGACATACGTTTCAAAGAATTAACAGAGATAACTATAGCGATGGGGATATTCAGACAGCAATAGAATGGTATACGAAGGCTGCTGAAGAAGCAAATCGCTATCTTGAATCACATGCCAGCAATCCACAAGTTGTTTCTGCACAACAAAACAAACTAAAAGAAGTTCAGTTTGTTATGCAACAACTTAGAGGTTAAATAATGGCTAAGAAAAAACCACGGATCTACATTAAGCCCAGCAAAAGAGGATCTTTACGTAAGGCTACCGGAACTCCTAAAGGAAAAAATATATCTGCCAGCAAACTACGGGTTAAAAAGGGAGATTCTAAGGCAATGAAAAAGAAAAAGGTCTTTGCTCAGAACGCTAGAAAGTGGAAAAAAAGATAAGCGTAGACCAAAAATGATCTACGCCTAATCTTACTTTCTTTCTTTCCAAGATTTCCATATGATTTGATACACGAAGATTGCTATTGCAAGCTGTATCACCATGAAAAACTCAAATAATAGTACTGTTTTCATTTTTACTTCTCAGCTTTCCCTGTAAGAACCTTCACGATAAGCACACCATAAAAGATTTTCACTAAGTCTTTTTACATTTGATCTCTTAGTATTCCTGATCCACTTATCAACGATCCTTGTTATTTCATCATTGAGACAATTTATTGTCTTAGTAGGAAGCTGTATTCCTTGGTCGTTAAACTTCTTTTTAAGCTTAGTCCTGTTTATCATTAGACCTCCTTCTTTCATTTCTCTTTACAACACTTGAACGTGCCCGTTCTTTTCTTTCTCTAGCTATCTCTGTACACATCTCCCAATATGCCTTAATAGAATCTCTATCCTTATTCCACTTTTTATCATTAGTCTTTGCTGCTAGAATAAATTCCATTAGTGCCTTCATTGTCTTAGACTGGACAATGGTCTTGTCTAAGCTGCCATATTTAAATAAATACATTTTATCAGGTGCGTAATCTCTGTTCGGGAGTTTTTTTCTCATTGATCATATTCTTTGCTAGTTTAAGTATTTTTTTAGAAGATACTTTTGCCATGTCTCTATATACACTATTGCTTGTATATGTTGTTGCTATTCTATCTAAACAATCAAGAGCGATGTATAGTGTTTCTTCCAACTCTCTTTCATATTTTGTTTTCATATTTCCTCCATAGATAGAAGGGGCCTGAGACTCCAAGCCCCCCATTCTTTCACCCACAAATACATCTGCAGTTATCTAACAGCATTTGCCAACCCTGCAAGATCTTCCAAGTATTGCTTTAATGGTAAAACCACCATTGGTTCCATTCTATCTTCTTTTAATACTACTGCATCTACGTTTTCATTCGGTTTCATAAATGCAGCTATGCTTTTCCTGGCTTTCACTTGAATCCTGATATTATTTATTAAAACATCAACCTCTTCGTGATAACCCAGTGACCTTCCATCAGATGCATATGCTCTTTTGGCCTCTAATCCTTTGTCTTTAGCCATATTGACTATCATTCTTTCTACTCTATTGCCTTTTTGTTTAGGCGATCTCCCGCCTTTCATCTTGCCCATCCGTTCTTAAGACTAAGCCCAACAAACAATTCAAACTTACTTATACCAAAGTTTAAATGTATATGGTCTCCTCTTTCATTGCCTGCACCAATTCCTAATAAGAACAGTCCAAACAATACAATTTTCAATGATCTGTAATCGTCCGTTCTTACTTTCTGTGCTTTTAGCAGAGGAATTCCTAGTAGTCTTATGTCCATCTGTGCTCACTTTCTCATTATAATTGATGTAATTGATATCTAAATTAACAGGGAGAGGACGGTATGTAGCTGGGGGTTTGCAGGGATGATCGCGTAACGTAAGCCTCCCCCTGTTGGGTTTTACTTGAGAGTTTCAAACCTGAATTTCTCATAGTTAAAGTTACAAGTTATATTGAAGTTCTGTTCGTCTCTTGAGCCTAATGCTCTTATTATTCTTCTGTTCTTACCTGCTTCGCTTGTCTCAAATGCAATGATCTTATCAGCTTTTTGTTCCAAGACAGAACTCCCTTTGCCAGAGTGAATATCTAGCATAGATCCTTCATTTAATCTATTTGATGCTCCTTTGCTGATATGGGAAACTACAAAAATAATAGCTTTAGTTGAAATAGCTATTTCTTTTAACTGGTTAATTATGTATTCCTGCTTAAGGATCATTTCATTCTTTACAAACTTTGCTGGTACTGCATCTATTGTGTCTATTACTATAATTCCAGCCTCACTATTAACTATAAGTTCTTTATAGTCTGTAATGTCAGGTGAACTGCATGTTAGGTTTATATGAGATAGCTGATTTTTACATTCTATTACTTTATCAAGATCTCTGTTTTCTATCGCTTCATCTATTTCATGTTTATTTAGACCAAGTGCTGTCTGCATAAACCTTCTTGACATTGTTATTTCATCAACTTCAAGGGACATAAACAGAGTCTTCATATGTTTTACCATACATACTACGTATTGTATGAACGCTGTCTTTCCAAGCTTAGTGTCTCCTATCATTACTACAAGATCTCCGCCCTTGAAAATATAGTCATGATACATGAACCCAAAGATATCCTTTAAATTAAAAGATGTCTTTGAAAGATCGTTTTCAAGATAAGAGGTATAGATGTCTATCATTTTCTCTGCATTCATTATTTTTGGATCTATTGCAAAATCCTTAGCAGCGAAGAATCTACACCTCTCATCACAATACTTATGAAGTATCTCATCGTGACAGCCATATTCGTAAGCCTTCCTGAATACATCTGTTACAATCCTATCTACTTCATTGTCACTTAATGGGTTATCACAAGCATCTGTCCATCTTTGTCCAAGTGCCATGCAGGCCCCTGAGTCAAAGCCTTTCCTTCTCCATACTGATACCAGCCTTAGTAAGGCTTTATGTCTCATTCCATTAACTGGTCCTGCGTTCATGATGTGCTGTGAGCAGGTAACATCTGGAGTTACTCTTGCTTTTGCATCCTTAAATACACCTCTATTCTCTGGAGCACTTGCCCTACTTATGTCTGCTGGCTCCCATAGCCTAGAAATCTCTTTATTATACCTGAGGTGCTTATAATCAGTACGTATATGCATAGCTTTCTCACATATTTGCCCATAATCCAGACTTTTAATCTCATTTAAGGACAAAGGTACCTTAAACAGAGAAGTCTTCATATTAAGCGAATATGGGGCCCTAATTAGCCTTTTGCTATCATATATAGGATCTATGATATCTGGCCAGTCTCTTGTAATGCTCAGCTTTACCTGTTCTGCCAGTCTTTCACCTGGTTCAAAACAATAGTAGTCTGGTATAACAACATGGAAGCCCCTGCCTGAGAACCATAGCGATACTGCTTCATCTGGTACTTCCTTATCACACAGTTCATCTATGAAGTCTGATGTATCCTGCAAAGCAACATCACCATCTTCCTTTTTATCTATATCAAATAGTATCTTATCAATGGACTGTACACCTTGGTAGTTTGATACCGTATTGTTTTCTTTAATATGTTCTAAAATTCCCTCATCATAAAGAAACATTGATCTGTATACTTCTTCACCAAGATTTACCTTTACTATTTCAGGAAACTGCTCTTTTTCTATTATGTGATTCCTATTAGCCACGGAACCTATGGCGTACTCTACATACCATTTACTCATTTAAGTCTCCTGTAAATTTAGGGCCAACCGATGCAGGTTAGGATTATCTATACGTTAAAGTCGTTAAAACTAAAAAAGGCATAGACTGTTGATTTAGCTGCGTTACGATCAGCCCTAAACTAAAAGAGGTGGAGTTGTTAACCTTTACGAGAATCTCATTCTCCACCCCTTTATATTATATGACCTTGGATTATCTAACCTTAAGGTTTAAGCACAATGCTCACAAAGTCATAGTTTAAATATCTATATTGATCTTATCTTTTTCGATCATGTTAATCACTTCGTCCTTATTCATTACCACAGCCTCATTACTATTCTTGCTCTCTTCTGGTTTTCCTGAATCGGGAGAGTATCTCTTAACATAACCTTTCTTAAACTGTTCCATGAAGTGACCTTTAAGGAAGTCAAATCCCTTGTCTGGGTGTGCTACATCAGTCCAATCAAGCCAAAGGTTCTTTCCGTTCTTCTTTACTATGTTTGTTACATAAGATAGAACTAAGATATCCTTGCCTATGATCTGATCTAACCAAGCTTCTGGTATTTTCCAGCCAGCACCTTCAATATCTATTTCTTTAGAGTTTATTCCACAGGCATCGAACAACATTTTTACTTTTAATGCTGATCCCCAATGTCCCTTGTCTTTGTTGAACCTTCCGCCAATGTCAAGATTCTTGTCAAAGCCTCTTCCACTATCATATGTAGTATAGATTCTGACATCGTCCGGCATTGTCATCCAGTCTTCTTTTATGTCATACTTGATTTGTGCTGACTTTATAGGAACTTTATTTACAAATATTCCTCTTGCTTTATTACTTTCCATTTCTGATTTCCCTTATTGCTTTTTCTAATGTATCGATCTTCTCTTGAGCTTCTTTTTCTGTAGGATTTTTATCAATGAACTTACGTATTTTGCCTTGCATATCCTTGCCCATTGCTGTATTCCTGCTAAGTCGGTCAAGCTTTAGATTTTGATCTACGGTAATATTACCTTTCGTAGGCTCTTTACCATTTATCAAAGTCTCTTTTCTGTTGTCCATTCCATCAGCATCTGCTACATCATCAATAGCAAATAAACCATTCATTGCATACTTCCTTGCATATGAAGATGTTGCTCCTGTTATTTGACTATCGTCCATCCCCTTTCTTGCTACTGGCTCTCTTGCCCATCCATCTGTTGAAATTTCATTATCTCCATCTGAAAAGACTGCTGTTGCTTTTATGTAATTAAAACCATTTACTGCAACTATTTCATCAGAAACAATTACTGTGCATTGGGTTTCGTCTAACAATGGCTTTAATCCCTCAAATATTCCTTCTAAATTTCTGTAACTGTAGTTACCAAAGGAATTATAGAGGTTCTTTGGTGCATTTAGCTTTGTCTGCACCAAGTTTAACTTTGCATTTATTGATTCGCTCATTCGTTCTCCTGTTGATTATCAATTAAAGGGGCCTCATCAAGTTCTGAAATTGGTATTATTCTTAACTTTACGGGACCTAATATCTTAATTGGATAGTTCTTTGCTTTTTCTTTTGTTACTACATATTTATTCGGATAAACTAAGTTACCGTGCTTGTCTTTATAACTTATGTTAACCAGACATGGAAGTCTGAAGTCTGCAATTCCTATTGCTCTTTCCTTTTTTCCTCCATCCCATATTGGTGTTGCTATCGTGTATTTATTCACTTATTAACCTCATATAGTTCATATTTTACAGTCAATTCCTCTCCTCTCTTAATTTCTTTAAGTGTATAGAGGATCCAAGCTATTGCATCTGATGTCTTGTCAAGCACACAGTTTGGATCCTCTGAGTGATTTAGAAAGCCTCCCAATGGAGTCCTCATTAGTTCGTCCCATATTTCTCCGTGAAGATCATAATGAGTTGTTCCTATTTCTTTCCCTGCTTCAATTTTTCTAACAGCAAAAAGCCCTAATCCTTCGATCTTGGACTTTTTAACCTCTAGATATGAAGGTAGGGGTCTATACTTCTTCATCCTCTTCATCCTCTTCAATTGGTTCAGCGTGTTCTTTGCAAGCAGTACATATGTCTGAATCTGGATATCCTGGTTCGTAAAATGGTGCTTCACAGCAGTTAGTTAACATCATCTTCCTCCTTTTTTGGTTTTTTAAACAGCCACTTGTGAACAAAGTCTTTTATCTTTGTTTCTGCTCTTTTTATATATTTTTTAGTATTTGGTGTAGGGGTAGAATCTGTCCAAATAACCTTACTAATTTTAAAATGCTCTGTAATACTATCGTATTTACATAATACCGTAAACGAAAACTTGTCGTTTAGCACTCCAGAATATTTTGTAGTTTGTGTGTAGTCATCACTCATTTCTATATGTATCATCTTGTCCTCCTATATATGGGCTGACCACTACTTAGCAGCCAGCCCAATATTTTCATGTCTATGCTAACGCCCTTGGAACATTATATACTTCTCCGTCTCCATCTCTCCAAGCCAATGCTTGTTCTACCGTATTCATCGTTACTTCTCTTCTCCAGTTTCCATCAGAATTGTTAGGAACTCCCTCTACACAGTATTCTCCTGTAGATGGGTTTATCATCTTGAGATATGTAGCTATCACAGTGTCTCCATCAATAGTCTGTTTGAATGGCATCTCGAAACGTAACAGCTCATAAGGTCTTTTGTCTATTACTTTTTCGTCAATTACATCATGATCAATGCCCTCAAGAACTTTCTCCATCGTAAAACTTTCGATTAGTGCAGTTCTATATGCTACGTTTATCAGGCTAAACACATCCATTGGAACAGTACCCGGAACATGTCCATCCTTAAGATTTCCCTTTTTTATTATTACGCCATTATCATTTG
>Ga0098033_1001304_pt1 | contig 10390 bp, 1 predicted proteins | sample 1_EtaG_FD_75049 | JGI IMG/M metagenome (GOLD analysis project Ga0098033, IMG submission 75049) | Marine viral communities from the Subarctic Pacific Ocean - 1_ETSP_OMZ_AT15124 metaG | ecosystem: Environmental > Aquatic > Marine > Oceanic | place: Pacific Ocean | collected 2015-01-07
AGAGTATACTGCAAACTATGAAGCCAAACATGCCGAATTTCGAGAAAGAGTTACAGAGGCGTATGGCGACCCAGATGATAGTCCTGTGTCTAGACAATATTTGCAGGCAGCTCAAGATATATTTGAGAATGAAAATCTAGATACATATCAGTTTCTATCAGCTTTTAAAGAATGGGACAAGCCAGGCAGAATGAAAGGAAGGGGAAGTATAGCAAAAGATTTATTTTCTGAGTTTGGAATGGAAGTAATGTATGATAAAATACATAGACTTGTTGTTGATGAGGAAGACCCTTCAGGTGTGATAAAAAAAGATGATATACAAAGTCATTATAAAAAAGATGTAACACAGAGGTCAGTTTTTGATGCTTGGGATGTGAAGTTCCCTAATGCTACAAGGAAATTTCTTGACACTGCAATAGAGAATGATGCAATAGAACTCGACCAAGATAGTAGTGGTAGACTGATTATAAGAATTAAAGATAAGGCTAATTTTAAAATGATTCTTGCAACTTGGAAAAAGGCTGCGGGAAAGAATAGACAATTCAGGAAAGAACTTGTACATCTTCAAGCGCTTGTGAAATCACAACAGTTGATTTATGAGGATTTCTAATGAGCGACAAGAAAAAGAAACAAACAACATCTGATGAATTTATGTCGTTTACTGACAGTCTACTGATTGATTTGGGAGTTAATTATGAAGGTGGAGTTTCAGATACTAATAATACATCAGGTGGCAACCAGCAACAAGATTTACAATCAAAAGATTTAGAAGGAATTACTCAGTATTATGGACAAATAAAAGATTATTTAGACCCTAATCTATTGGCTGCTGAAGCTGAAGAATACATGGCAACTGGTAAGACTCTAGGTGAAGGAATGGACCCGTGGGATTGGTCAGATAAAAATCTAAATTTTAAGGGTTGGGATTATGGATATAGAGAAGGGGCAAAGAAAGAATATGATGTCCCTGTCCCTGGATATGAGACATATCAAAAGGAACTTCATCAATTCAGACCAGTTACTGGTAAGACTGACCAATACTTCTATAATTTAGCATTGACACAGACTTATCAGAAGGCAGCTGGTGAAATAGCTAAGAGTCATAATATATCTTATACCGAAACGGGAAGTATGCAGGGTATGGGCACAGGTGGTTATGTAGAAAGTGCCAATCAATTACAATCTGGATATTCATCTTTGGGAAATACATATGCACGAAAAGATGAACCATATTTGAAGAAAAATTGGGAGTCTTATAGTGGAATAATTGATAAATATGCAGATGATGACACTAAGAAGGCATTACATCAAAGAGCCTCAGCTCAGGCGTTTGAATGGAGTAATCAATATAGAGAAGAATTACGAGGAAAGTTTCAAGGTGTTGTAAAAAGTATCCATGACGCTGCTGTTGATGAGAACACTGGCAAGGCAATTATATCTTTAAATAAAATGCTTAATATAACTGACGATATAGATAAATATACTGAAACAGACAGGAAATTACAAAGAGTAAGTCAGCAAGCAAGAAGTTTAGATAGTCAAGAGATACTCAAGTTGTTCAAACATATAGATTCAGAGAATATAAAATGGGAGGGTGATTATATGAAAACATTCTATGACCCTGATAATCATAAGATGAGAACATTAATAAATTCCGCACAGAAAGCTATGCCTCTTACTGAAAAAAAAAAAGATAAAAAACCGTGGCTACCAAAAGGAGTAAAAGATACTGGTTTGACAAATTATTCAGGAAATAGGATAAGAATGCATAAAGATTTAGTACCTATTTACAAAGAAGCTCTTGATACATTAGAAGAAGAGGGTATCAATTTGCAAATTGAAGATTCTTTTAGATACAAAGGAGTGCAGAAAGAACAGTATGAAGCTTCATTCGGGACAGCCAAAGAAGGTTTGGTTGCTCACCCTGACAGTTCTTATCACGTTAAAGGCAGGGCTTTTGATTTAGCCCAAACTAAAGAAATGAGAGATAACCCTCGAATTGCTGAGGTTCTTTCTTCTCTAGGATTAATTCAATCAAGACCAGATGATGAGTGGTGGCATTGGTCAACACCTAATTAAATATGGCAAACGGACAAACAGACCTACAAGCACAGTTAGATTCCCTATTAGGTACAATAGAGGAAGATAATGAAAATACTTTAGACTTAAATAAGCCTTCTGATATACTACATTCTTTAGGTGATATAAGAGAGAATGAAGAAAAAAATGCTTCATTTTCTAATAGAAGAAGAGTAGGCGAATCCCCTGAAACGACATTTGGTACTCAAATGAAATGGGGATTTACTGAAGCAGCTTTAGTTGCCCCGTCTCTTTGGGAATCACTAGGTAAACAAGCTGGGTTTGATATAGAGAAGGGTGATATAAAGAAATGGGCAGCTGGTAACCAAGCTAAAACTGATTTTTGGGATGCAAGTGGTCCTGGAAAGGCAGGATATATTGCCGGAGCGGGTGCTGGTATGTTCTTACCATTCGGACTTGCAGGTAAGGTTGTTTCTAAGGGATTGAAAGGCGTTGCTTGGGCTGCTCAAGGAATACAGAAAGCAACTGGGTTTACTCCATTCTTATCTAAGGCTGCAAGTCGTGAATTATTAGAGAGAACTGGAGCTCTCACAGGTAAAAAGGTTACAAACCTAACTGATGAAGCTGCAGAAGAAGCAATAGGATTTGTCACTCAAGCCTATGGCAAATCTGGAGCCGCTAAAAAGATGTGGGGATTTAAGGCATGGAGTGAATTAACAGAAGCCACTGCCAGAGCTGAGGTAAGAGAAAATGTTACTAAATTAGTTGGTAAAGGAGTACCTGAGAATGCTGTAGATGATATAGCAGAGATAGCTGTTAGTGCCGTAAGACATAATAGTGTAGATAATGCTCATGCTATTCTTGAGGCTACTATGGGTAGACTACCTTTCGTTAAAGGAAATCTCACTGGGGATATATTAGCCGCTATGTCGTATGATGCTTTGCTTGGTACAACATATGGTCTAGGAAGGGCTATGGCTAATGATTATGCTAATGCAGCATGGAAAAAAGATGGAGTTCTTGGATATAATGAATGGGACCCGGAATTTATGAAGGGTATGGGTGAGGCTCTACATGAAGGGGCATGGTTAAGTCTTCTTGGTCCTGTAAGATTAATTGCTGGTGGTACTGGGGCTCCTATGCTGACTGTACCAAGATTCTGGAATAAAAGAAAAGGCAAAGTCAATATGGTTGTTGGCGGTGTCATGAAAAATTTAAAAGGATTAGGCTCTGTGACTCCTATAGAAGCTGAAGCTACTATGGCTATGATGCATCATGTAAGTGGAGGAGCAATAAGACATTATGCAAGAAGAAGTCCACTTCTTAGTAAGGCTATGAAAGACAGACCTCATGATTGGTGGTTGGCTATTGATAAAACTAAAAAGGTTCAGGCTCTAGGTGAGATAAGAAAGAAATTTATATTACATGCTCCTGGAATGTTGTTTAAGGAGACTGGAAAAGAACTTATACATAGTATACCGAGAATGATTGTAGGCTCATTAGCTATGAACGCATCATCAGTTTATGATGTATGGAATCTAACTAAAGGGGCGAACACGTCTGATAGAATAAAGTGGACTGCTGGTTCTTCGTTTGGAGAAGGATGGCATGATATAGGTGCTAATATTCTTGTAGCTGCTTTAATGACGAGACAGGGTAGAGCATTAAGAAGATTTGATAAAGACTCAGGAATGATATCTAGAGGAGATATGAAACAGTGGATGGAAGGAAAAAATATGCACCTTCAGGAAACTATTGCGGGTCTTAATAGACTTGGACTTTCTCCAACTAAAAGACATGAATTTGCTATGAGTTATAGAAGAAATGCTCATTTCCCTGGAGATTATTCTAAAGGTCTTGTTATTACTATGCTTGAGACTAATAAAGAATATAAATATATCAATGAAAGAATTAATGAAAAGACTCTTGATGAAAAGTCTTTAAAAGAACTAGATGTAGAAAAGGTCGCAGCTGAAGGTAAAGATTATGACTTAGCTAGTTCTTATGGAAAAGCTATAGATGAGGCAAAGCTAACTAAGGAAGAGAAGAAACAGTGGTTAGAAGATTATAAGATTGCAAGGCAAATTATAGACCACATAGAGGGTTTAACAAAACAAAATATTCTTCTTAAGCCTATGACTCCAAAGGAAGCAAGGCAATTTGTTACTCAACTTGCAGAAGTTAAGATTAATGGCAATCATACTTCTTCTGGTAATATAGCCCCAGAACTTATAAAGTTACAGAACACAGCTGCTGTGGACACTGCTATGCACTCTCATAATGAATTTGTACAATATTATTATGATATTGCTCAAAAACTTGGACTCAAAAATGTTAAGATAGACCCACAAAGAGGTATTATATATGCCCCTGATAGTTTGGATTTACCTTCTCCTATGAAAGAAGCGGCTGGAGATAAGGGGACTAGAGATAGACACGATATGTTAGACCAGATGCGTATTTTACATGAAAGAGGTTTAGCAAATGGATGGATTGAGGCTCAAAAGGCTAGTGTTGATGCTGAAGTACCTTCATCTAAGACCGATTGGGATGCCGCAGTAGAGATACATAATAACAGAGTACTAGGGATTCATCAAATGGTTTATGGAATGAATCAATCTAGAGAATCATTAGAAGCTGCTAATAATTATGATGGATTAATAATGACAGCTGATTCCTTTCATATTGCTTACAGACAAGGTAAGAAATTTCAACAGGGTGAAAATGTACGAGACTTCTTATTTGGCAACTATGATAATATGGGTGTATTTACTCCTAAAGACAAGATTAGAAGAATTGCTGATAAAGCAGCTTCTCTTTTTGGTGGTAAGGTAAAAATCTCTGAAGATTCAACTAAGAATCTACCCGCTGAAGAACTTGAATCTCTTACCCAATTTGTAAAAGATTTTAATAGATTGTTCAATATGTCTAAGGGGAAAATAGATACTTCAGTTAAGGAGATTTCTGTAGAAGATGCGAATGAAATGAAAAAGTTCGCTGAAGAATTATTTGGTGATGCTTTTAGAAGTAAAGAGACTCTTGATTATATAGAAAATATTATGCTTAATGAAGCAGTGGAGAAACTTGATTTACATGGCACTACTAAAGATATTAGAAAAGCTATTATTTCTCTACAATTAGATAGTGATTTCAGTCAGAATCAGCCAGGTGTTTTAAGAAGCAGGGGAGAAATATTAGGTTTCTTAGATATGATGAGAGACTCTCATGGTAAAGACGCTAAAGAAGTTGAGATGCTTAAGTCTCATTATGATGATATTACTAGCGCAGTTGGAAATTCTGATTCTAAGGTTATTAGATTTGAAGATAATATGCCAACAAAAGACATTGAAAATCAATTATATAATGCATTAAAAAATTCAGAGTTTGCAGCTAGAGATAAAAGAACTGAAATGGTTCTTGATGATGCTATGGAAATAGATGTGAGTCTTGCTAATGCTATTGTTTCTTTGGGTAAGCAGATTGATGTCTTAATAGATGCTGATACAAATGAAATTGAAGGAAGTAAAAAAGATATATATGAACTCTTAGACAGAACTAAAAGAACTACTAAGGCATTAACAGACCAAATTACAGTCGCAAAGAAAGAAGGAAATCTTCAAGCCTTAAGGTCATTAGCAGGTGATAAGGTTAATATTGGTAGAGTTTTAGATGAAATTATTCATGCTCATCCCAACACTGTTAAAGAATCATACCAACAGGAGTTGGCTAAGATGGCTGCAAAAATGTCTGAAATAAATCAGAAAATAACTAAGAGTGAGATTGATAGAATAACTGAAGAGAATATAGTTCTTACACAACAGTCTGATTCCTTTAAGCCAATCCATGAAACTGAAAATACTATAAGTCCTGCTCGATTCTATGCAAAGTATTTTACTGATATAGATACATATATATTACTTGAGAAGACTTTAAATGCCCCACTGCAGACTGAAGGTGATGGCATAAGGTTACTAGAGAGAGCAAAAGCAGATATTATAAGTATGCATAAATCCATAGGCAGTAAGGAAGATATTATTAGTCGTGATATTAAATTATTTGAAGACGCAATGGCTCATATGAAATCTCTTAAGAACGAAAAAAGAATGTCTCCTGAAGACATGACTAATTTAATTATGGAACCGATGCGTAAACATCTTGAGACTAACATATTTAATATGTTAGACCTAAAAGTTATTAATCATAAAAGAGCTGGTGAACTATTTGATGATTTAGGTAATGACCTGAGACAGATAATGCAGAGTGGTTTCTCTAACAAACAGATAAGAACATTTGAGTATAACAGGGGTGGATGGGAATTAGCTAAGACCTTAGTACCAAATACAGATAGGACAGGATTTCTAGGTATAGAGAGTTACTTAGGATTAGAAGGTAATATATTTCTTTTAAGAAAGACTGCAATTACAGCTGATGGTAATAAGCATAATTTTATTACTAAAGAGGTGATGGATGAGATAAAGCTTAGAACTCAAAATCCTATGAAAGTTAATTCTAGGGATGCAGAGAAAGAGTTTCTTGATACGATGGACGCTGATGCTATTAAACAAGACGCTGATGTAACTGTTGATTTTGAGGGACGCCAATATACTATTGTTACTTTGGATGAAAGTACAAGTTTAGTTGTTGAGGTTGGAGCAGGTACGCATGCTGCAATAAAAAATGCATATAGGTGGAACGCTAAAGAGCCTGCTAATAATTCAGATTTAATGAAACGTCTAAATAGGATAGTAGATGTTACAAGAAGCGATATAAGGGAAATATTGAAGCAATTTCAGGAGATGAAACATACTAAAGAAAATATTAGTAGAGCAATATTACTGGCACGGGCTATTGTTGATTCTCCATCAACAGTAGAGCAGTATATGAGGTCAGACTTTAATGATGGTATGATAAAAGCTGAGTGGAAAAGGTTGAAAATGTATGAACCTAAGAGTGGGTTCACAGGAACTAAAGAAAATATTGATTTTATGTATTCATTATTTCAAAAGACTATAGACCTTGAAAACAGGGGAGTAATGAATCCTAATTACAGGGCTTTTAAGGCTGTTAAAGAGGTGTTTGGTGAGAAGGGTGAAAAACCAATGGATATATTGGTTATTGATGATGAGTCTGCCAGTAAAGAGAATGAAGGCTTATTAAATCCTTTTAGTCATTATCATACTGCAGTTAAAAGATTAAAAAGAATGAAAGACCAGGGGGATTTTGGGAGTGACCCAAATAGTAATGAAGCCAATGCAGAATATAAAAAGCAATTAGATGGATTAGAAAGAAAACGCTCGTCTGTTGATGCTGTAACTTATGTTAATAAGAAGACATTTGAAGCGTTGATGGCAATTCTCGGTGTAAAACCAAGTATGATACAGTATACTGCCAATGGATATACAATAAGAGCGGGTGCTATAAAACCAATTATTGCTCATAGTGAGGTTAAGGATAATGGAGAAATATTAGATTTCTTACTTAAAACTTCCTTTCAATATGACCCAAGTATAGAAGCCAAAATGCCTGACGGTGTTAATGCAATAACATTTAAGTCAGCGGCTAAAAAATTTAGTAGAAGAGATGCTACGGTTAATGGTACAAGACAGGATATGAGGAAAGGATATTTAGAATCTCCCCTTATTAGAATGCGAGATATGGGTAAATCTATAGATGAAAAAATAGGTGATGTTATAAATGGCAGAAATAAGGATAGTTTGTTGGATAACATAGCAAGCATACCATTATCATCTATAAATCTAAAAAATGCATCTAGAGAGCACACTGGTTTGTTTTCCGCTAATACCGCTGTTCATTTTAGTGAATTCGGAATGGAAGGGGCTGCTAAATGGACTAGAATTATAGATAGAATGGGAATGTTTCAAAGTAAGATGAGAAATGTGTGGTTAAATACTTATGCAAGAACTGCTATAGGTAGAGATTTATTGGGATATTCAGCTGAAATAGGAGACCAGTATCTTGTAAACACTGGATTGGATTATATTCTACGAAATAATGGATTATTAACATCTGAATGGATGATGCCTATACTAGAAAGAAGTGTTATTAGTCATTACCTGAACGGTGGAAAGATAGCTGCTAGCCAGATATATGAGTCGTCTACTGATATAATGGCTCCAGATAATGGTAGATTAGCATTGCCGTGGAGAACCAAATTAAATGGAAAACCTGTGCAAAGAGCATTTGGAGGAGGAAAGGTGTCTCAATTCAATGCTGATAAGAAATTAAAGTTGCACGGGGAGCGTTCTTTAGAGAATGATAGCACAGATGACACATCTGCTTTAGTTGTAAAATTTAGTGACGGTACTGAGGGGATAATGGTAGGAGGTCTTAGTAATAGGGAAAAGGCTTCTGAGGTGGCTACTTTATATGTAGATGGTTTTATGATTAAGGTCAATGAGAAAGGAAAGCTACAAATATATGATATGTCTGAGGATATGTCTACAGATATTTCTGAAGCCTTTGGCGTTGACGGTGGGTATCCTGCAAAATATGCAGAGGCAAAATCATTAGTAAAAGATTTGACTGAGAAAATTGATTATAAAGAGAACCCAGAAATAACACTGGAAGGTGGTATAAATATGGCTAAAGAGGTTCTCAGAACTATCAACAATAGAGAGACACAGGCAGTGTGGTTTGCTGGTCTTGAGACTAGACAGCCAAGGAATCAGGCTGGTGATTTAATACTTGCAAAACTTGAGGGAATTACTGAGGGCAGGGGTAATGTACATGAAACAAACATTATAGATGCTAATCAGACATTGGATGCTGATAATGATTTTGATAAAGTGACTACATACCATGCAGCTACGGAAGCTGTTTGGGGTGAAGCCGCTAGATTAGCAGGATATACTACATTTAATAAAGATATTGATATTCAAAATTATATAGAAAAACAGTTTGAACAGTTTGGAGATGTTTTAACTGGAAATCATCCGGATAATGTAATAGAGACAGCTTTAGTTAGGTCTAGATTTGTAAAGATGCATCAAACTTTGACATATTTAAAGAATATGTTTGGAGATAGTAATATAATGGATTTTAACCTTACTAAAGGTTCAAAAAACTTTGGGGTTAGATTGAAAAGAAGTGAGGCTGCTTATTTAAATACATCACAGACCATAAGTAAATTTGTTAAGCATTTTATAGATATATATAAAGATACTCCAAGAGAGTTTAACAGTCAAGAATTTGTGCAAGATGCTCAGAGAAGGACATTGTTTCATCCAGACGATGGTATTTTTGAGATATATGATAGAGAGACTGGTCAGGCATCAATAGAATTGAAATTATGGGATAAGGGAAGTGGTGATGGAAGAGCAAACCCTGATTATATGGATATTATACAGGCACTAGAAAGAAGATTTATTCAACCAATAAATAAATATCTCACACATAATAGAGGAGAGTCTCAGCTTGAAGGACAGGGGTACTCAAGGTCTGCAGGAATACAAGAGTTTAGTTCTGCTTATGAAAGAACCCTTACGTCAATGGGAGACTATGAATGGGCTGGAATTCTTGCTCACGATAGAATAGGAAAGAATCAAAGAGGAAATTTAAACTTAGATATTAAACCAGGACTTCATATGGCTCGTGAGTATTTTAGGAAATCAATTAATCCATTTGATGTTGGAATGAGAGCCATGTATAATTTAAATGCTCAGAAACATAAGGAGATTGATTTATTTGAATCAGACCTCGGCAAATTGGTTACAGCTATAGATGAAGGATATATAGGAGATAGAGACTTTGAATCTAAACATAGAAAAGCAGTTAATTTAGCATACGGGAACTTCATTGAGAATGAAATGAATATGGCTAGGGTTTCAGATGTAAAGAGAAGATTAAGGTCAGTTGAGCTACAGATGTCACAGTTTGAGCTAAGATATAAAAGGATGGATATTGAACAGGCTGTCGAATATCAAAATCTTAAGAAACAGAAGATTCGTCTGACGGAGACAGCAGAAGACTTACGACAAGTGATGGGGGCAGGAAGAGATTGGAAGTATGCAGATAAAGGAGAATTTCAGGAGTATACATTGTTTAAGAAAGTAAAACAAGGAGATACAATTAAACCTCATCAACAAGGTAAATTTACAAATCATTCTGATGGAGCATTAGTTATAAGAACCAAAGATGGTAATGTTTCTGAAATAATACCAAAGGGTAAAACAAATCAGAAGGTGATTCACCCAAGCCATAAAGGTTTTGAACATGGCAGGCACTATGAATTTGCTAGTCAAGACCAGACAGGGGCTCATTTACATAGAGATGCATTTGGAGAGCATCCTGCTTATAGAACAGAATCTGGGGAAGTTATTGTTTTTAAAAG
>Ga0098033_1001306_pt1 | contig 10384 bp, 12 predicted proteins | sample 1_EtaG_FD_75049 | JGI IMG/M metagenome (GOLD analysis project Ga0098033, IMG submission 75049) | Marine viral communities from the Subarctic Pacific Ocean - 1_ETSP_OMZ_AT15124 metaG | ecosystem: Environmental > Aquatic > Marine > Oceanic | place: Pacific Ocean | collected 2015-01-07
ACTGCGGTACTTATATTTTGATATGTGTATTAATATGGGGCCAAGAAATGCTGGAAAAATTCTACAAAGAGCAGCAAACGGTAAGAATAAGGATAAAATTATGGTTGATGGTAAGGTGGGTCCAGCTACTATCGCTGCTGTCTCAAAAGTAGAAGAAGATAGACTTAGATCATATAGAGTTTTATATTATGCAAATTTAGTAATTAAGAAACCAGAACAAGAGAAATTTTGGTTTGGATGGTTTAGAAGGTCATTAGAGGTATAAAATTGAGTGAAACATTAAACAAACTTACATCAGAGGTGATTCAACCTTTCTTATTTGAGGAAGACTCTAAAGTTAAAAAGGTTATTGGTATATACACAGGTCGATTTCAGCCAATGGGTAAACACCACGCAGATGTATATGATTCCTATAAGAGTAAATTTGATGATTTTTATGTAACGACTTCAAATAAGGTAGAAGCTGGTAAAAGTCCATTAAATTTTAAAGAAAAGAAGATAATCATAAAGAAACATGGTATACCAGCTAGTAAAATTGTACAGGTTAAAAACACATATAAGTCAGAAGAAGTAGTAGATAAGTTTGATGAAGAAACTACAGCAATAGTATTTCTAGTTGGATCAAAAGATGCTGGAAGACTTTCTGGTGGTAAGTATTTTTTAGATTATAAAAAGAATAAAGATTATATGACACCATATGGAGAGCATGGATATTTTTGGGAAATTCCTCATGTATCTATGACAGTTGCAGGTCAAGAACTAAGTGGAACAGCTATTAGAAACATTTTTGGATCTAAAGATTTTGATGATAAGCAGAAAAAAGCGTTTATGAAAGAAATATTTGGTTGGTTTGATAATAATATTTTTAAAATGTTAGTAAAGAAACTATCAGAAAATGAAGTACCAATGTATGATCCAAGTGAAGATGAAGATTTAAAAATTATTCAAGGAGATCTTAGTGAGAATGAAATAATACAGTTTATAAAGAATGTAGATGTAACTAAAATTATAAAAGAAGCTCAAACAACCGGTACTAATATTGGTGGTAATACTCAAGGCGTAGATGATGGTCCACGATATTTCTATGGTAATTTTAAGTCGTATAAAAAGATGACAGCTAAGATTGCAGCTAGATTAGGAATGCAGGTAGTAAATTATATAGTTGGAGAGGGTAATGAGAGACTTAACCCAAAAACAGAATATCCAGGTGGTCCTATATCAGCAGTTAGTTTCTTTCCTGCTGGAGATATAGGAGTTGTTGGCGGAACAAATTTAGAAGATTTACAAGGAACAGAAGCTTTTAGTGCGTGGGAAAAACACATTAAGGTAGTTGCTACATCAGTTGGGTATGAAATAGTACGGTATTTAGGAGCTAGATGGAGTATAGATTCAACTAAAGATTATCCTCAATCACATGAAGAAGCTGCTATATGGAAAACTAAAGCTGGTAAAGCAACTAGTAAAATGGAAAAGAAAAAAGATATAGTAACTAAAAAGTTTAAGGAATCTGTAAGCATAACGGATGAGGTTAAACTCATTCTACAGGAAGGTGGAGCCTATGGGCATATGGCGCACCCGTATGATGATATGGATCTAACTTTTGGAGACTTAAAGCAAATTATAGATATGGGATTACAAGGTAACCTGTCAAAGACAATATCTGAAAAATTAGATGGACAAGCTATTTCTATATCATGGAAAAATGGAAAACTTATTGCAGCAAGGAATAAGGGGCATTTAAAAAATCAAGGAGCAGCAGCTTTAGATGTTTCAGGATTAAAAAGTATGTTTGCTGGTAGAGGTCATTTAACAGATGCGTTTGGATATGCAGTTGAAGATTTAGAAAAAGCAATTAAATCGTTAGGAAAAAAGACTCAAAAGGATATATTTGGAGAGGGTAGTAAGTTTATGGCTGTAGAAATAATCTGGCCAGCAACATCTAACGTTATACCATACGATTCTAAACTATTAGTGTTTCATGGTGTTACTGAGTATGACAATAATGGATCAGCAATAGGTGGTGATGCTTCTGCAGCTTCTAAATTATCTAAACTGATAGATAAGGCTAATGCTGCAGTTCAAAAACATTATAAAATTGGTGCCCCAACATTCTTGACAGTAAAAAAGAGTAGCGATTATGGTAAAAAGAGATCGAAATTTTTGGGAATACTTAATGGTTTAATGGGTACTTATGGGTTAGGAGATGGTGACACACTAGCAATATGGCATCAAATGTATTGGCAAGAATTAGTAATGGCTGGAGCCATATCTTCAGATTATCCAGGTATTACTAATAATATTTTATGGGATTTAACAACGCGTTGGGCTTTTGGAGATAAAAGTTATAAAATAAGTGATATAAAAAAGGATTTAAAGGATTATCCTGTCTTTTTGGATTGGGTTCTAACCAAAGATAAAGTAGATGTTGTAAAATTACAAAAACAAAATATGAAACCATTTGAGAACCTTATAGCCGCAGTTGGGGCTGAGATTTTAATGAATGCTAGTGGGTTTCTAGCTGCAAATCCAGACGCCGCGGTTCAATCCATTAGAAAAGAAGTAGCGAAAGCAGCAAAAGCAATAGCAGGAACTAATGATCCTAAGAAAATAGGCTTATTAAATGTTCAAATGGCTAAAATATATGCAGCAGGAGGCTTTGAAAATATAGTTCCATCAGAAGGACTAGTGTTTATGTATAAAAATAAGGTTTATAAATTAACTGGGTTATTTGCACCAATAAATCAGATCACAGGACTATTAAAGTTTGGTAGATAAACCCTATAATCTTAATATTTATTATTAGATTAGTAGGAATCAATTATGGCTAAAACAAAAATAACATCAACAGCCAATAAAAGAAGCGCTGAGGCTCGTAAGAATATTAGTGTTGGTATACGTAGGTCTAAACATAGTGAAATAATGAAATCTGTTGAAGTTAGGGAAAGAATTAGTGTAACAACTTCATCGGCTATGAAAAAAAAGTGGCAAGATCCTAAATATAGAGAAAAAGTATTATCTGGTAGAAAAGGCCACACCGTTTCAGATGAAACTAGAGCCAAAATTTCAGCAACAATGAAGGGTAAACCTAAATCTAAAGAACATAAACAAAAAATTAAAGACGCTTGGAGGAAGAGAAAGGAATTCTCTTTATATTATGGCTAAAAATATTGATAAAATTAAAGGTATGTTAGATGGTATAATAGATCCTAGTAATAGACGCGTACGCGTTGGTTGGGTACCAGGTGAAAATGAAAAGAATGCTAAATTAGAAGATAGAACTAAGAGAAAAGAAAAATCAGATATACTCTCATCAGCGCGTATGCCTCTTTTTTGTCCAGAATGTAACAGAGTGATGAAAAAACGATTAGATAATAAAATGTGGATGTTACATAATCATTGTTTTGATTGTCAAATAGAGTTTGAGAATAAATTAAGAGTTGCAGGTAAATATGAAGAGTGGGAAAAAGAAAAAATGATAGATAATGCTAAGGCCTATATTCAAGAAGTTAAAAATGAATTAGATGATTATGTAGACGCATTAAAAACAGATAATCTTTTATATGAGACTGGACCAACCTCTGTGGAAACGGAAAAATGGGAAAAGGTCGATACTGAGAAAATTAAAATTCAATGGTTGAAGGAGATACAAGAAGTTGAAGATAATTTAGAACAATATATTGGTGGAAATTAGGGTGGCTAATAAAACAAATAAGCAAATGCTAGAAGAATTGCAAGGTACCTTAATAGATATAGCTAGTAATACTCCAGAAGAGAAGTTTGAATTATTAAGAGGCGACATTGCGTGGGTTAAGGAAGCAGTAGAAAAACTCCATAGGAGATTATATAATCCAGATGACGGTGTTGTTGTTAAGGTTAATAGAAATACTGAGTTTAGAAGAGATTTAGAAAAACAGAGAGAACAAGGAAAAGGTATTGGAACAGTAAGAAGTGATCTTAGACAATTGATTACTTGGAAGTCTAGTATTAATAGAGCAATGTGGATTGCCTATTCTTTGTTATTGGGATTAATGCTAAAATTGCTATTTAACATTGGGTTTTAAGGAAAAGTTATATGAAGTTTTTAGAAAAATGGAAAGGATATATTTTTAAGTTTTTTGCTTTAGTTTTAGGGCTATTTGGTGTGAGTACACTATTATCTGCTAAAAAGTCTAAAGAGGTTAAAGAAGCTAAGAAAGATATTAAGAAAACTAAGAAGAAAGTTGTAAAAAGCAAAAAGAGTGTAACAGCAGCAAAGAAAAAAGCTGATAAAGCGTCAGATAAGATAGCGCAACAGGAAAAAGTTATAGCGGATATAAAGAAGAGAAAAGCTACTGGTGCTCAGCCAACCAAAAAAGAGGCTAAAGAGGCTTTAGATTTTTTAAAAGACTTTACAAAGGATTATAAGGGGTAAATATGAAGAAGTTATTATTAATTTTATTAGTATCTTGTAGTTTTTTAAGTTCACAAGGCTTATCAGATGAAGATATGGTTAAATTAGCTGCAGCACTTAAGCAGCAGAAAGAATTAATTGCTGCATATGAGGTTCAAGTTGCTAATTATGAAGAAAAAGTAGCTGCAGATAGTGTTGTAATAAACAACCAAGATAGTTTAATAGTGGATTTAGAAGAACAAGTTGAAAACTATAAGAAATATTCTAAGAATGTAAAGCCATCCTGGTATGAAAACAAGTGGCTATACTATTCTTATGGTGTATTAACTGTTGTTGGAAATATTTGGCTTTATGATAAGGTAAAATAGGATGGCATCTCAACAAACATTAAAACAGATTATAAAAGAAGAATACAGTAAATGTATAAAGGATTCTGCATATTTTATGCGCAGATATTGTATGATTCAGCATCCAACTAGAGGAAAAATACCATTTGATCTTTATGATTTTCAAGAAGATGTTTTAGAAGATTTTCAGAATGAAAGATACAATGTTATTTTAAAAGCTAGGCAATTGGGTCTGTCTACTCTAACCGGTGGATATTCATTATGGTTGATGTTATTTCATCAAGATAAAAATGTTTTAGTTATTGCTACAAAGCAGGAAGTTGCAAAAAATTTAGTAACAAAAGTTAGAGTAATGCATGATAATTTACCTTCTTGGCTTAAGGGAAAGTGTATTGAAGATAATAAACTTAGTTTAAGATTTGCTAATGGGTCTCAAATTAAAGCTGTTTCCAGTTCAGTAGATGCTGGTAGATCAGAAGCACTATCATTATTAATATTAGATGAAGCTGCTTTTATTGATAAAGTAGAAGAAATATGGACAGCATCTCAACAAACATTAGCTACTGGTGGTGCAGCAGTTATTTTATCTACTCCTAACGGCGTAGGAAATTTCTTTCATAAGACTTGGATAGACGCAGAAGCCGGAATAAACGGATTTAACACAATAAAATTGCATTGGTCTATACATCCAGATAGGGAACAAGACTGGAGAGACGAACAAGATACTATTTTAGGAGAAAAGATGGCAGCTCAGGAATGTGATACTGATTTTATTACTTCTGGTAATACTGTAGTAGATCCAGTGACATTACAATTTTATGAGCAAACTCATATCAAAAAACCATTAGAAAAGAAGGGATTTGATGGAAACTTATGGGTATGGGATTATCCAAACTATACAAAAGATTATATAGTATCAGCAGATGTAGCTAGAGGAGACGCTTCAGATTGGTCAGCATTTCATATATTAGATGTTGAAACATTAGAACAAGTTGCAGAGTATAGAGGAAAAATAGGAACAAAGGATTTTGGAAATATGTGTGTAAATATTGCAACTGAATATAATGATGCTCTTTTAGTAATTGAGAATACAAATATTGGATGGGCAGCAATACAACCTGCAATAGATAGACAATATAAAAATTTATTTTATTCTACTAAAGATTTAACTGTAGTTGATACTGAAGTTCAGTTGAGAAAAGGGTTTGACTTAAAAGCTAAAGAAAAATTAGTACCAGGATTTACTACATCAGCAAAAACAAGACCATTAATTATATCTAAATTAGATACTTATTTTAGAGAGAAGTCAGTATTAGTTAGATCAAAGAGACTAATAGATGAACTATTTGTATTTATTTGGAATGGTCAACGGGCTGAAGCTCAGAGGGGATACAATGATGATTTAGTAATGGCATATTGTATTGGTTTATGGGTGAGAGATACGGCATTTAGACTTAGACAAGAAGGAATGGCCTTGCAAAGAAAAGCATTATCTTCATTTACAACTGGACATAATAGTTCAGCGTATAGTAATCCTGAAGAAGAAGATGCTTGGAAGTGGGATGTCCAAGGTGAACAAGAAAGCCTAGAATGGCTAATTAAATAAAAGAGGTAAAAAAATGGCAGACAAATCATTATTTGCTAGATTAAACAGATTGTTTTCAACCAATATAATAGTAAGAAATATTGGTGGAAGGCGACTTAAAGTTGCTGATACAAGTAGAATTCAGTCTTCTGGCAATTTAGCATCAAACTATATGGTAGATAGGTGGGCAAAACTGCACAAAGGTTCTGGATATGGGTCGGGTGCCCAACAAACAAATTACACTGTTGCTAGAAGGGTTTTATTTGATGATTACGAAGGTATGGATCAAGATCCAATTCTTTCTTCAGCATTAGATATTTATGCCGATGAGTGTACTGTAAGAAACGAATTTGGAAATATACTAGAAGTTAATAGTACTAATGACAATATTCGAGAAGTTTTGAATAATCTTTTTTATGATGTATTAAATGTTGATTTTAATTTATGGCCATGGATAAGAAATTTGGTAAAATATGGCGATCACTTTATGAAATTAGATATTTCTGAAAAGTATGGGATAGTAAATGTTAATCCTATTTCGGCATATGAAATGGAAAGAATAGAAGAATTTGACACAGACGTACAACGTCCAGTTATGTTTTATCATGAAGGAGAAGGGCAAAGACACGAATATGAGAATTATGAAATTGCTCACTTCAGATTATTAAGTGATACAAATTTTTTACCCTATGGTAAATCTATGGTAGAAGCTGCTAGAAAAATATGGAAGCAGCTTGTATTAATGGAAGATGCGATGTTAATTCATCGTATTATGAGAGCTCCGGAGAAAAGGGTTTTTAAAATAGATATTGGTAATATACCACCAGCTGAAGTTGATAATTATATGAATTCATTAATAAGTAAGATGAAGAAGACTCCGTTTGTTAATTCAGCTACTGGTGATTATAATTTAAAATATAATATGCAGAACATGTTAGAGGATTTCTATTTACCAGTACGTGGAGGAGATAGTGGTACAGAAATAGATAATTTAGCAGGATTAGAAAATAATTCTATAGACGATATAGAATATTTAAAGAATAAAATGTTGGCTGCTTTGAAAATTCCTAAAGCCTTTTTAGGATATGAAGAGGGAGTTGAAGGAAAGTCAACATTAGCCGCAGAAGATGTTAGATTCGCTCGAACAATTGAAAGAATACAAAGAATTGTTGAGTCAGAATTATATAAGATAGCAATAGTTCATTTATATGCTCAAGGATATAAAGATAATGAATTAGTTAATTTTGATCTATCTCTTACAAATCCAAGTATTGTTTATGAGCAAGAAAAAATAGAGTTGTGGAATAACAAATCTAGTTTAGCTTCTGATTTGAAAGATCTTAAAATGGTAAGTGAAGATTGGGTTTATGAAAATATTTTTAATATGTCAACAGATCAGGCAAAAAGAGAAAGAGCACACATTATTGAAGATATCAAGCTCAAATTTAGACATGATCAGATCGAAGCAGAAGGTAACGATCCTGTAACAACAGGGCAATCTTTTGGTACACCACATGATTTAGCTATGGTTGGAGCAGTCGAGCAACCAGAGCAGGGTCAAGGTGCTGGAGAAGAACCACCTGCTTATGATAGTGACAATAAAGTAAGTATATTTGCTCAAGATAATAGAGGTGCTCCAAAAGGTGGTCATCCTGGAGCGGGTCGACCAAAAGGTGGGCAAAAATATAAAACCGATAGAGGAGCTAGAGGTCGAGATCCTATCGGTGCTAAACAAAACAAGTCTATGTCTAGATCTAAAGCAATAAAGCATACATACAGGAATGGAAGTCCAATGAGAGATTGGATTTCTAAACAGAAAACTAAAGCAATTATCACAGAAACTATGAAAAATACTTTAGAAACACCATTTAACGATGAAGGGGGGCTTCTAGATGAGAAGAATCTCATATCAGACGAACCAAATGTTGAATAGTATTATATTTATATATGAGAAAAAGTACCTGTTAACTTATAGGGAGATATTTAGTAATGGCTAAACATTCGAAATACAAAAACACTGGTATACTATATGAATTATTAGTACGTCAAATTGCAACAGAAACATTAAATAATGCTGGAACTCCAAAAGCAATGGGTATTATTAAATCTCATTTTAATAAGAAAACTCAGCTTGGAAAAGAATTAGTTTTATATCAAAATTTAGTTAAAGAAAGATTTGATACTGAATCAAAAGCAAAAACCTTTGTTACAGCAGCAATTAAAGCTAGACATAAAATTAATGTAAAACAATTACATAAAGAGAAATATAGTTTAGTTAAAGAAGTTTTTTCAAAATATAATGCTTCTAATTTTTTTAAATCTAGAATTCCAAATTATAGAGTTTTAGCAGCAATTCATTGTATATTTGAGAATGCTAGTAAGACTCCAGCAGACTTTGTTAGAAATCAATATACATTGATTGAACATATTACTAGAAAAAATAGAGCTGCTGTTGGAAAAAAGAATAGGGTTTATGAAGCATATGAAAAGCAAGATAAAGATTTAAGACTGCTTTCATACAGAATGTTAGTAGATAAATTTAATTCTAAATATAATGGCTTAGATAGAAAGCAGAAAAGCTTACTCAAAGAATATATTAATAATGTTTCAGATACAAATAAGCTTAGAGAATATTTGAATAAAGAAATAGTTAGAGTTCACAAAGCATTGAAAAGAGTACTTCCTAAAGTTGAGGATAAGGTTACAAAAATTAAATTAGCAGAAGTAACTACTCAAATAGCTAGGCTATCTAAAGGATCAACAGTTAAGGATAAGCAGGTTTTAGGAATGATGAGATATTACCAATTACTTAAAGAAGTAAAGGAAACATGCAAATGCAAGGACTGTTAGAAAAAAGATTTAGATCAATTGTAAGAAAACTCGTACAGCAAGAGCTTGATGAGATAAATGTGACTGGTAATTTAGATGGTGGTTTAGGTCCACCTAAAACTCCATTTTGGGGAGCTACATCTGGATCAGAAGGAACTAAAGCTGAAGTATCTGGATATATGCAACATAAAGATTGGGAAAAACATCATGGTTAAATATGAGATGTTTAGAGAAGTAGTAATGGATGAGCTTCACGATCATATAAATCCAAATCAATTACCAAACGCTTTTAGAGCAATGAAATTAAGAGATATTGCTTTGAATATGAAAGCTAGAGAATCTATGTTTAATGAGGCAATAGAGTCTAAAGATGTTGGAATATTAAAAAAAATAATTAGAGCTGAAATGGCTGAATTATTTTATGACTTGTTTAGAAGAAAAAGTTCTTGGGCATAGGAGTATATTATGAATAAGAAATTATTAGTAGATTATGTACCATTTGACGTTCAACCCTCAGTAATAAAAGAAGCTGTTGCGAACAATAAAAAGGTAAAGGTTGCTGGCGTATTACAAAGAGCCAATACTAAAAACCAAAATGGTAGAATATATCCAAAAGATATTTTAGCAAGAGAAGCTAAAGAGTATAGTGAAGTGCAGGTTAAAGAGCGAAGAGCTTTGGGAGAATTAGATCATCCAGATTCTTCTGTTGTAAATTTATCTAATGTGTCTCATAATGTGACAGAAATGCATTGGGATGGTGACGATTTAGTTGGAACAGTTGAAGTGCTAAGCACGCCGTCTGGCAATATATTACAAGAGTTATTTGTAAATGGAATCAGATTAGGAATATCTTCTAGAGGTTTGGGAACAATAAATGAAACAAATAGAGGATCAGAAGTACAAGATGATTTTGAATTGATTGCTTTTGATTTCGTTTCTAATCCTTCTACTCACGGTGCATTTATGGCGCCAATGAATGAGAGTAAAGAAGAAAGAGAGCTTGGAGATAAATGTGGTAAGTGGTGTAAAGTTGAACATACAATCATGGAAATATTAGGAGATATGTAATGATTAGACTAGCAGGTCTGGTAAACACAGGCAAACAAAAATTAAATGAAATTGGAGACGTGCCATCCAAAGCATTAGCATATATTAAACCAATCTATGCCGCTGCAGCTAAGAAAGAGGGTTTCAAAGTTACAAGGATTTACGAATCTTCTGGTTGGCCAAACG
>Ga0098033_1001310_pt1 | contig 10365 bp, 11 predicted proteins | sample 1_EtaG_FD_75049 | JGI IMG/M metagenome (GOLD analysis project Ga0098033, IMG submission 75049) | Marine viral communities from the Subarctic Pacific Ocean - 1_ETSP_OMZ_AT15124 metaG | ecosystem: Environmental > Aquatic > Marine > Oceanic | place: Pacific Ocean | collected 2015-01-07
GCCTGGTTCAAGCGTTCCGACGTCCTCCGCTTGCTCGCTCGGATGGAGGAACGCGCCATCCTGGACGTTGCCCAGGTGCGAGAGGACGCCTATCGACGGACGCTTTCGGCACTTGCCGACATGACGGAGGACAGCAAGCTTACCGGTCCGGAACGGATGGCGGCGGCTAAGATGGTGCTAGACCGCTGTGAGCCTGCAGGCCCCCCCGTCTCCGAACACTGGAAGCCGAAGGCCATCGAGATGGAGCCGGCAGCTCTGCTCGAGGCGAAGGGCGGCGACACGTGAGCCAGATCGAGACAGGCGACGTCCTCGAGGCCTCGAGGGCCAGGGTAGCGGAGCTGGAGGCGCAGCTGCTCGAGGCCTCGAGGGCCAGGGTAGCGGAGCTGGAGCAGGACCGGAACACCACCGAGCCCGATGCGCGCGCGGCACTGGCCGAGCAGGACGATCCACCGGGGCGAGAGCCCCCACCCCTAGGAGCTCTACCATGATGAAGACCCCTCTCACTTTTGATGAGGCCTGGAACCAGGCCGAGGACGAACTTACCGATCCCGAGGTCAAGCTGGCGACTCGAGCTATCAGCGCTCGGCTGCTCGAGCTGGAGAAGGAGCACGTACAGCTCCACCAGCATGCCGCCAAGCTGGACGACAAGACGCCTACCCCGACGGCCATCTATGCACGGGCGCAGGAGCTCGTGGCCCAGGCCGAGGCCGACGAAGAAGAACGCCAAGCCAAGATCGAAGCCTACGACATCGTGGATCTACCGCTGGCGGCCGTGCCGGTCGGCCAGGAGTAGGCCGGTGGACACGGGTAGCGCCTTGCGTCAGGTGTTGCGTCACCACGGCTGCGACGGGGCTCGCCTACGTCGGGACCTAGTCCAGCTCGTGAAGGCGCGGGTAGGCATGCTGGTGGCTCCGCTCAAGCAGGAGAACCAGCGGCTGCAGACCGAGCTCGTGGCGTACCGTGCCGGGTGGGAGCCGATGAGGCGAGCAGCGTTTCACGCCGGGATGTGTTGGGGTCACGCTTGCAGCGAGGAGGAGATGACCCCTGCTGTGCTGGAGGAGGGCCTGCAGGCCTGGAAGGAGAGTGCCCAGTGAAGCTCTGTCCCGTCATGTTCAGAAGCGCCGTCGTGGCCGTGGACCCAGAGACGGGTCGCGCCAAGGTGGAGGACTGGCTGCAGTGCCAGGGTTCTCGGTGTGCGTGGTGGGCGCCATACACCGACGAGGAGACGGGCTCGCCGCTGGGCCGTTGCGCGCAAGCGCTTTGCGTCAAAGGCTGGCCCGACCCTGCAGGGGCGGCATGAGTAGAACTGGCCGAGGCTTGTCTCTGCAGTCAAGACGATACGTGGGCTCTGTTCGTGTGGACGTGATGGACCGGCTGGACCCGTCGAAGGTGCTGGTGTGGCCAGCGAGTCACGCCGGCGGAGGCGGAGAGTCGGACCTATTGGAATTGCTAGAGCCGACGCCTCGGGTGAACGGGGTTCCTTCCGTGAGTGTGATGCTGCAGGGATTGACTGGGGTGGAGCGAAAGGTGGTTCGGCTACACGTCTTGCAGGGGTTGTCATTCCAGGCTTGCGGCGAGGAGTTAGGCATGACTCGGCAGGGTGCGTGTCGTGCGTGTCACCGAGCGCTGGAGAAGCTGCGGTCGGACCCCCGCCTTCGTCGGTTTGCCGATGGCTAGTCCTCTCCCCTTCGACCTGGACCTGACGCCGAGGCAGTGGGCTGCCATGGTGGCGGTTTCTCGCTCGAGGGAGCAGCGACACAAGCTGACTCGTGTGTTCGACCAGCACGCCAAGAAGGTGGTGGTATACAAGCCTCGGGAGGAGCAAGCGAAGCTAGACGCGATGTCGGAGACCTGCCGGTCGCTGCTCGTGTTGAAGCCCCGGCGGATCGGCGTGTCGTTGTGGTGTACGATTCGGATGTTTTGGGAGTGGTACTTTGCCACGACCCCCGAGCGGTTCCTGGTGGGGGCTCACCTGGACGAGACGGTCAAGGACACGATGCAGCGGGACGCCAACAGCTTTCGTGCTCTGTACGACCGGCTTCCGAAGATCATGCAGCGGCCCTTGAAGGTGAACAACGACCACAACCTGATTTTTGCCGACACGGGGGCTGCCATCCAGGGTTTCTCGGAGCGGTCGGAGGCAGCGCGGTCGAAGGGGTGCAGCGGGGCTTGGTTGCAGGAGTACGCCTACTACACCCGGCAGTCGGAGTTTTTCGCCAGCATCGACGCCACCATCGCCGAGGCGGGCTGGACTACTCTCGAGACGACGGTAAACGTGCCGGGGGATGACTACCATCGGCGGGTGTTGCAGGCCGAGGCGGGCGACAGTGACTTCGAGCTCGCGGCGTTCTTTTGGTTCGAGCATCCTCGCCATCGGCTCAAGAGGAAGTCGATCCCCGAGGAGGGGTGGACGCAGGAGGAGCGGCGTTTGGCCGAGCGGGTATCGAAGGAGTACGGCGTCGACCTGGACGGCCATCAGGTTGCGTGGTGGCGGTGGAAGCGGTCTCGACTGGGGGCGAAGTTCCCCAAGGAGTACCCGTCCTCGGTCGCCGACGCCTTCCGTGTCGTGGACGGTGTGTACCTTGCGCCTCACCTGTTCGACCGGATTCAGTCGGTGCCTCTCATCGGCAACAGCCTCGAGCTGGAGGAGCCTGTCACGGGGGATCTGTACGCTCACGGGGTGGACGTTGGGGGTGGTGTAGGCCAGGACTACACCTCGCACACGGTGTTCAGCCTGACGACGGGCCAGCCTGTCTACGCTTGGTCGTCGAACCGGACCCCGCCGGCCATGGCTGCGGAGCGGGTGTTCGAGGAGTGGAAGCGGTACCCGGGGGTGCTGCTCGTAGAGTCGAACAACCACGGGCACCTGGTGGTCTACCGGCTGCGGGAGTTGGGGGTGCCTGACATCACGCGGAGCAACTTCGTGGGGTTGTGGGTGGACTCGCTGGGTAGGGACTGGGTGACTACGAAGCCTTCCAAGCTGCTGGCGTTCGACAACCTACAGGCCGAGCTGGAGCTGGGGTTGATCGAGAAGCTGCCGTCGATTCACCTGTTGGAGTTGCAGGCGTTGGTTTGTCCGAAGGTGACTCCCGAGGCGCCGTCGGGTCAGCACGACGACCACGCCATGTCGGTAGCGCTGGGTCGGATGGCGTTGAAGAAGATCCCGCGGTCGGCGTTGGAGTGGGCGCAGCGGGCGAAGTCGCAGACGAAGTTGCAGCAGCTGGTGGCGTGTCGTCGTCGTCGGCAGGGGTTGCCGTGGACTCACTAGGAGGCGTTGGAAGTAGAGGCGGGGGTGGTGCTGACCTGTTGACGTTCCGCACTCTTACAGGAGGTCCCTTGCCACTCGTTCTCAAGCCGTCCACGGTCCGCCGCATCTACGAGGAGCACAACGACTACTGGTCCGATGCGTCCACGGTCAAGGAGATGGAGCGGCTGTCGAGGGCGTACCACACGCGGTTTTGGGACGAACCGGACTACGACGACAAGCTGACGGTGCAGACCTCGGACGCCTACGCCTTCATCGAGGGCTATCAGGCATCGCTGTACGCCAAGAACCCTGCGGTCGTGTTGAAGCCCGGCATCCGAGCGCGGGGCTCTGCCGACAAGTCGCAGTCGGCGGCGAACTGGTGGTTGAAGGAGTACGTCCGGCGTCCGAACGAGCGGAGTTCTCGGCGGGCTCTCATCTACCCGTTCTCGGCGGTGAAGCTGTACCCGGTCGAGGGCGAGGAGGACGTGTTCCGGCGGGTTCACGTCAAGTCGCTGTTCCCCTGGGAGTGCGTCGTGGACAACGAGGCCGACGACTGGGACGAGCAGCGGTGGGTTGGTCACGTCTACTGGATGTCGCTGGGCGAGGCCTGGGACACCTTCGGTCGGCGCAAGGACTTCGTGCCGGCGGCGAAGCTCGGGTACTTCGAGGCCTACGAGGAGTTGGAGGAGCAGGAGTCGGGCGACGACGACGATCCGGTCAACCAGCGGTTGTGGGGGTACGTCCGTGTCGTGGAACTGTACTGCGACGGCAAGCGCTATTTCTGGTCTCCGCACTTCAAGTCGGGCGAGAAGTTCGTCCAGGCGCCGGACGCCGTGGCGTTCGTGAACTACGCCGACAAGCCTGTCGTTCCCATCGTGCCGAAATACTACAACGAGGACGCCGACGAGCCCTTGCGGGGGTACTCGGCGCTCTGGCGCATCTACGACCAGGTTTACGAGAAGAACACGATCCGCACCTACAAGGCTCGGGGGGTCAGGAAGACCGGGCGTCAGCACCTGTGGAAGAAGGGCGCCATCGACGCTGAACAGCGGGCGCAGCTCGAGACGGGGGAGGACGGTCTGAATCTCGAGATCGACTGTGACGACGTGCGGACGGTCTGTGCGGCGGTTCCTCACACTTCCATGCACGCCGAGGTGGACAAGTACGCCCAGGACGTGCAGGCCGACATGGACAAGGGTTCTGTGCTCGCTCCCTTCACCCGGGGCGAGGCGACGAAGGCGACCGCGACGGAGATCAACGCGCTGGCGGCCTACACCTCCTCGGAGGTCGGTCGGATGGCTCGGGAGCGAGACGCTTTCATCGAGCGGCTGGTCGCGGCCTGGCTGGCGATGGTGGCTCTGTACCTCGGGGAGGGGGAGGCCCCTGCCGAGAACGTCAGCATCGACGGCGAGTCGGTGAACATCCGGGTGGAGGATTTGTTGGGGGATTTCGAGTTCTACGCCCAGGATTCGGCGAAGACGCCCTTGTCGGAGGCGGCGAAGAAGGAGGAGACCCTGGCTTTACTGCCGATGCTCGCGGAGTTGGGGGTCACCCGGGAGCAGATGCTCAAGTGGGTGGTCGGCAACTTCGACCTGCCCGAGAGCTTCGTGCAGGGTGCGGTCGAGGATCAGCCCGAGGCTCGTCCAGCGGGCCCGCAGGAGGTTCCGGCCGCAGCGGCAGGGGGAGATGCGGATACGTCGATGGCGACCGGTCGGGGCGTGATTCCGTTGCCTCCGCTCGGCGGCGCCGGTCCGATTCCAGGAGTGTAGGCGATGCCCAAGACGAAAAAGCAGAAGCAGAAGCAAGACTTGAAAAAGCAGAAGCAGAAGCAAGACTTCGACGCTCTGTTCGCTTCGCGGTTCGCCACCCCTGCGCGACGAGTTGCTGGTGACGTTGTGGAGTCTACGTCTCGTAGTGGAATGGCGAGGCCCCCCTCTCGCCCGTTGTCTACGACACGCTCGTCTGTTGTGTCTGGTTCTCGTGTGACGAACAAGGATTCGTCAGCGTCTGTTGGTGTCGGCCCTGCGATTTCCGATGCCATCAGGCGGTCTCACCACCTACGAGACTTTGAGAACTACATGGGGAAGTACATCTACGACACGGACGACATCAACGCTGCCAGAGACATGTCGCAGGTTGACTTCTACAAGCGAACCGAAGATGCTCCCGAGAAAATGGGTACTGTCAGATCGTACTACTACGATGACTGGAACGGAACTGGTTGGGAACACTATGTCATCGAAGGCCGCGACATGGACCGACATTTTATCGTCATTCCAGAGACAGGCGAAGCCGTCAACGTCACTGGCCACCCGGAGTTTCAGTAGCCATGCCGTTGTACGACTACCGCTGCGCCGACTGCGCCCACGTCATCGAGGACGTGCTGTACTTGGGTGTCGAGCCCGTGCAGGCCGAGATTCCTTGCGACTGCGGCGGTCGGGCTGTCAGGCTGGCGGCCAAGGTAGCGAAGACGAACAGGCGTTGGGGCGACAGCCACTCACGGTTCATCCCCGCCCTGGGTGGGCATATCCCCAACAGCCAGGCGTTCGACCGGGCTTGCGACGAGCGGGGCCTTGCCCCGGTGGGTCCCTCGGAGGAGTCGCGCATCCAGTCCTGCATGGACCGGGAGCGACGGGCACACGGGGAGACGGCGCGGGTCACGGCAGCCATCGAGGAGCGGGCTGCGGAGCTCGGGCCCGAGGGCGACCGGGTTGCGAAGGCCGAGGCAACGAGCGAGATCCTTACCCCTGAGTACCTGGAGCACGAGTCCAAGTACGGCGACACCATGTAGGAGGGCCCGATGCTCCCGAAGACCGACGACAAGAAGATTGAGACCCCCGCTGCCCGTCCGCCTGTCGGCGGCGACCAGGAGCAGGAGTTGGAAGCCCTGGCGCAGCAGTCGGACGATCTGACCGACCAGGTCCAGGGTCAGTTCCTCACCGGCCAGTACAGCCCGGAGACGGTCAAGCTGCTCGTGGCGGCGCTGAACAAGGTGCTGCCGCTGTTCGACCAGGAGCCGGTAGGGGCGACGGAGATCGGCCCCGAGGTCGTCTCTGCGCTGCAGATGGTGGCTCGTGCCGCCGAGGACGCCGGTCTGGAGAGCTTCGACTTGCTGGCCGAGGACGACGCGGGTCTCGAGCTCGTGATCGGCGTGCTGGAGCAGCTTGCCACCTCCCCCGAGTTCAAGCGGTTCTTGCGGTCGCGAGCCCCCGAGGCCGCTGCTCCCGAGCCGCCCCCCGCCGCCCCTCCCAAGGGAGCCCCCCCGGCTGGCGAGGAGGACCTGGACAGCCTGTTCGCCGGCCGCATGGGGGTGTAGCCGTGTCGAAGCGCGACACCGCCGATGCTTTTCGGATGGCAGGAAGCGAGGACCTGCGCCTCAAGTGGGTGTCCTACATGCAGGCCACCCCCGAGTTTCAAGAAGCCATGTGGAGACGAGCCACGTCCCCACGGTAGCCACAACGCCGAGACCACCCCGGTAGAGCCGGGACACGGAGAAGCCATGCGACCGAAGACTTCCGCGCAACTGCGCGACTACGACAACCTGGGGACCTGCAGCAACGAGGACGCCACGCTGCCTGACGGTGGGGGCGACGGCAAGGAGAAGCCTGCGACGACTGCGACGACGGTGGATGCCGATATCGTCGGCGACACGATCACCGACGGGACGACGACAGCGACGGCGGACCCTCCTTCGATGACCTGGGAGCAGGTACTGGAGGAGATGGACAAGCTGGACGACCCGGTCCTCAAGGGCGACGGCGAGCCCACCATCCAGGTGGACTTCAACAAGGTCATGTCCGACCTCGAGGCCGGGGTGGCGAAGCCCGGGGAGGTCAAGGCGGTGCTGGGCGCCCTGCGAGGCATGGGTACCAAGCGTAGCCAGCGCACGGCCGAGAAGGAGAAGAAGCTGGACCGGCGACTGCAGGAGTTGGAGGAGCAGCAGGCAGCCTTGCTCAAGGGCGACTTCCGCAAGAAGGTGGACGAGCGGGCGAGGCCACCCGAGGAGCCGCCGAAGATGGACCCCTTCGACCCCGACAGCGTGCAGAAGTACATCGCCCACCAGGTGGAGCACGGGGTGGCCCAGGCGATGCAGGGGCTCGTGGGCGAGTTGGACAAGAGCCACAAGGCCCAGGCCCAGGCTCGGGGGCTGACCGAGTTCAAGCACGAGCATCCCGAGATCACCACCGACGCCTACAAGCTCCCCATCGCCAGGTTGCTGCGTGCACACCAGCACCTCACCCTGCAGCAGGCCTACGACATCGTGGACGCTGGCGTGAAGCGGACGGCCCTGGAAGAGTCGAAGACGGAGGCGGCCAGGATGCGAAGGATGTTGCAGGACCGCGGGCTGCAGACCGGCGGGGGTCGGCGAGCCGGAGGCCTGGGCGACGTGCCCCAGCACCTCATCGACGATCCGGATCCGACGGGTCTGTTCGAGTACCTGGAGGCCCAGGAGGGTGGCCAGGCGTAGCCCTCCTGGTTGACGTTTCGCGCTCTTACAGAGGCCCCCCTGCCATGGACACGGGCTCTCGGGCCCCGCGCCTAGCGGACATCCCGCCCTCTGATTCCCCTACGAACACCCCCTCTGCAAGAGGAGCCACCCACCATGGCAGCCCCCGCACAGCAAAGGGACAGCATCACCTCGACCCTCGAACTGCGGAAGCGCAAGTTCCAGGATCTGCTGTTCCAGAAGCTCCCCCTCCTCGACGGCTTCCGCTCCATTCCGGGCGGACGCGACAAGGTCGATGGCGGAGCCGAGAAGGCCTACGAGGTCATCGTCCAACAACACTCCGGCATCGTGGAGCACTCCACGGGCTACGAGCCCACCACCACCAGCGTTCAGGAAGTCTCCCAGCTGGTCCGCTTCTACTTCTACCTGTGGTCCACCGTCATCGCGATCACGAAGAAGGACAAGCTGGAGAACAGCGGCAAGGCCGCCCAGGTCAAGCTGCTCGAAATGCGTATGAAGGCCCAGCTCGGCCACGTCATGCGTCAGTTCGAGGCGCACATGCTCCAGAACCAGGGCGTGTTCAACCTGCTCGGTTCCCTGGACGGCGGTTCGACCGTCGGCGCCGCGGCCAATGGCCTGCTGGAACCTGACGCCATCGGCGCGCAGACCAACACCATCGGCACCCTGGCGCGTCAGACCTACACCCCCTTCCTGGACAACCACGTCTACGACATCGCCGGAGTCTTCGCCACCAACGGTGTCGAGCAGCTTAACCTGGCGATGACGCAGACCTGGTCCTACGCGGCACCCGGCAGCCACCAGCTGCTCGGCATCCTCTCCGACATCTGCTTCAACAAGTACATGACGGAGATGGGGACCCAGGTTCGGCTCGTCAAGAAGGACAAGCTGGACGTGGGCGGCGTGGAGCTGGTGACCCTGCACGGTCACCGCCTCAAGCCCTCGCCCAACCTGGCCTTCAACACCGCCGCAGCCGACATCGTCAGCGGCTACCTGATGGACATTGGCGGCATCTTCGAGATCGTCAACCGACACGCTGACTGGTCTATCGACCCGCCCGAGAAGGTCTCCGGTCAGCTCGTGCTCGCTCGCGATATGTGCTACCACGGTCAACTCGGATTCCAGCACGGGATGCGCGGCTCGGCCGTCATTCTGAACGGGGAGGCATAGCCATGGCCCGTCTCATCACCAACGCTCTCGACCTCGGCATCGGCGAGTACACGGAGGTTGCGACCCTGCTTGCAGGGTCCGCCATCACCGCCAAGACTCCCGTTTGCCTCGACGCCACGAAGACCGGTGAGGACCGGATGCGCTACGTCATTCCCTCGACCACGGCTATTGCCACGGAGTTCGTGGGCATCGCCCTGGAGGCCCAGGCCACCGTGGGCGACCCCGTCCGCGTTGCAGTCGCCGGCTATGTCGAGGGCGCGGTCACCGACACCAACGTCGGGCAGCACGACTCGCTCATCGCGGGCGCCGCCGTCGTTCTACCCTACACCGCCGCATCTACCGATCCCATCGTGGGCGCGGCCCTGGAGGCCGACGTCGTTGCCGCCTGCGACGTGGTCCTCAACGGCTACGGCAAGGGTCTGCTCGGCCTGTAGTTCATCCGCCAGCCTGCCCAGTCTGACGATGTTCGGCCCGCTCCCTCCATCGGGGGGCGGGCCCTTCTGCGTTGACGTTTCGCGCTCTTACAGGAGGTTCCGTCCGCCATGCGCTTCATCGACCTGTACGATCACGCCGCCCGGAAGATGGACTACGATCCCGAGGTGGACGAGTACAAGGAGGACGTAAGGAAGGTCGTCAACGACGACGTGTACCTGCCCCTGTTCGCCGACCGGCTCTGGACCTTCGCGCAGCGGGAGGTCGAGATTGTTGCCTACGCCGACGATTCAGCGACCGACGGCATCACCACGAACAACAGCACCTCCATCCAGACGGCGACGGCGTTCTTCCTCGACTGGATGGAAGGCCAGGTCCTCGAGATTGCGGGCGTCGAGTACGAGATCGCCGTAGTCAACACCACCACCCAGGCCTACCTCACCACGGCCTACCTGGGGATGAGCGACACGGGTGTCGCCCTGACGGCGAAGCATCGCTACGTGGACATGCCGACCGACTGCACCAAGCTGTTGTTCGTCAAGGACTACACCAACGACACCGTTTACTACGAGTACAGCCGCTACGAGTCCGACGTGCTGGTGCTGGACCCCGACGAGACGGGTCAGAGCGAGGCCTGGTTCCACGCCGAGCCCGCCTACGTCCAGGGGCCTCCGGTGCCCCCCGTCCTGTCGGTTGCGGCCGGCGGCTTCACCGTGACCCCGGGCACCTACGAGGTGGCCTACGGCTTCGTGTACCAAAACCGGCGCGGGCCGTTGTCGGCTGCGGTCGAGCAGGTTGTCGCCGCGGGCGAGAAGCTGTCCATCACCCTGCCCAACACGGTGGCGAACAGCGGCTACCTCAAGAGCGTGTGGGTGCGGTTCGGCTCCTGGGCGGCCTACCGGCTGGTCGTGGACGACCTGGACGAGGTTGTCACCACCTACGAAATGCTGGTCCCGGTGGAGACCGGCTGGCTGACCGCAGAACGAGCTCCGGAGCACGACGGCTACCACGAGCGGGTGCGGCTCTACTACCGACAGAGCAGCGACACCAC
>Ga0098033_1001312_pt1 | contig 10360 bp, 8 predicted proteins | sample 1_EtaG_FD_75049 | JGI IMG/M metagenome (GOLD analysis project Ga0098033, IMG submission 75049) | Marine viral communities from the Subarctic Pacific Ocean - 1_ETSP_OMZ_AT15124 metaG | ecosystem: Environmental > Aquatic > Marine > Oceanic | place: Pacific Ocean | collected 2015-01-07
TTCCGCTGTCGCTCCAAAATGTCGAGGACCTTGTCCACAAGCGAGGGAGGGATAGATGTCAGCTACGAAAGCCTGAGGCTCTGGGTTGATCGGTTCGGCACATTGCTCGCACACAAGATCTGGAGGCGGCGCTCAGAGTCGATGCGAAGAAGCCTCCAATGGCGGTGGCACCTGGACGACGTCTTCGTCGAGATTCGCGACTTACGCCACTACCTCTGGCGAGCCGTGGATCATGAAAGCGAAGTCCTGGAATCGTTTGTCGCGAAGAAGCGCCATAAGGCTGCTGCGTTGAGGTTTCCTCAAAAAAGCAATGAAGCGACATGGGAATCCACGAATTATTGTGACTCGTAGATGGCCGTCTAATCGGGCCGCGATGAAGGTCATCGGAAGTGAGGCGCGCCAAGAAACTGGTCGCCATCTGAATAAACGCGCATAAATTTCACACCTATCCTTCCGCAGGCGAGAGCGGGCGATGTCCCGGCTCAGGCGGATGCGAAGTCTGCAGAAGTTCGTCTCAGTTTCTTCGTCAGTGCACAATCACTTCAACTTTGAAAGGCACGACAACACCAGAACCCTGTTCAAACAGAAACGAGACACCGCGCTTCGCGAGTGGCGCGACCTCCTTGTTGCCTAGCACCTGCTCGTCCGCGAATTGTGGAGACTGGTTCGCATTAGACTGACAGCATCCGCGCGAACATGCTGAGCGATGCGGCCGATTCTCATCTTGGCGGCGGTTCCGAGACTAAGCCTGGGGCTCGGACGGGCCCGCCGGTAGCCGGGCTAAGCCCCAAACCCATGGCGGCTGACGAAAGTATCGTAACGATTGCCGCCGTCAGCAGGGCTGCATAACCACCGATCTGGTCTAGAAGACCGGCGCTGCCCGCACCGAGCATCATGCCGAGCGCCATTGATCCCATCATTAAAGCATATGAGGTGGCCGCCACGTGCTCTTCACACACGCGCATGCCCAGTGTCACCATGCAGAGGTAAAACCCGGAAACGATCAGGGTGTAAAACAGGTACCAGCTTGAAAAAAACAAGTCGGTTGTCGAAGCGAGTGCCACAAAGATGAATATGGCGATGACACCGGCCACGATACCCGATGTCCAATATCCGAGTGTGGCTGGCCCGATTTTGTCGGTTACCCAGCCCCCAACCAACAATAAACCGGCACTGGAGATCAGATATCCAATCCCCGCCAAGGACGAATATCGCGTCTCTCCCCACTGCATTTCCTGGGCTGCGAATGCCGGCAGCGTCGCTTCGATTATACCTTGATGCATGCCGTAGAAAACGCAGAGACCAATGATCAAGAGCGGGTCACGCCGAAGCAAGACGCGGAACGTTTCGCGCAACACAGGCCACCAGGCGTCTGGTTTGGCATCGCGGCTCTGGACCGACGTCTGGCCCTCATTCCATGGAAAGAGTTTTTCACCCGGGCGTTCCCGGATCAGGATGGCGGCGAATGCGGGGATCGAGAACAGGCAGGCGGTTGCGATCATCGCAATCGGAAAGCTCTGATACTCAAGGAAATACCCAACCAATGCCGCGCCGCCAGCCATGCCCACAGACTTTCCGCCCAGCATGAAAGCATTGATCTTTCCGAGTTCATTCTTGGGAGTCAGGTCGATGATCATCGCGTCCAGCGCCACGTCCTGAACGGCCGTCATGGCCGACAAGACCGCGCCAAAAATGATGATCGTCGCCAGCTCACTCGGTAAAGGGCTCCGAATGGCGAAGGCGATGAGCGAAATGATCAAGCAGGCCTGCGCGCCAACAAGCCATGCGCGCCGACGGCCCATCGGCAGAAAGGCATACCGGTCGACAACGGCGCCAATAAAAAACTTGAGACTCCAGGGTAATGAGATTGCTGCGATAAACGACCCGATCGCCCCAACGGGCTGTCCGTTCACGGCAAGCCAACTCGGAATTGCGACGAAGAATAACCCCTGGGCCAAGCCTTGCGCCAGATAAAGTAAAGTACCGGTCGCAAAGCGCAAACGTGCATTTTCGGTATAAGCTGGCAGCGTAGAGGTTCCGGCTTTTAGAGCGATATTCGCGTTATCCGCCATATCAAAGTGCCTCACTCAAACAGGGTTGTGGATAACCGGGAGCCAACCCTGCTTATCGCCTTTGCCGGAGACCTCTGTTGCCAGTAAAATTAGGGGGGCATCCAGAAGTCTCCGGTCGACACAGCTATGCCAAGCCTCTCGGTCGGAGGTCCGATAAGCCATGCAGCACACTGTTTTTATTAATGTAATCCGAGTAAACTGTGCAGGGTCACGGCGACCACCGTCAAGCGATGCAAGCGTCAAAATAGTGTCAAATCGGTCGATAGATTATGTAACCATGACGGGTGCGGACCATACTGAGAAGCAAATACGACACCCCACATATCGAGGTTTGACCAGGAAACGGGGTGCCGTGAAAGAATTCCGCACTGTTAAATGCCGGCTTTATTTAAGGTCGATCTCATGCACGATGTAGCTGCCGGTGATTTCGCGCAATTCTGGATAGGTCTCAAGCGCCCGCTTTGAATCCGCATCAGCTTGCTCCTGGCCGAGCGCGTCCATGATTGCCTCATACTTCTCTTTCGATGGAGCCATATCGGCAAGACTGGCATACTTTGTGACAAGCAGCAGATTAAAATCACCGCTCTCAGGCGTAATGCTCGAATAGATGGAATAGTCCTCAATATAGCCGAGCTCTTTACTGATTTCCGCGCCCCGAACCCAGGTCGCCTTCAGACCCTCGAGATAGTGATCGCCCGCATTGGTCTTCACCTTGATAGTTCCGATTTCCCAGACCGCGTCGCTGATCTCATAATCAGTGAATGGCTCTAGTTGGGCCTGCGCAGGTGTGAGTCCGATTGAAAATGCGATCAGTAGCAAGCTGAAAATTCGTTTCATGGTTTCTCTCCGTAATTCCCTTTTTGGGTACGCGGAGGATGGTGCTCTTGTGCCAACACGGTCAATTCGAGGTGGCGTCAAAAAAGCGTTAATTCGCCTGGGACTTAGCGCGGGTCTGAGGGGATAAGATCCGGCCAACCATATTTTTCCCACGCCTCAACCATGCCAATGTCTTCAGCAAACGCCATGAAATCCGGGTGCTGAAGCGTACGGCCGATGGGGTCGATGTCGGTCCAGAGGCTCATCAGCCCCGGCATATTGGCAGGGTGAATCTGTTCACGATATACCTTCATCACCAAGTCAGAATGCCCCATCCAGACCGCTGGCCAAGCGACGGTTTGATCGTAGGGGTCGAGCAAGGTTTGGTGCAGCATGTCAATCAGTTTGCAATAGGTCTGGCGGGCCTCTTCATTGCCGCTGCAAATGCCTTCCGCGGCGGTTTTCAAATAGAAATCGCGCGCTTCGTCTGAGATTTCGGCCGCGCCAGGTGGCGACATAATGAGTGTTCCGACATAACGCCGTGTCTCAAAATAAGTTTTGACAGCGGTTTCGTGATTGCCGGCAGCAGCTTGAGCGACCCCGAGATAGAAACCTGGAATCCCGAGATCTGCCATCCGTTGTCCTGCACGCATGGCCGCCTCAAGATCTCCAACATTTAAGTGTGCGACACAAAGCATCACATAGTTCCGGCCATAGACGGGATCCTGTTCAATCGCTGCTTCGATATAGGGCAAGGCCTCTCTTGTGCGTCCGAGATACAATAGGCTGGATCCCAGTCTCAGGGTCACATCGGCATTGTGGGGTTCCAGCCTATAGGCTTCCAATGCGTATTCCAGCGCCCCAGCGGGATTAAAGCACGTCCATTCATGGATACTGAGTATCGCGTAGGCATAGCCTTGATTGGGATCGAGATCCAAAGCGCGCCGCGCGCAAGATGCCGCTTTTTCTGATAGCGCAACGCGCTCGAGACAGGGCGTATAGACAGCGACATGAATGAACGCCTCGCCGAGGGCCGTCCAGCATTCAGCAAACTCCGAGTCAATCTCCAAGGCTTGCTCAAGCAGCTCGACAGCTTTTAGCAATCCCCCTTCCAGTGTTACCCGCTGGGTCAATGTTCGCCCCTGCAGATACAGCGCATAAGCCTCACGGCTGCGCGTCATCGTCCGTACCGGCCGCGAATTTCGCTCAAGACCCATGGCATGGCTTAAGCCCGCAATGGCATTTTCGCCGATTAACTTACGCTGGTCGAAAAAGTATGTTTCGGACTCAACGATCTGATCGAACCATATCTGTTTGCCGGAAGCCCCCTCTATCAGTCGTATGGAGAGATTGACTGAACCTGTGGATCGATGGACCGCGCCTTCAATGAAGTGTGTCACGCCAAGCTTCTCGGCCATCTCTGGAAGCGTTAGTGATGATCCAGCCACCGCCTCCACAGATGTTTGTCCGGCAAGCGCCAGTCCGTTCAATCCGCCAAGACGTGACGAGAGTTCCTCAACCGCCGCATCTGCGAGAAACAGATCGCCACCTACTTCGTCAATCTGCTTGAAGGGCAGGATTGCAAGTCCTCTACGCTGACGTAGTCGAGATATGCCACTCCAACCGTGCCAGGCTTGTTCTAGAGCTTCATGACGCTCGTCTAGCCCGCTCGCTCTCAGCGCCGACAACAGGCGCTGTGTGGAAATCCGAAGTCGGTTTTCGATCTGACCACGCTGGATTGCGAGCCATTGAGTCAGGTCGTCTCCCAAATCGAAATTCGCGAGCAGAGGCTTTCCGGATAGCTCAAGCAGAAGCTGTGTTGCAAGGACATCATCTCTCTCTTTCAAGGCTGTTTCCAGCGACTGAAGGTCAGTGTGGATCAAATGTGATTTGACCGCGAGCTGAGTGTTGGAGATCTCCAGAATTTCCCAACCCGAGCCTTGAAATTCGCGTTTGAGATCGTGCAGGCATTGTCGCAGACTGGCGCGCGCCTGAGGCTTGAAGCGGCCCGCCCATATTAGCTTGCTGACCAAGTCCCGGCTTAAGCTTTGCCCTGGATTTATACTCAGCATAGCGAGAATGGTACGCGCGCGCCGGTTGGAAATGTCGATTGGTGTTTCGGATGGTGTTGCGACTTGAAATGAACCAAATAGCGAAACGTGGAGTTGGAACTCGAGGTCTTCAATTAGCGGCAAACCCCGTTCTCCCAATATTTTCGGTTACGCTGAGCTTACCGACCGGGCCTTCTCCCAGCAACCAAAATGTCGTTTCCAATCATTCAACGACCGCTGAGGATGCGAAAGAGGACATTGGAACTCAAGTGTCATTGGCCCTTTGTTGTTGGCCGGCAATATAAACCCAATGACGTCTTCCAGCGTCATTCGCCCCGTAACATCAACGCGCCCAGCTGAGACAGGTACGGACAGGCCTCCGAACGGCGTATCTATTGGGAAGGAGTTCTGTACCAATTAGTGAAAATCACGCGCACCAGCCAAAACACCATCAGTGCCAGAACGGCGACAATTGGGGCGGTGAGAAAGAATGGTGTGCGCAGGACTTCCGGCAGTACGTCATTGTTACCGAGAAAGAAGATCGTCACGGCGATGAACAGAGACAGACACATCCGCCAGAGATGGCGCGCAATCCGATGCTTACCAGTACAGCCACCGCGCCGGATCACAGCAACATCATACGCCCCAAACAGCCCCGCGAGCGCGGCCAGGATGAAAAAGGCGGCGGAGGGAACATCGTCCTGTAACGGAGCCCCACGGATTGTTTCGGTCAGGCCCATTCCGAGTGCGAACGCGCCTGCAAGGAGAATGAAAAGACAATTCGCTAGCTCAAACCGCTCCGTTTTACCTTCGCGGCGTATCACGGTCGCCCAGCCACTCGAGAGCAAATAGAAGGCCATCACGCTCAGGAAAATAGTAAAGAGAATGGATCGCGTGACGCTGAAATAGAGGCCACTTGCGATCAGGAGGAGCATTGCGCCAAAGAACAGGTTTCCGGCCAGCCTGTGCAGACGGAGCCCCTTTGCGACCGCCAATGCTCCCGCACCAGAGATGACGGCCAGTGTGCCCATCAACAGATGTGCCAACCCCATGAGTGGAAGTTCAGACATGTTGTTTCATCCTGATAATATCGGGCACTCAGGTCGCTGAGGGCATCAGCTCAGGTGACCTGCGGGCCAGCATCACGACACCCACCCAAATAAACCAGACGATCTGGCTGAGCCCGAAAACGGCGTTGAGGGGTTCGAAATCTGGATAGATCGTCACGATTCCGGCAAGCCCGATGAAAACGCCGAACAGGTTCAACGCACTGGGCAAACCGCGACGCCGCAGTCCGGCCAAGCTGGCCAGCGTGTTCCAGACGCCGCCGACCAACTCGGTGCCCCCGCCCAAAACATTCTGCACAATGCCAACAGCGAGCCAGACCGTTGCGGCGCGTTCGGTATCAGTTTCAGCAAGGCGCGTGACGCTGTCTGCGCCAAGGATGGAGAGCATGCCGCTGACCTTCTCGCCGGATAGGTTTCGTCAATGAGCAAGTCAGAACTGAAGCGTTTCATCGCAGCCCGGTTGACGGGTGCAGGAATGTTCGAAACAGGGATACCGGGGAGTTCAGCTGTTTCGCATAACTGAGCCAGTGGGTTGCGCCCCGGTCATTTATGAACCTTGTATCATGGCAATCCTGAATGGCGCCAAAGAGGCAATCCTCGATGGAGACCGCCATGTCTATGACAGTCGTCAGCACATGTGCTGCTCCCTAAACCTTCCCGTCGAAGCCGGGGCGCCCAAGGCGTCGCCGAACGATCCGCTCCTCGGCGTCTATATCGCGCTCGATCCGCGCGTAATGACTGAGCGCACCATGGAAATAGAAAGTATTGGCGGTATCGACGCCATGTCGGCCGAAGGAGCTATGGTTCGAGGTCTTTCGTTTGCGGGCTGGAGCCCTGATTTCACCGAAGCGATGTTACGCCTGATTCAGTTGGTCGGCAGTCCATCAGACATTGCGATTTTCGGGAAAACCCGTCTCCGGGAAGTTTACTATGCAGTCTCTCTTCGTGGAGCGGGTAATTCTTCTTGTTCGGAATCAGGACAACGTGGCTCCAGTGGCATCGGCCCCCGTGGAAATCCTAATCAAATCCTAAGTCATTGGGCGGATATTCCAGTCCGGCTTTTGCAGAGGGCTAACTGAGCGTGGGTAGGGTTAACCCTACAGGCCGAGGATCCCCATGCAGCAATATATCAGTAAATCCAAAACGTCTTCCTGGGATGGCCCGATTGATGAGCTGGCAGAATCCATTCTGAGCCCGGATCGTCTGCAGCAATCGATCATCTTCTACAGTGCTCTGACAGCCCTCATCATCATGATGATCACGATCACGAGCCTGCTTGTGGTTGATCAATACGAACTGAATATCGGAACCTTCATAGACGCTCTTACGGCGGCAGCGTTGATTGCATCTGCTTACTTCGCAGCCAGACGCAAATTCATGTTGCTCCAGGGATTGCTGCTTTGTGTCAGTGTTCCGGCAAATTTGTTCGCCATGCTTGTATTGGACCATGAAGGCATATTTGTGGGAATGCTATTACTCAGCATTACGCCGATCATCTGGGGGCTCTTCACCACGATGAAGCTGAGCTTTGCCTACACTGCTTTCATTATCGGGTTCATCAACTGGTATATGGGACCAGCCGATCGGTTGGACGTAATTGTAGGCGGAGTAGACAATACGGCACTTACAGCTATCGGGCTGAGCCTGATTGCTATTGCGTGTTGTGTTGCGGCCGTACTGCCGAAACAATTCGGACACAATGTCTACACCACGCTGAAAGAGGTTCTACAGCGGGAGAATAGATATCGGGGGCGGTCTACTTCGTATGCCGAGATGTCTTCGGACTGGCATATTGAAGTCGATTCGACTGGCAAGATTGTCCATTATTTCGGCAAGGGCGACGCTCTCGGTCGTCGTTGGCGCGACGTGCTGATTGGATGGGAAAACGACGAGGCGGTGTTCACAGGAGCTATTCAGCGTCGTGAGCCGTTTTCGAGGATAAAGGGTGTTCTGCGCGCCGATGGCGTCAATTGCAGCGTTGAGGTTAGCGGGCGTCCGCTGTTCTCCGAGAATGGGGAATTTACCGGGTATCTGGGCGTGGCGCATGACATCAGTGTACGTGAGGAATTTGAGCAGAAGCTGAAGCAGCAGGCCACGACGGATCTTCTAACAGGCTTGGAGAACCGCCACGCATTCAATTCTCTGATCGAATCTTGCAAGAGAGATGATCGCCCCGCCTTGATGAGCGTCCTCTACATCGATTTGGACAAGTTCAAGGAATTGAATGACCGGCATGGTCATGCTGGCGGGGATGCGGCGTTGATCGCACTCGGGGGTCGGTTGAAACATCTCGCCGACAAAGACGATAGCATTCGCGTGTTCCGGATTGGGGGCGATGAGTTCTGTTGTGTTGTCGGCAGGGCGGTGAATCTTGATGATATCTCGGTCTTGGCAGACCGAATCAGATCCTTGGTATCAAAGCCAATCGCATATGATGGTCGCTTGATTGATGTAACAGCGTCCATTGGCGCGGCCATCGGCTTGCAGGGAGAATCCATTGCGGACGTGTTGGAACAGGCTGATGCGGCAGTATACGAAGCGAAGTCACAAGGTGGTGATTCCTGCGTTGTTCCAGACGCGAAAGTACGTCAACGCCTGGAGCGTCGCCTGTCCATTCACCGGGACCTCATGCCTGCAATAGATGAAGGCAAGATCGGGTTGTACTACCAGCCGATTGTGCGGGTCTCAGATTGCCAGTTGGTTGGTGTCGAAGCGTTGGCGCGGTGGACCCACCCCAAGTACGGATCGATCAATCCGTCGGAATTCATCGAGATCGCTGAGGCAAGTCGGCATATTATTGCATTCGGCCAGTATGTGTTGCGTCAGGCATGCGAAGACGTTCTCGGGTGGATGTCGAAGAGCGGTGACAGCATTCGGTTGAGCGTCAATGTATCTCCCAATGAATTATTGTCCGATGGTTTTTCTGAATCGGTCGCTGAAATACTTCAAGAGACGGGGTTTCCCCCACACCTGCTGGAGCTCGAAATCACGGAGCGGGGCGTGCTGCGCAATATCGAAACTTCGTGCAAGGTGATTGAGGTTATCCGGGAAATGGGTGTCACGATCGCTTTGGATGATTTCGGGACCGGAAATTCTTCGCTCAGCCGTCTGGAGCATTTGCCGGTGGACCGGGTTAAGATCGACCGCTCATTCTTCGTTCGTGCGGAAGAAAGTGATCGCGCCCGGCAAATCCTCGGCATTCTGTCAGGCATGAGTCGGGTTCTGGATATCAAGGTGATTGCTGAAGGTGTGGAGACAGAAGAACAGTTCCGGTTCGTGAACCTGGCAGGCTTTGGTGAAGTACAAGGCTATCTGTTTGGTCGACCTGCGCCTATTTCACAACTGGGACTGGGTATCAAGTTAAGCGACCGCATGGGGCAATTGGCCTGAGTGCTCACGCGTTGCTGATCGCTTCTTCGATTTTTGGAAGCGTATGATGCGCCAGATCGCGGTTAAGTTCCGCCAGGATTGAAACCGATCCTGAATCTGTCAGCATCGGACGCAACTTCCCGAGTGAGCGAGGATCTGCTGCGACGACAAGGCTGGCGGGAGTTGACTGGCCTATTTCTTTCAGGGCCATCTCGGCGACGGTCGACAGAAAGCGTTCTTCTGCAATGTCGTGCCAGTCAGTCTGTTCTGTTGCGGCATGTGCGCCAGAAGGTGTCTTGAAGCGCCCGGCCCGATCACTTGACTGATCTCGATTCGGCGGATGGTCGTCCGTTAGAGCCTCGACAATTCTCAAATCCAGCAAATCGGCATCGCCCTTGTTTTCCAAAAGCAGGGCTTTTGAGCCATCGCACACAAGGACGAACGCTCCGGTTGGCAAATGCATAATCGAGTCTCCCATATGACGCATACAGAGTGCAGACTTATTCGTTTCGCAGTTTGACAACTATCAACCTGACCTCTTTCACGGAGACAGGACTATTGATGTCCAAGGCGGATCGAGGCGGCAACAGTGTCCAGAGTCATTCCGAGTTTTTGCTGATCGCGGCCCGCGCATCTGTTGTGATAAAGCAATCTGCATAATCCCCGCAAACGGGCTCTGGTGACAGTCGGATCGTCGCGACAGCTTCATATTCTCGCTTGGGCTTGGAGTGCCACGGGCTGTCGAGTTCATAGACACCGAAATAGTAAGGGAACAGGGCATCCGCAGATTGATGATAGGTGCAAGTCGTGTCGGGGGCTGTTCTGAGCGTTGTTGTGCAGGCGGTCTCCCGACCGACAATCGTGAAGCTTCCAGCGGATTCCTCTTCAGCGATCTCGACCATACGGTGAAACAGGCTCGCTTCTACCTCGTCTCGGCTTGTCTCTGAATTCCCCCTGAAGCCTACGCGGATCAGCCCATCGCCAA